>JAESFG010000620.1_pt1 | contig 13620 bp, 14 predicted proteins | sample 9269371 | NCBI WGS metagenome assembly JAESFG01 (sample SAMN14506227, study PRJNA617093) | algae metagenome | isolation source: Aetokthonos hydrillicola CCALA 1050 (B3-Florida) and co-occurring... | place: USA: South Carolina | collected 2013-01-01 | reverse complement strand
GCCGTGCCGTAGACGTAGCGGGCGATCGGAGTCGAGCCGACGAAGGAGACGGCGCCGATGTCGGGATGGCCGAGAATGCCGTCGACCGCCGACTTGTCGCCGTTGACGACATTGAGAACGCCCGCGGGCAGACCGGCCTCGATCATCAGTTCGGCGAGGCGGATCGGGACGGAGGGATCACGCTCCGAGGGCTTCAGGATGAAGGCATTGCCGCAGGCGATGGCCGGGGCGAACATCCACATCGGAATCATGGCCGGGAAGTTGAAGGGCGTGATGCCGGCACCGATGCCGACCGGCTGGCGGATCGAGTACATGTCGATGCCGGGGCCTGCGCCTTCGGTGAACTCGCTCTTCATCAGATGCGGCGCGCCGATGACGAATTCGCAGACTTCGAGGCCGCGCTGGACGTCGCCCTTGGAGTCCTCGACGGTCTTGCCGTGCTCGCGCGACAGCATCTCGGCGAGGTCCTGCATGTTGTCGTTCAGGAGCTGGACGAACTTCATGAAGACGCGGGCGCGGCGCTGCGGGTTGGCGGCGGCCCATTTCGGCTGCGCGGCCTTGGCGGATGCCACCGCGGCATTGAGCTCGGCGTCGCTCGCGAGCGCCACTTCCGCCTGGATTTCGCCTGTCGCGGGGTTGAAGACAGGCTGCTTGCGGCCCGACGTGCCGTCGACGCGCTTGCCGTCGATGAAATGCCCGATCTGATACATGAAATTCCTCCGTGTTGGTTGGGGCGGATATTACGCTTCAATTTGCACAAAGCAATGGAATGCACTAAGCATCCGTTGTGCGAAAATAGACGTAAGGTGGGCAGCATGGCGGCACGGATGGTGCGCATTGCAGAGATCGAGATCGACCCCGCGCAACTCGACGTCTATCGCGCGCTGCTGTCCGAGGAAATCGAGGCCTCCGTCGCGTGGGAGCCCGGCGTGCTGATGCTGCACGCGGTGGCGGAACGCGACCGGCCCGAATGCATCCGCATCCTCGAAGTCTATGCCGACCGGGCGGCCTATGAGGCGCATCTGACGACGCCGCATTTCCTGAGTTACAAGGAAGCCACTGCGGGCATGGTGCGGTCGCTGCGGCTGGTCGACGTCGATCCCGTGATGATGCGGGGGAAATAGTCGCTCGTGACCTTACCCCTCACCAACTGCGGCCAAACACTCAGCTACGCTTCGTGTGGCCTTCGTATCCTCTCCCACAAGGGGAGAGGTAGACTCGCGGCGCCCGCGGCGCCTCGAGCGAGGCCGGCGAGCGGGGCACCTTCCCTCTCCCCTTGTGGGAGAGGATACGAAGGCCGGGTGAGCAAAGCGAACCCTTGGCCGCAGTTGGTGAGGGGTTCAGCCGCCGGTCATGTCCCCGGATGCCGTCCATGAACTGGGACGATGTCCGCATCTTCCTCGCGGTCGCCCGTGCGGGCCAGATCCTCGCCGCCTCCAAGCGGCTGGCGCTCAACCATGCCACGCTTTCGCGCCGCCTCACAGCGCTTGAAGAGGCGCTCGGCACCCGGCTCTTCATCCGCCGCACCAATGGCTGCGAACTGACGGCGGAGGGGGAGGGCTTTCTCGCCTCGGCGGAGCGGATGGAGACGGAGATGCTGGCCGCGCAGGCCCGGCTCGGCCGCACGGATACGGCGGTCACCGGCACGGTGCGCATCGGGGCGCCCGACGGTTTCGGCGTTTCCTTCCTCGCCCCGCGCATCGGCCGGCTGATCGAGCGGCATCCAGAACTCAAGATCCAGCTGGTGCCGGTGCCACGCGCCTTTTCGCTCTCCTCGCGCGAGGCCGATATCGCGATCACGCTCGAACGGCCCGAGCAGGGCCGGTTGGTCTCCGCCAAGCTCACGGACTACACGCTCGGCCTCTATGCCTCCCGCTTCTATGTCACCGCCCACGGCACGCCCGAGGATGCAGAAGGGCTCAAGGCACATCGCCGCATCGGCTATGTCGAGGACCTGATCTTCTCGCCGTCACTCAACTTCACCGGTGAGGTCATGCGCAACTGGAATGCCGGCTTCGAAATCTCCTCGGCGATCGGCCAGACCGAGGCGGTACGGTCCGGCGCCGGGATCGGCATCCTGCACAATTACATCGCCCGGCAATATCAGGATCTCGTGCGTGTGCTGCCCGACATCGCCATCCAGCGGACCTACTGGACAATCTTCCACGAAAGCGCGCGCGAACTCGCACGCATCCGCATCGTCGCCGACTTTCTGCACGAGATCGTCCGGGAGGCGCGCGGCTTCTGGTAGGCGCCAGGATGGTTAATGAAGTCTTGTTAACGCTATGGACAATTTATTACTTCCGGTATCTGTAAAGAACCGCCCTGACCCGTTTATACGATGGACTGGAATTGCAGGGGACAGACGTGGCAGACAAGGTCAGATTTACGAGCAAGCTCCGCTATTGGTTCGACCAGACCATGGCGGCGGGAACCGGCGCACTGATCGGTTGGCTCGGCATCATTTCGCTCATCATCATTCTCGCCTTCGGCGCGATCATCGCCGTGACCGGCATCGCCCAGGAGGACGGTCAGGCGCTGACCTTCGCGGAGGCGGCCTGGGAGTCGCTCATGCGCACGCTGGACGCCGGCACGATGGGCGGCGACACCGGCTGGGTGTTCCGCGGTGTCATGCTGCTCGTCACGCTGGCCGGCATCTTCGTCGTGTCCACGCTCATCGGCGTGCTGAGCTCCGGCATCGAGGCCAAGCTCGACGAATTGCGAAAGGGCCGGTCGCAGGTTCTGGAGAGCGAGCACACCGTCATCTTCAACTGGTCGCCCTCGATCTTCGACGTGATTTCCGAGCTGGTGATCGCCAACGAGAGCCGCAAGCGGCCGCGCATCGTTATCATGTCGACCAAGGACAAGGTGGAGATGGAGGAGGAGATCGCGGCCAAGGTGCCGGACACCAAGAACACCAAGGTCATCTGCCGCCACGGCGATCCGACCGACCTCCACGACATAGCGATCGTCAATCCCAATGCCTCGCGCTCGATTGTCATCCTGTCGCCCGAGGCGACCGACCCGGATTCGAACGTCGTCAAGACGATCCTGGCGCTGACCCAGGGTCCCGGGCGGCGTGCGGACAAGTTCCGCATCGCCGCCGAGATCCGCGACCCGGCCAATGCCGAACTCGCCGAGATCGTCGGCGGCGGCGAGGCGCAGCTGGTGCTGGCCGATGATCTCATCTCGCGGATCGTCGTCCATTCGAGCCGCCAGCCGGGCCTGAGCGCGGTCTATACCGAGCTTCTCGATTTCGACGGGTCGGAAATCTACACGACGGCCGAACCGCAGCTCGAAGGCAAGTCGGTCGCCGAGGCTGTCATGTCCTACGAGACGAGCACGGTCATCGGCCTGATCTCGCCGGACGGCGTGGTCGAGCTCAACCCGGACAAGACCCGCCGCATCGCCCCCGGCGAGCGGCTGGTGCTGATTGCCGAGGATGACGACGCGATCGCCATGAAGCCCTTCGCCGGCACCGTCGACCGCGCGCTGATGCGGCGGGCGGAAGAGATCGCTGCACATCCGGAGCGCACGCTTCTGCTCGGCTGGAACCGCCGCGCGCCGATGATCGCCTCGGAAATGTCGCGCTTCGTCGCCCCGGGGTCGGTGCTGACGGCGGTCGCCGACACTCCCGACATCGAGGTCAAGGCCCGCAGCATCCGGCTTTACGGCGACAACCTGACTCTGGACATACGCTCGGGCGACTCCTCGTCGCGCAGCGAGATCCGCGCGCTCGATCCGCTGTCCTACGATCACGTCCTGGTTCTCGGTTACAACGAGGATCTCGAACCGCAGGCCGCCGATACCCGTACGCTGGTGACGCTTCTGCATCTCCGGCAGATCGCCGAGGGCGCCGGCACGCGCTCCAGCGTCGTCTCCGAGATGATCGACGTCCGGAACCGCGAGCTTGCCGAAGTCTCCCGCGCCGACGACTTCGTCGTCAGCAACAAGCTGGTCAGCCTGATGCTGGCCCAGGCGGCCGAGAACGAGTACATGACCCGCATCTTCGGCAGCCTGCTCGACGAGAACGGCTCGGAACTCTATCTCAAGCCGTCGACCGACTATGTGGAGACCGGGGTCGAGCTCGATTTCTACACTGTCACCGTGTCGGCCATGCTGCAGGGCCATACCGCGATCGGCTACCGCAAGCGCAACGAAGCCGGCGCCTGGACCGTCCGCATCAATCCATCAAAGTCCGAAAAGCTGAGCTTCGCGGCCGGCGAGCAGATCGTGGTCCTGTCGCAGAGCTGACAGCGGGCGGCTTGACAGAGGGCGGGCGGTCGCGGCTTCTAGGGCGAGGCGCCCGCCCTCCCCTCGCGACCGGGAGACTGAACCATGGATCCGCTCGTCTTGCGTCTCGGTCTGGCGCTCGCCATCGGCCTTCTGGTCGGGATCGAGCGCGGCTGGCGCGAGCGCGAGGCGCCAGCCGGAAGCCGCACCGCCGGCATCCGCACCTATGGCATTTCCGGACTGCTCGGCGGCATCGTCATGGCGCTCGCCGTGGCGACGTCGAACATGCTGGTCCTGCCGGCCGGTCTCATCGGCTTCTCCGTCGTGTTCGGCTGGTTCAAGTGGCATGAATCCGAGCATGACGAGGATTTCAGCGCGACCGGGGTGATCGCGGCGATCGCTGTCTTCGCGCTCGGTGCGCTCTCGGTCGCCGGTCTGCCGGGCCCCGCGGCCGCGGGCGGTGCGGCCATGGCGGCGGTGCTGGCCAGCCGGGAAATGCTTCATGGATGGCTGAAGCGCCTGACCTGGATCGAGCTCAGATCGGCGCTGATCCTCGTCGTCATGACCGCCGTCGTGCTGCCACTCCTGCCGAACACCCCTATCGACCCCTGGGGGGCCGTCAATCCGCGCGAGATCTGGCTCTTCACAATCCTGATGGGCGCGCTTTCCTATCTGGGCTACATTCTGATCCGCATCGCCGGGCCGTCGCGGGGGCTGATCTATTCGACGCTCGCCGGCGCACTCGTCTCCTCGACAGCAATGACGCTCTCGCTCGCCCGGACGGAAGGCAATGTTCGGCGCCGCGCCGGCGCGGCCTGCCTTGCGGCAGTCGTATCGATCCTGCGGGTGCTGGCGATATCGGCCGTGGTTGGACCGGGTATCGCGCTCTATGCCGCACCGCCATCGCTCGGTGCAGCGGCGGTCTTCGCGCTTTTTGCGCTGGTGCTCCTGCGTGCACCGGCCGGCGAGACCGCGGAGCACCAACACCACAATCCGCTCGATTTCAAGCCGATCGCGGTTTCGGCGGTGATCCTGACCGTCATGTCGGTCTTCAGCGCCATCTCCTCACGCTATCTGGGCACGTCGAGCCTGCCGATCACCGCGGCGATCGCAGGCCTCGCCGATGTCGACGTCGCTGTGCTGTCGATGCTGCGGCTTCAGGGCGGCACGGTGCCCGTCGCACTGCTCGGGCTTGCCGTGCTCGCGGCCTTCGCTTCCAACGCCGTAACGCGGTTCGTCACCGCCGCCACCATTGCGCCTTCGGGCTTTTCCCGTGCCTACGGTTTGGCCACCCTGACGGCGCTGATCGTCGGGACTGTGATTCATCTCGCCCTGCCCCCGCTTCTGGTGGCCGCGAAGCTCTGATTTTTTCACATCGTTTTCAAAGGCTTGGCGGGAATTTTCGGCGCCGGCGGACGCCCTCTGAAACTTTTTCCTCTATTGATGTTGCCAACCACATATCTCTCCCCCATATATCTGTTGCCAACCACTTATATTCTCCGGAGAGCTCTGATGAATTCCCTTTGGACCCCGACGACCCTCGGCACCATGACCCTGCCGCATCGCCTGGCGCTCGCGCCCATGACCCGCAGTCGCGCCAATGCCGATGGCACGCCCAGCAACCTGGTGCCGATCTTTTATGCGCAGCGCGCCTCGCTCGGGCTGCTCATCACAGAAGGCACCCAGCCGTCCGAGGACGGCCAGGGCTACATGCTGACCCCCGGCATCCACACGGATGCACAGATCGCCGCCTGGAAGAAGGTCGCGACCGCCGTGCATGCCGAGGGCGGCCATATCGTGATGCAGCTGATGCATGCCGGCCGCATGGGCCATCCCGACAACACACCGCATCACCGCGATCTCGTGGCGCCCTCCGCCATCTCGGCGGGCCAGACCATGTACACCCCGACCGGCCCGAAGACCACGCCGACGCCGCGAGCGCTGAGCCACGACGAAGTGCTGGCCACCATCGACGACTTCCGCAAGGCGGCGCGCAATGCGATCGAAGCGGGCATGGACGGCGTTGAAATCCATGGTGCCAACGGCTACCTGATCAACCAGTTCCTGGCCTCGAACGCCAATATCCGCACCGACGAATTCGGCGGCACGATCGAGAACCGCGCCCGCTTTGCCATCGAAGTGGCGAAGGCTGTCGCGGCCGAGATCGGTCCTGAGTGCACCGGCATCCGGCTGTCGCCAGGCTTTGAGATCGGCGGTCTCACGGACGGCCCCGATGGCGAGGACCTCTACCGCTATCTGGTCGGCGAACTCGACAAGCTCGGTCTCGCCTTCCTGCATCTCCACCATTTCGGCAACGAGTCCCTGCTCGCCGATCTCCGCGCCCGCTGGTCGCAGAAGCTTCTCGTGCTGCGCTACGACCGGCCGCTCTCAGACATTACCCGCGATCTCGACAGCGGCATCGCCGACATTGTGCCCGTGGGACGCTGGGGTCTCGCCAATCCCGATTTCGTGGAACGCCTGAAGACCGGTGCGCCCCTCAACGAGCCGGATCCGTCGACATTTTACAGCGGCGGCGCGAAAGGCTATATCGATTATCCGACGTTGCAACAGGCAGAGAGTGCCGTTGCCTGACAGGACCGTGTGACCGAGATGGACGAAACAAACCGCGAATGCCCGGAGCAGGCCACCTGCGCCTGCCTGAAGACGGACTATCCGGTGAGTTTCGCCATCTTTGCGCTGGCGCGGTCGCACCGCGCCCGCGCCGCCAGCATGCTTGCCGATATCGGCCTGTTTCCCGGCCAGGAGATCCTCCTGATGCAGCTCGCCGAGCAGGACGGCAAGCCGCAGAAGTCGCTCTGCGAGTCGATCGGGCTCGACCATTCCACCGTCGCCAAGTCCGTTGCGCGCCTCGAGCGCGACGGACTGATCGAGCGGCGGAAATGTCTCGAGGACGGCCGTGTCTCGCAGGTCCACCTGACAGCCCGCGGCCGCGAGATGACGGAGGCGATTTCCCGGGTCTGGGCCGAGCTCGAGCGGCAGACGGTCGAGGGCCTGACCGGCGAGGAGCGGACACAGCTGCTGCATGCGATCAAGAAGATCGCCGGCAACGGCCCCGCCTCCCAGGAGGATGCCGAAACGGACTGCGCGGCGCTCTCGACGGTCGCCTGACGCTTGCCTATATGTGGTCGACCCTGAAACCGGAGCGCCCGCATGACCGAGATCCAGACCATCCCCTTCAACCGCATGGACGGCACCGCCGCGACGCTCGGCGATTATGCCGGAAAGGTGCTGCTGGTCGTCAACACCGCGTCGAAATGCGGGCTGACCCCGCAATATGAAGGGCTGGAGGCACTCTATCGCGCCCGCAAGGACGAGGGGCTCGAGATCCTCGGCTTCCCCGCCAACAACTTCAAGGGCCAGGAGCCCGGCAGCGACGCGGAGATCGCGAGCTTCTGCACGCTCACTTATGACGTGACATTTCCGCTCTTCTCCAAGATCTCGGTGCGCGGCGACGACATCCATCCGCTCTATGACGGCCTCACCGCGGCACACCCCGCCAAGGTCGGCGCAGAGGATTTCCTCAAGCGGATGACCGACAACGGCCTCGGCCCCGACCGGCCGGAGGACGTGCTGTGGAACTTCGAGAAGTTCCTTATCGGCCGCGACGGCAGGGTGATCGGCCGCTATTCGCCCAACATGAAGGCCGACGACCCGGTGCTGCTCGCCGATATCGACAAGGCACTGGCGGCCTGAGCGGCTGGCTTTCCCGCCCCGGCATCAGTAGAGCTGAGATTTGCCGATATCCGTGGCGAGGCTGGCGTTGAAGTCTGTCAGCGCGTCGGGCGAAAGCTGGAAGTCAGGCGCGAAGACCTGGTCACCGCCGGGCAGGCTCTTCATCGTCTTCCATGTGAACTTGCCGAGCAGGTCGGAATCCCGGTCGTAGTTGAAGTTCTGGATCTGGTAGTCGGAAATCGCCGCCTTCACATCCGCCTTGAGTTCGAAGCGATCGTTCTCGATCGAATAGACCAGCGTGTTCCCGGCACCCATGGCGCCGCCCTGGGAGAGGACGCCGCGCGCGCCGGCATCCAGCGCCAGGGCATAAAGGAAGTCGGCCTCGGTCGTTTTGCCGGACGCCCGAACACTCCTTTCGAGCTCGGTGGCAATGATCGAAACCTTGCCGTACTGCTTGAGCTTGAAGGCCTCGGCAATGTCCGCCGCCAATACCGGATTGCCTTGAACCGCGGCGTCACCAAGGGTCTTGGTCCAGAAGTCGGGCTGCTGGAAGTCGGGGTTGTCGACGGAAACGGTCAGCGGAACGACGACGAAGTCGTTGAACGTCACCTCGGGTTCGGTGCAGGACAACCAATCCGGCACGTCATCGCCGACCTTGCGCACAAGCCCGATGGTTTCAGACACCGCCGTGATGGTCACGAAACTGTCGCACTGGTCGACTGAGATGATCTCAAACCCCTTTCCGTCGCGCAGGACATAGGCGTCCTTTTCCGGCTCCGGGTAGGCCTTGATGCGGATCTTCGCCTTGACCGCCTCTCCCCGGTCGGTGACTGTCACAACCTTGATCTGTTTGGGGCGAGGCTTGGCGTCCACTGCCACACCCGGCAGGAAGAGGCTGAGCAGAACGGTAATTTCCAACATGCCTCTAGGCATGGCCGGCCTCCTGTTGCACGAGGATGACCCGGAAAGTCTGGGGCTCCTTCGGCTCCGGTGCCTTGCGCGCCTCGCGGATCGTCTGGATCACCAGCGAGATGAGAGACCCGGCGAGCCACAGGCCAAGCAAACCGGCCAACCCGAGGAAGACACGGACGAGCGTGCTGAGATAGTTGTCGATCAGCCAGCCTTCCCACGAGTGGCCGGGCCTGAAGATCAGGCCCGGATCCATCATGCCTTGGTCGGAGGCGGGCTCGTAGAGCAGCACGATACCGTCCTCAGCGCCCCGCATCCGTACCCGGTATTGCACCGCCGACTGTGCGGCGAGACGCGCCTGTGCCTCGAAGGCTGCGGCCCCTTCGGTGACAGCCGAGGCATAGGCAACGCCCCGCGTCGGAACGAAGGTGATCGGTGTCCCGGTCGAGGAGAGCACGAAGCAATCCTTCGTCGCGACACCATCGCAGCGGAAGGTGAATTTTCCCGACGCGACATTGTGCTTGAGCGAGCGGTTGTAGATGTCGACTGTCTTGTAGTAGGCGCCGCCGGAGATCACGTCGTGTATTTCGTATTCGACGAGGTTGGTCTCCTTGAGGTCACCGACGCTGGTGTTGACCACCCAGCCCATGGCGCCAAGGGCAACAACGAGCACATAGGGCGCCGATTGATCGAGCCATATACTTGCCATCCCGGTCTCCCTCGGGTTGCCCTTCTTCACGATACACCAAATCCCCCGCAAGTCATCGACATTTGTTCCGGAGCGATCGTCCGGAGGCCGGGGGGTTCAATCCTGCACCGAACCGATCTAGTCTCACGACACCAACCGGAGGGCGGGGCATGGCGTGGTCGGCGCATCAATATGCGAAGTTCGAGGACGAGCGGACGCGGCCGGCGCGGGATCTCCTGGCGCAGGTGCCGCTCGACCATGTGTCGCGCGGCATCGATCTCGGCTGCGGGCCGGGCAATTCGACCGAGCTCCTGATCGAGCGCTATAGCGCCACCGCGATCGCCGGGCTCGACAGCGATGCGGACATGCTGGCGGCAGCCCGGAGCCGGCTGCCCTACACGACCTTCATCGAGGCCGATCTCGCCACCTGGCAGCCCGAACAGAGCCACGACCTGATCTTCGCCAATGCCGTCTTCCAGTGGCTGCCGGACCATCTTGCCATCTTCGAGCGGCTGATCGGGAGCCTCGAGACCGGCGGGGTGCTGGCGGTGCAGATGCCCGACAATCTCGACGAGCCGAGCCACTTGGCGATGGAGGCAACGGCGGCTGAGGGGCCCTGGGCGACGCTTTTCAAGGGTGCCGCCACCCGCCGAGCCGCGCTGCCGCCGCCGGCCGCCTATTACGACCGGCTGAAGCCGCTGGTCGAGCGGCTCGACATCTGGCACACGGTCTACAACCACCCGATGGCCGATGCCGCGGCGATCGTCGAATGGGTCAAGGGGACCGGGCTCCGGCCCTATCTCGACCGCGCCGGGCCGGAGCACCGCGCGGGCTTTCTCGCGGCCTATCGGGAGCGGATCGACGCGGCCTATTCCCGGCTCGCGGGTGGCGGCATCCTGTTCCGGTTCCCGCGGCTCTTCCTCGTCGCCATCAGGTAGAGAGGGGCCATGACGCCCGGGCCTCGCCGAGGACGCCGGGCGCACGGCCCCGAACGAAAGCCCGGGAGACCGGGCCCCGCACGACCGAAGCCGCCGGCAGGCTCAGCCGGGCCCCGCAAGGTCGCGGTCCATCCGCGGCAGCCAGCCGCGGCCGAAACCGCGGCTGATTAGGAGTTCGGCGGCGGCCAATTCGCGGCGCAGGAAGGCGCAATCCTCGATCAGCGTGGCGATGGTGGCGATCGGATCGCCGTCGTGCCAGGAGAGCGCCATGGCGACCTCGTCCTCGGGCAGGAGCGGCACGGGTTCGGAAAAAAGACGCAGCTGAACAGTCTCCGGCGCAGACACGCGAAGCCTCCATGAACAGACGGGAGATGACGGAACCGGCCGGACAATCATCGTCCGCCGGAATATGTTCCTACTTTGTTCCAATCTCCGCCCGGAGTCAAGCGGCAAGATCGGCCCTGTCACAGCCTTGTGCATCCCCCGCCGCCATGGTCGTATGGACCGTGACCTGTACATTCAGGCCGGGCACATTCCGGCACATCCCGGCAAAGGCAGGCGTCATGGACCACCGCGACATCATCGCATCGCTGACCGACGCAGAGCGCGCCCGGCTGACGGCGCGGACGGATGCCGAGGGCGTCCGGCATCTCGCCGTGCATTGGGGGCTGATCCTGCTTCTGGGCGGGCTGATCGCCGCCCGGGTGCCGTTCTGGTGGCTGCTCATTCTGCCGCAGGGCGTGCTGATCGTCTTTCTCTTCACGCTGCTGCACGAGGCGGTGCACAGGACGCCGTTCCGCAGCGACTGGCTCAACACGCTCGCGGCTTATGTCTCCGGCTTCCTGCTGTTTCTCGGGCCGACCTGGTTCCGCTATTTCCACTTCGCCCATCATCGCCACACGCAGGACCCGGAGAACGATCCGGAACTCGCCACGCCCAAGCCCGAGACGCTGGCGCAGTATGTGCTGCATGTCTCCGGCCTGCCGGTCTACTGGGGCGAGGCGAAGGGACTGGTCATGAACGCGCTGGGGCGCGGCACCGCCGCCTATGTGCCGGCCAAGGGGGCGGCACGGGTCGAGCGGGAGGCGGCTGTCATGCTCGGCCTCTATGCCGGCCTTCTCGGCCTGTCGCTGTGGTCGGGGTCGGCGCTGCTCTGGTGGTGCTGGATCCTGCCGGCGCTGGTCGGCCAACCCTTCCTCAGGCTCTACCTGCTCGCCGAGCACGGCCGCTGCGCATTCGTCGCCAACATGCTCGAAAACACGCGGACCACGGCGACCAACCGCATCGTGCGCTTTCTCGCCTGGAACATGCCCTATCATGCCGAGCATCACGCCTATCCGGCGGTGCCGTTCCACCGGCTGCCGGACTTCCATGCCGTCGTTGCCGCGCATCTCAGGGAGACCGAGCGGGGCTATGCCCGCTTCAACGCCCGCTATGTCGCGGGGCTGGGCCAAGGCCCGGCAGCCCGACCGGGCGGGTGACGGCCCCTGCGCCGCTCTCTCCTGCCCGGCTCTCTCCTCCCCGGCTCTCTCAGTCCGGCCCGCGCCCGCCTGCCGCTACTTCACCAGGCCCTGGCGACTGCCGGCATAGATGCTGGCGGCGCCGGTATTGTCGAAGCCGACGAAGAGCATGGCGAGCTTGAAGGCGTCGGGCTCGCCGCGGCGGCGGAAGGTGATGTCGACTGAGAAGGTGGGATGGGCGAAATTGAGGCTCATGACCGGCACCGGGTCGAAGGCCGGCGACGGCACAGCGCCGTTCCAGGCGAGCGCCGTGCCGCTCGCGGCAAAGATATCGACGGCGTCGAAGAAGGCGTCGCGCTCCGAGCCGGCATGGCCGAGCAGCTCTTCGTCCTTGCAGCGGAAGACCTCGTCGCTCTCCTTCGGCGTCAGCCGGATCCGCGCCGAGACCGGATCGGGACCGAAGGTCAGGCCGGCCATCAGCTCGAACTTGACGAAGCGGTCGGGATGTTCGCGGTATTCGTGGATGATGCCCGCGATCTGCCGGACCAGCCGGATCTGCTCTTCGGGAATGTGGTCGCCGGCCATGCTCGTCTTCCTTGTCGATCGGTTGGGGCGCCTTTAGCAAGAAAGCGGCCGGGATGACAGGGGGGTCTTGCCTCTGTCGTCGTCGAAGACCCCTCCCCATTCCCGCCGACGGTGAAGACCCCTCCCCATCCCTCCCCACAAGGGGGAGGGCTAACCTGCGGCACCCTCCGTGGCCGCCAGAAGCACCAGCGCCATTTGCAGCAACGCCACCGTCGAACAAGGCGTCGCCAGGATCTAGCCCTCCCCCTTGTGGGGAGGGATGGGGAGGGGTCTCCCTCATCGCGACGGCGGGAGGGGTCTTCCTCATGGCGAAGGCGGGAGGGGTCTTCACCGCCGGGAAGGATCTTCATCCAGACAGCAAGGCCCTCCCTCACCCGTCCAGCCCCTGCAACCGGCGCCAGCGGCGGGCGGCGAGAACACGGGTGGTCTCCAGGACCACATGCCGGGGATCGGCCTCGAGCGCGCGGAGCGTGGCGCGATAGGCCGTGTCGACGCGGGCCTTCACATCCTCGTCGACAAGGAGGTAGCAGAGCGGGGCAAGGCGGCGTCCGGGCGCGACATCGGCGGCATCGGCGCGGGCGAGCCGGCGGCGTCCGTCCTCGGCCTCCGTGATCAGCGGGCCGGCGCAGACGCGGCTGCGGCGGCATTGGCGCACCGGGCAGGCGAGCGGGACATAGTCACAGGACAGGCAATTGCGGAGCGCGGCGGCGCAGCAGCGCTCGGGTGTCGCGTCGGCAAGGGTAAGCTTCATCCTTAAGTCTCCTCGAAACGGCGTGGCAGGGTGTGGCGCCCGGACCAGCGGACATGCGAAAGCGGTCACGCGGCCGGTTTGCCGGTCCGTGGTGTGGGGCAGGTTTCGGACGGGGCGCCTTCTGACGCTCTGTGTTTGTTATGGATATGCGCCACAAGGCGCCCCGTTATGCATTTGTCCCATGCAACTCCGGTTCCTCTGCGCCATCGAACGGCTCGTGACGGTCGGGTGTATCATGCCTGCCGGCATCCGGTGTGTTCCCCGCCCCCATTGCTGGATTGCCGAGAGACTGGGCTTCGGCAGGGCGTTCGGCGGAGCCACCAGTTCCGCACTCCGTTCGGGCCTCCTGTGCCTCACAGGCAC
>JAESFG010000619.1_pt1 | contig 13668 bp, 13 predicted proteins | sample 9269371 | NCBI WGS metagenome assembly JAESFG01 (sample SAMN14506227, study PRJNA617093) | algae metagenome | isolation source: Aetokthonos hydrillicola CCALA 1050 (B3-Florida) and co-occurring... | place: USA: South Carolina | collected 2013-01-01 | reverse complement strand
ACGCGGCCTCCGTGCCGCCGCAATCATGCCATCGGCCGCGGACGAGCGCAACCGACCACGCGCCGAACGCCGTCGGACCGTGCGCCGATCAAGCGCCGTACAGATGATCCGTCAGACACGCCCTAGCGGGCGAGGCGTAATGCACCAGTCAGGTGTGCCATGCTACAGGTGACGCTACGCCTTTGCCGCGAAACGTAGCCGGAAGTGCCTTGCACGATGTCGCGGGCCAGCGTAACTCCTCACCAAGGGGGCGGGGGTGAGGAGGCCGCCATGTCAGCCAGAGCCGCCCGACCGCCCGTCCCGGCCCGCCCCCGCCGCCGCAAGCCCAAGCGCCGCTTCCCCGCCGAGGTCCTCACCCGCGACGAGGCCGCCGCCCTCATGGCCGCGTGCGACGGGACGACCCTGGTCGGCCTCCGCAACCGCGCCCTGATCGCGGTCATGTACCGCGCCGGTCTGCGCATCGCCGAGGCCCTGTCGGTTCGCCCCAAGGACGTGGACGCACAGAACTGTGCGATACGGGTGCTGTTCGCCAAGGGCGGCAAGGCCAGGACGGTCGGGATCGACGCCGCAGCGCTCGAATTGGTCACGGCGTGGTCCAAGCGGAGGCTGGAGTGGAGGGTGCCCCCCGGCGCCCCGCTGTTCTGCTCGTCTTCGGGTCGCCGCCTCACCGAGGCGTACGTCCGCCGACTGCTTCCCCGCCTGGGCCGCCGCGCCGGCATCGAGCGGCGCGTCCACGCCCACGGCCTTCGCCACACCATGGCCAGCCAGCTCCGCGAGGAGGGCATCGACATCGGCCTGATCGCCCGCCAGCTCGGGCACCTGAGCATCACGACCACGGCCCGCTACCTGGACCACCTCAACCCGACGGCGGTGATTGGGGTGATGCGGGCCAGGGAGTGGTGACATTCAGGTCTTCATTCTTGACTCTTGATGCAATGTGCATCACAATGCTGCAATCAGCATCGCGAGGTAGCCATGCCCAAGAAACGACAAGCACCGGACTGTGGTCGCGTCACGGTGACGCTGGCACCTGGACAGCGTGCCGTGCTCGAGCGAATCGCCGAGCAGAACGAGACCACGCTGGCGTTCGTGGTGCGATACGCGTTGAAGCAGTTCATTCAGGAGTCAGAGAGTGGCCAGCTGAAGCTGGAGTTTCCGATCGGGCCAGCAAGCCAGTGAGAAGTCGAATGCCCATCAATTCCCCGATCAACACTTCCTGTCAACCAGCGACCATCGTGTACAAGCGGCCCCGCGGCACCCTGTACGTCGGCGATTCGCTGTACGCGCTCGCTCACGCACCACTGACGAAGTATCGCGGCAAGGTGCAGCTGGTGTTCACGTCGCCCCCGTTTCCTCTCAACCGCAAGAAGAAGTACGGCAACCTTCAGGGCGAGGAGTACGTTGAATGGCTTGCAGCCTATGCACCACGATTGGCGGAATACCTGACCGCTGATGGATCGATCGTGATCGAAGTCGGTAACGGCTGGGACGCGGGACAGCCAACAGTTTCAACGCTCGCCATCGAGGCCCTCTTGGCCTTCAAGAAGAAGGCAGGCCTCCATCTCTGCCAGGAATTCATCTGCTTCAACCCGGCACGTCTCCCGAGTCCCGCACAATGGGTGACGATCGAGCGATGCCGGGTCAAGGACGCGTTCACGCGGGTTTGGTGGATGTCGCCAACGCCGCGCCCCAAGGCTGACAACGGCCGCATCTTGACCGAGTACAGCGGAGCGATGCGCAAACTGCTGGAGCGTGGCACGTATAACCGCCTGTACACGCGCATCTACTTGTGGGTCCAGTCGCACCCGCGCTGCCTCGTTCGGTGAAGGCTCTTGCTGTCGGTTGCAACCGCAATGCAGATGGTCTCTGCAAATATTCGGGCATGTCAACCCGTCCCCGCAACGTCCTCTTGAATCTTCAAACTTCGCGCCCTCCCGCGATTCAGACACTCTTCGACGCGTTGGTCAACGTGGCGGTGCAGTCCGGCATGCTGGCGCTGATGTGCCGGCAGGTCGCCGACCAATACGCGCGAAGCGGCTATCCGAAGCCTGAAGAGTGGCCCGATACCCCGGAGCAGAAGGCGGAGCTCGCCCGTCGTGTTCAGATGGCCGAGGCGATGGCGGCGGAGATTAAGGAACGAGGCGAACCCGCCTACGTCGGCATGCCGGGTGAGCTGCCGTGGACGGTGGCTCTCCGGGGCATGACCTCCGCGTACCTTGACTGGTGCCAAGCCATCGTTGACGCCGTGGGCCTGGTGACGGCTGCCGCTCCTTGGTTGGACGGCGGGGAGAAGCGGCCAACCGAAACCATCTCGAACCGCATGAGGATGGACATCCTTGCGCTCGGCGGAAGTTGCCACCCCATCGAAGTGGGGCCGGAGGGCAGGATGCTGGTCAGCCCCACGCCCAAGCCCCTGACGAAGCACTTCGGGCATCTGGTGCAGCGGATCGAAAGTCACAAAGCGTCGCTGCGGGTGTGGGCCGAACCGGCCATGCCTCCCAAGCGGCGAGGTCGCCGAAAGCGGCCAGTCGTCAAGATCCAGAAGGGATTGACACCGATTGAGACGGCGACAGTGATCGCCGTTGGGAATCACGGCGGCAACTGCGTGGCTGCGGCTGAGGAACTCGGCCGGGACCCATCAACAGTGCGAGAGAACTGGGCCCGCGCGCAGCGGAAGCTCGCGAACATCAAGGAAGGCGGCGCCAGCGTCCGGGCGAAGCGTCTTCCAACCGACAAGCGGGGCGGGGAAGCGGTCGAAGACAAGCGAGATACCGGGCGGGCCGAATCCGACGAGTGATGGACGGGGGCAAAACGGGGGTCGCGAAGGGGGTCGCACATAACCCCCTTCTCGTTATTCTGACGAAATCGGCGGCCATTTCCTCGGGAATAGTCGCCGTTCGATGACTTGCACTATGCGCGCAAGCCTTCGTTACCCCCCCGTGCGCGCCTTTGTTCATGAGACGACCAAAGTCCATGAGCAGGGCTGAGGCCCGGGCATGGGCGGCGCTCGCGAGAGCCGCCCGAAACGTCAAGCCGTACGTCAAGCCCAAACGGCGTGGACACCGGGGTCGGAAGGGTGGTGGCCGTTGAAGCCCACCTTTAGCCACGGCCGCCTCCCGCTTCTGGAGGTGTTCACCCGCGTCAGCCGCCGCCGCCCGTGCCCGATCTGCGGCAAGGCGGACTGGTGCCTGGTTGATCGGTCCGATCCGCCGAACTCGGCCGTGTGCGAGCGCACGCCGTCGGAGAACCGATGGGGCGACGCGGGCTGGTTCCACCGCCTCGGAACATCGGCGGCGCCCGTGTACTACCGGCGTCGCACCGCGGTCGTCAGTAGCGCGCCAGCGCCGGATCTGTCCGCCTTTGCGCAGCGGTACTCCGCCGCGGTGGATGCTGGCAAGCTGACGGCGTTTGCGGCGTCGCTCGGGCTCACCGCGGACAGCCTTCGCCGTCTTGCCGTCGGCTGGACGGGTCGGGCGTGGTCGTTCCCGATGACGGCGCGGGGCCGAGTCTGCGGCCTGCGGCTGCGATACCCCGACGGCACCAAGTACTCGCTTCGGGGCGGCAAGGAGGGGCTCTTCGTCCCCGCCGGTCTGGTCGGGAGCGCCAGCCGCCTCTTCATCGCCGAGGGCCCGACCGACACCGCCGCGCTGCTCGACCTGGGGTTCGACGCGATCGGCCGCCCGAGCTGCACCGGCGGCGTCCGCCACATTCTCGACTTCGTCGCCGCGGCCAGCTGGTCGTCGGCCGTGATCGTGGCCGACACGGACGCGCCGGGGCAGGCGGGGGCGCGGTCGCTGGCGTCAGCCTTGGGCGTGCGCTGTCGCGACGTGCGGGTGATCGCGCCGCCGGACCCGTTCAAGGACGTGCGTGCGTGGAAGCAGGGCGGCGCAACAGGTTCTGAAGTGGAGGCCGCCGTCGAAGCGGCGGCACCGTGCAAGGTCAGTCTGCAGATTCGCAAGGGGGGCTCATGGACGGGGTGAATTCAAGCGTCGAAATCACGTGGCAACCGGGGGACCGCAAAGGCAAGATCACGCTCGTGGCCAAGCCGTCGACCGGCGACCCGTTCACAGATTCGGTGAACATTGTCTCGCAGAGGTCCCGCGACAAGTACGCCGACTCGCTGTGCGAGAAGTTCACGGGCCTCAATCGTTCGGTGGTCGAGTCCGAGCTCGACCGGATTGCTACCGAAGTCGCGCAGTCGCAGCGCCCTCCCGAACACGCCGGGGCCGAGAAGTCTCGCGATGAGCTTCTTGCAGAGGCCGACGCGGCGACGGTGGCGGCGCTCGAAGCGATGGACGAGGACGCGTTGGCGGAGGCGGAAGCGCTGCTGCGTGACCCGTTGTTGATCGACCGCGTGCTCGACGCCATCACGCGCGTCGGGGTGGTGGGCGAGGAGAGTCTCGCGCTGCTCATGTACATCCTCGGGACGAGCCGCCTCTTGGATGAGCCGCTGGCCGCGATCATTCAAGGGGCGTCGAGCAGCGGAAAGAGCTTCATTCCGTCGCGGGTGTCGAAGCTGTTTCCACGCGAGGCTCTGTTCGTCGCCACCGACATTACCGCCAACGCCCTGTACTACGGGCCGCCCGACGCGCTGATCCATAAGTGGGTGGTGGGCGGCGAACGCCGGCGGGGTAACGACGATGACAATGCGGAAGCCACCCGGGCGCTGCGGGAGATGATCTCGGAGCGCGAGCTCAACAAGACGGTTCCGGTGAAGAACCCGGATGGCTCGGGCTTCGTCAGCCTCGTCATCCACCGCGATGGCCCCATTGCGTTCACCGAGTCGACCACGCTGACGCAGATATTCGACGAGGACGCGAACCGTTGTCTTCTTCTCTCCACTGACGAGACTCAGGACCAGACCACGCGGGTGGTCTTTGCCCAAGCCGAGTTCGCGTGCGGGGAGGTCACGGACTGCGAACCCGTCCGGCTTGTGCACCACGCAATTCAGCGACTTCTCAAGAGGGTCAAGGTGCGTGTGCCCTTCGCCAAGGCCCTGGCGAGGGCGATTCCGAAGGACGCGCAGGAGGCCCGCCGAGCCATGAATCTGGTGCTCAACACCATCAGAGCTATCGCCCTGCTGCATCAGTTCCCACGGTTGGGGCGTGCGCCCGCGCACGGAGACCTCATTCTGGCGACCGCCGACGACTACGCCGTCGCTAGGCGTCTGCTTGCTGGCCCGATGGGCCGGTCCCTCGGAGGCGCCCTTCCCGACGCGGTGGTGCGGTTCGGACACCGGCTTGCCGAAGAGTTCGCCCGGCAGGTGTTCACGAGTAACGAAGTCGTGACGCGTCTCGGGATGTCAAAGGGAAAGGTGAACGAGTACCTGGGCACTCTTGCCGAAAAGGGCGTAACCGAGTGCATCGAGGCCGGCCGGGGCAGCAAGCCCGCGAAGTGGCAGATCGTTGATGACGTGCCGGAAGGGGGGGCCGACTGGCTCCCTCGCCCGGAAGAGATCGACCCCGAGTTCGTTCCGGCGCTGCGCTTCCTCAAGTCGGGGGCAGCGGGGCAGCAAGCAGGAAACGCCAGAAATCACGCCGGAAATGCTGCCCCGACCCCCTTGGGGTCGCTCGGGGGCAGCTCGGGCAGCAACGAGGTAGCTACCCCAGTTGCCCCCAAGCTGCCCCAAGGGGCTGGGGGCAGCAATTCCCCCGCGAATTCCGCTGAAAGCGGCTTGCTGCCCCGCGACCCCGCCGGTCCGAGGGTCGCCTGCAACGTGCCCGGTCATACCCGGGGCTGGCGGCCCTCTGGCAGCACGAGCCAGGTCATGACCTGCGGGCTATGTCACCCCCCGGCTTCGCTCGAGCCGGTCGAGTGGGTGGACTCTGACGACGCGGACGGCGGGGGGGTGGTGATTTGAAACGGGCCCACCAATCTGCCGGCGCACGCCCGGCGTCTACCGACCCGGCCGCGACCGCCGCCCTTCTTCTGGCGGCCGCCCAGCGCGGCGACGAACAGGCCCTGCTCGGGATCCTCAACGGCATCCTGCTGAAGTCGCAGGCGAAGGCCGACACCGCCCCTGCCCTGCTGACCGAGCCTGACGCCGCCCGTCGCCTGGGCATCAGCCCCCGGTCCCTGTGGTCCCTTGCCAACGACGGCCACATCGCCTTCGTCCGCATCGGCACCAGCAAGCGGTACGACCCGCGCGAACTCGACCGCTACATCACCGCCAACACCGTCCGGGCGAACCCCGATCCGCACGCCTTGCCCTCGCCCGATGTCGGCACTTGAGTGCAACGTCCCCGTCGAACCCCACGCCAATGGCCTGCATCATCAAAGATCCCGACGGCCACAAGCGCATCCAGTTCATGCTGGACCGACGCCGCGTGCCGGTCCGGCTGGGCAAGGTCGACATGCGGGTCGCCGACGGCGTGAAGGTCAAGATCGAGACCCTCCTCGCGGCCCGCAAGACCGGCCTCCCGCCGGACGCCGCTACGGCCGCGTGGTTGGGTTCGATCGACGACCGGCTCCACGAGGCCCTCGCGTCCGCCGGGCTCGCCGTGCCGCGTTCTACGGGCCTCCACGCTACCTTGGGCGGCCTCCTGGACGAGTTCTTCGCGACGCTCGACGTGAAGCTGGGGACGTTCAAGACGTACAACCAGACTCGCCAGTCGCTCGAGGCGTATTTCGGCGCCAACCGCCCCATCGACTCGATCACGCCCCTCGACGCCGACCATTGGCGCCGGGCGATGGTCGACGAGGGGCTGGCGGAGGCGACCATCGCCAAGCGCGTCAAGACCGCCCGGCAGGCCTTCGCCGCGGGGATCAAGTGGAAGATGGTGAAGGAGAACCCGCTCGCGGAGACGCGGACCGGCTCGCAATCGAACCGCGCCCGCATGCACTTCGTCAAGCGCGAGGACGTTGACCGCATCCTGGCGGCGTGCCCCGACGCCCAGTGGCGACTGATCGTCGCGCTCGCCCGCTACGGCGGGTTGCGGTGCCCGAGCGAGGTCTTCGCCGTCCGCCCGGCCGACATCGACTGGTCCAAGAAGCGGATGACCGTGTGGTCGTGCAAGACCGAGCACAACCCCGGCGGGGACCGCCGCACGATTCCCATCTTCGACGAGCTCGTTCAGCCCCTCCTCGACGCGATGGAGACGATGCCGCCGGACGCCGAGCGGCTGATCTGGCGGTACGAGGGGAAATCCACCAACCTGCGGACGCAGTTCAACCGCATCCTTGAGAAGGCGGGGCTCAAGGCGTGGCCGAAGCTCTTCCAGAACATGCGGAGCACGCGGCAGACCGAACTGATGGAGATCCACCCCACGCAGACCGTGTGCGCGTGGCTGGGCAACAGCGAGAAGATCGCGCTGTCGCACTACGCCCAGGTACGCGACGAGCACTTCGACAAGGCCGCCGCGAAGGATGATCTGGTCGCCCGCGCGACCGCGGCCGCCGCGCGGGTGACGCAAAAAGCGGCGCAGCAAGCGTCGGAAAGGCCCCGCAAAGCCCCGCAAGCGGAATTATCAGAGGTCGCGCAAGTCGCGAGTTTGCAAAGCGTTGCGAACGCCTGCGAAACCGTGCGGATGCGATCAATGACCCCGGCGGGATTCGAACCCGCGTCACTACCGTGAAAGGGTAGTGTCCTGGACCAGGCTAGACGACGGGGCCGCCTGTGGGTCCATGATAGCGCCGACTTGGCCGCCGCAAGGGGCCGAGCGTGCGTCGCTCGACACTCCCGCCAGCTCGTTCGGCGGGTGCACGCCGCCCCGGGTACCTTCACCCCATGCCCGACCGGCCCGCTCGTCCCGTGGTCCTGTGCCCCATGGCCATCGAGCACCGCGCCGTCGTTCGCCGCTTCGCCCGTGCCGCCTTTCGGCCCGAAATCATCCAGACCGGCGTCGGCAAGGCCGCGATCCTCCGTGTGGTCGACCGGCTCGGCGACCGCCCCGCCGCCGAGCGGCCATCGCTCGTCGTGCTCGCCGGCGCATGCGGCGCCCTCGCCCCCGTCCCCGACGTCCCGCCCATCGCCCGCATCATCGACGAGCACGACAACGCCTGGGCCGGCACCGTCGACCATCCGCTCGCCGTCGGCTTCGAGCCCCGCGGCGTGTCCCTTGCCGCCGTCGACCGCATCGTCTCCACGCCCGCCGACAAGCACGCCTTGCACCGCGCCACCGGCGCGGCGATCGTCGACATGGAATCGCACGCCTTCGCCGCGGCGTGCGAGCGGCTCGGGCTGCGCTACGCCGTGGTCCGCGGCGTCTCCGACACCCCTGACGAAACGCTCCCCGAAGAGACCCTCCGCTGGATCCGTCCCGACGGCTCGACGCGGACCGCGCGGGCCGTGCGCGACCTGCTCCGCCGCCCGCGCCTAATCCCGCACATGATCGCGGTCCTGCGGCGCTGCAACCGCGTGCTCCCGCAGGTTGCCGAGCGTGTGCACGACCTGCTCGCCGCGGACGCGGATCGCTCGTCCGCGGACGCTGCCAGCGTTCCCGTCCGTCCCTTGCCGATCGGCGCCGACCGCGTCGGCGTGCTCGTGCTCTTCGGCGGGACCTTCGACCCGCCGACACTTGCGCACCTGGACCTCGCGCGCGACGTCGAGGCGTACCTGTCGCCGCCGGTCGGCCCGCGCGCCCGGGTGCTGTTTGTCCCTGCGAGCGTCTCGCCGCACAAGCCCGACGGCCCGCGGGCGGGCAACGTGCACCGGGCCGCGATGCTCGCGCGCGCGGCGGGGCCGGATCGGGTGTGGCTTGACGAACTCGACCGCGCCGGCTCGAGTTACTCCATCGACACCGCCCGGCGGGCCCGCGCGTGGCTCGATCAGAACGGCTCTGCGTCCACGCGGCTGCGGCTGCTCATCGGGGCGGACCAGGCCGCGGCGTTTCATCGCTGGCGCGAGCCGCGCGAGCTCATCGCGCTCGCTGAGCCGCTCGTCATGCTGCGTGCCCGCGGGCTGGACTCGCCGGAATCGCTGCTCGCCGCGCTCGCCGAAACCGGGGCGTGGACCGACGCCGAACTCGCGGCGTGGCGCGGGCGTGTGCTGCTTGTGCGGCTGCGCGACGGTTCGTCGACGCAGGTCCGCGACGTCATCGCGGCCCGCGGACCGGACGACCCGGAACTCGACCGCCTGCTGCACCCGGCGGTGCGGGCGATCATCCGGGCGGAGCGTCTGTACGCCGCGAACTCGTCCGCTTGAAGGTTCCGTCAACGCTCGAACGTTCCGGTTTCCGGCACGTACGATCTTCCAGGATGCTCTGGCAACCCTCTCTGCCCGATTCGTACACCAAGGCCGCTCCCGCCGATCTCGCCGCCCGCATCGGCGCGCGCCGGCGCGAACTCGGCTCGTCGCTGGTGATCCTCGGTCACCATTACCAGACCGACGACGTCATCCAGCACGCCGATTTCACGGGCGACTCGCTCAAACTGTCGCAGCTCGCCGCGGAGCGCGTGGCGGCGTCGGGGGCGAAGTACGTCGTGTTTTGCGGCGTGCACTTCATGGCCGAAACCGCGGACATGCTGACTCCTGATGACGTCGCCGTCATCCTGCCGGACCTCTCGGCCGGCTGCTCCATGGCCGACATGGCCGACTACGACGACGCGGTGCAGGCCTGGAATGACCTGCACGCGGCCCTCGCGGCCCAGGGGTGGCGCGGGCGGATCATCCCCGTCACGTACATCAATTCGTCCGCGGCGATCAAGGCTTTCGTCGGGCAGCACGACGGCATCGTGTGCACATCGTCGAACGCCATGAGCGTGTTCACGTGGGCGATGGCCGGCGGCGTCAAGCCCCGCGGCGTGGGGAAGGCCGAGGAAGACATCAAGCTGCTCTTCCTGCCCGACCAGCACCTGGGGCGCAACACGGCGCACGCGTACGGCCTGGATGTGCGGACGCAGACGTGCCTGTACGACCCGCGCCGGGCCCACAAGGGCGAGGCCCTCGCCGGGCTCACGCCCGAGCAGGTGCTGGCGTCGAGCGTCATCCTGTGGGCGGGGCACTGCTCGGTGCACCGGCTGTTCCGGCCCGAGCACTGCGACGAGATCGCGGCCGCGAACGCCTCGGTGCCCGCGGCGGAGCGGACGCGGATTCTCGTGCACCCCGAGTGCACGCGCGAGGTGGTGGCGAAGGCGGACTTGGCGGGCTCGACGGAGTTCATCATCCGCACGATCCGCGAGGCGGCGCCGGGCTCGCGCTGGGCGGTGGGGACCGAGGTGCACCTGGTGGCGCGGCTGGCGCGCGAAGCCGCGACCCGCGGCGTGCACGTGCGGATCCTGTCCGATTGCCAGTGCCTGTGCACGACGATGTTCCGGATCGACCAGCCGCATTTGTGCTGGGTGCTGGACAACCTGGCGCAGGGCAAGGTGGTGAACCGGATCACGGTGACGCCGCGGGCACGGGAACTGGCGCTGAGCGCGGTGGAGCGGATGCTGGCGCTGTCGAAGCCGGCGCAACTGGCGGCGGGGGTGGATTGAGCGGGGCGGGGATCGGTGTCGGTGGGTAGGGGCATGGGTGGGTGAAGCTGATGTACGGGCGCGGCGGGGCGCGCGGCCGTTCGATGTGGCTGCCGGTGCGCGCGCCGGGCGCGCGTGGTGTGACCCTCGCGTGCGCGGCGGGCTCGTGGGGGCGGGATTTCTGCTTCTCACGGGCGTTGGGTCAGCCTGCGGGGGCAACGCTGGCGTGAACGACGTCCCCGGGCCCGGGGTCGTGAGTCCCGGGTCCGGCTGGCCGTGGAGGAGCGGCTTGGCGCACTTGATGCGGAGAGCTCGACGCGTGGCTGACCGGGTGGGTGGAGGGGTCGTGGCGACCTGTGCGGGCTGCGCCCCTCCCTATGTCCATCCTCCCCGTACGCGGCGGGATCCGAACCGAGAGCGTTTTTGCTGCTCCTCATATAGAGGGATGGGCGCGCACGTTTGCGCGCGCAAAGGCGTCACTCGTGGACGTGGCAAAGTGGCTAAGTGGCGGAGTGGCAAAGAGATAAAAAACTTGCGGAAAATTCGTAGGGGTGGGTTGGGAGGTACCGATTTGCGCGCGCAAAGGCGGCAACGGCGCGTTTGTGCGCGCAGAGGCGGCGGTAGGTGGCCGCGACACGCGGCGGGGGGGGGGGGGGTGGATCGTGAACGATCGGCCGCGGGGTGTGTCGGGCGGAGGACGGCGAGCGGGCGGGTACACTCGGCGTGGGATCCCGCGAAGAAGCACCGAGAACCCGCTCAAAGCCGCGGGTACTCCGATGGGGATGAAGACCTGCTGTTCCAGCCGGAGCACATGCTTCGGCGGGTGATGTGAGAGTCGCCCATCAAGGAGCAGCAGGCCATGAGCACTGTACAAGGGACGGGAGCGACGGTCGTGTACGTGGGTCTGGACTATCACGCGGCGTTCGTACAGGTGTGCGTCCTGGACGCCGCGGGACGCCAGCTCGTCAATCGACGCTGCCCCAACAGCGTCGAGGGCGTGACGGCGGCGGTGGCGCCGGGGTGGACGGTGGCCGCGGCGGCCTTGGAGAGCTGCTGCGGGGCCGCGGACCTGTGCGCGGCGTTGCGCGAGCACGCGGGGTGGCCGGCGGTGCTGGCGCACCCGGGGTACGTGGCCCGCATGAAGCGCAGCCCGGACAAGAGCGACTTCACCGACGCCAGGATGCTGGCGGAATTGTGCCGCGTGGGGATGGTGCCCACGGTCCACCTCCCCAGCGCCGACACGCGCGACCTGCGCACGCTCGTGCGGCTGCGGGCCGACCTGGTCAAGCGCGTCCGCGCGGTCAAGACGCGGCTGCTGGGCCTCTTGCGGCTGCACCGCGTGCGCGAGGACGCGGGCGTCGGGCGTTGGAGCAAGCGTTGGCTCAGCTGGCTGCGCAGCGGGCCCGACGGGCTCAGCCCCGACGCACGCTTCGCCGTGGAGATGGAGCTGGGCGAGCTCGGACAGCTGCGTGAGCGGGTGGCGCAGGTCGAGCGCCGGCTCGAAGAGCGGACCGACGACGACCCGGTCGTGCAGCGGCTGCTGGGGATCAAGGGCATCGGCCCGGTGACGGCGTGGACGATGCGCGCGGTCGTCGGGGACTTCTCACGCTTCGCCAGCGGCAAGCACCTGGCGCGGTTCTGCGCGGTGACGCCGCGGAATGCCTCCAGCGGCACGCGTGTCGGCGACGCCGGGCTCATCAAGGCCGGAGACCCGGTGCTCAAGACGGTGATCGTGGAGGCGGCCCAGCGGCTGCGGCGCTACGACCCGCGCTGGCGCGGGCTGTCGGACCGGCTCGCGGCCCGGGGCAAGCCGACGAGCGTGATCGTGGCCGCGGTCGCGAATCGGTGGGTGCGGTCGATCTTCCATCACCTCAAACGCCTCGGGCCGGAGGTGTCACGGGCGGCGTAGGCCGCCCGGCGCCGCCGTGATCGACCGGGTCGGGCGGATGTGCTCACGCGACGGGCGTCCCGCGCGATCGAGCCGGCAAGCTCGGGTGCCACCTGGGCCGCGCGAGCGTCAAGCCCGCGGCTCGAGCCCCGGATGGGCAGTCGGCTCTGGTTCGCGCCTCGGATGCATCCCATATGGGCAGGGAAGCGGCTCGACGCCGCGGCCCGCGCTCGGATAGACGAATGGGCCGCCCCCCAGGAGCATTCCCGACCGTCCCGCTTGACAAACGGCAGGTCTTCATAGAGGTGGCACGGCGGAGTGTTGTCCGGTGATGAAGGAGCCGAGACGGGTCCGGTGCCACGCTCCCACGGCGGAGGGTTGTCCGGTGATGAAGGAGCCGAGACGGGTCCGGTGCCACGCTCCCGCGTCACCATCAGCCACGTCAGCCGCTCCAAGACGTCGTCGCTCGTCAGCCGCCGCGCCGCGTCGATCGCCAGGCACTCGCGCGTGTACTCGTCCACCACCGTCAGCATCTTGAACAACCGCCCGTCGTGCGTCCCACCCGTCACGAAGTCGTACGCCCACACGTGGTCCTTGCGCTGCGGCCGCAGCCGCACGCAGCTCCCGTCGTTGAGCCACATTCGGCCGCGTCTGGGCTGCTTGCGCGGCACCTTCAGCCCCGCGCACCGCCAGATCCGCTCGGTCCGCTTGTGGTTCACACGCCAGCCCTCGTGTCGCAAGAGCGCCGTCACCCGCCGGTACCCGTACCGCCCGTACGTGCCGGCCAGCTCGACCACCCGGGCCGTGAGCGGCTCCTCGTCGTCACGCGCCCGCGGCCCGTACCGCTGCACCGCCCGCGCCTGGCCCAGCACGCGGCACGCCCGACGCTCCGACACGCGCAGGTCGACCATCACCCGCTCGACCACCTCGCGCCGCCGCGTCGGGCTCAGAAGTTTGGGCGGGCCGCTTCCTTCAGGATCGCGATGTCCAGCACCTGGTCCGCCACCACCCGCTTGAGCCGCGCGTTCTCGGCCTCGAGCTCCTTGAGACGCTTGGCCTGGTCCACCTTCATCCCCCCGAACTCCCGCCGCCACCGGTAGTACGTCTGGTCGGTGATCCCCAGCTTCTTGGCCACGTTCATGATCGACTGGCCCTTGGCCAGCTCCACCTCCGCCTCACGCAGCATCGCCACGATCTGCTCCGGCCGGTACCGCTTGCTCGTGTCGCCCATCGTCGTTCCCCTTGAATGCGCCCAGACCTGGTCTTGACCCCGAAAGCTGGTCCAGCGTGAGTGAGAGTTTTGTGGGATGATTCCGGCCTCTGTTCGGGAGGTCGACGATGAAGCGGAAGCGGTTCAGCGTGGAGCAGATCGCGTACGCGATCAC
>JAESFG010000618.1_pt1 | contig 13693 bp, 14 predicted proteins | sample 9269371 | NCBI WGS metagenome assembly JAESFG01 (sample SAMN14506227, study PRJNA617093) | algae metagenome | isolation source: Aetokthonos hydrillicola CCALA 1050 (B3-Florida) and co-occurring... | place: USA: South Carolina | collected 2013-01-01 | reverse complement strand
CGCAATCTAAAAGCTGTAAAAGTCAATTGGTCGTTTACCACTGAGAAAGCTCGGCTAAAACTCAAAAATCGGTATAATGAAATTAGTAAAATTAATACACAAAACTAAATTGCTAAAACACTAGTGTCATCTGAATAATTGGTTGTATTTTTTAGTGATGATTCAGGGCTTAAAGTATGTATAAAATTGAATCTTATCTCAGAATATCTACTTTCGACCAAAAAGTGAAAAGAAAATCTTAAAATAAGTCATTGGATAAAAGCACACAAAATAAGTAAGCAATATTTTTGCTATATCATTAAAATTTAATTCATCAGCCATTTTAACCTTGATGTATTACATGAGAGCCTCTTTGTAAAAATACTTTTTACGACATTCTTTGTTATTACCATTTCAAGTCTTCTTTATTCAAAAAAGCAGATATTCCTTTTTTACAATCTTCTGTAACTCTTGCCTGTGCATTTTGTGTGGCGGCAAAATCAAGTGAATCTGTCATGATTTTTTCCTGTATCGAGGCAATCATCTGTTTGGTAGTTGCCATTGCCTGAGCCGAATTCTTCTCAATCAGGTTATCAGCAAACATCCTGACAGATGAAGCCAGCTCGTCACCTTCAACAATAAAGTTTATCATTCCATATTTTTCAGCCGCTGCTGCCGAGATGAGTTCACCTGATAAAAGTAATTCTTTGGCTCTGCCCTCCCCGATTTTTCGAACCAAAAAAAACATCACAATTGCTGGTATAAATCCTATTTTCACCTCAGTATAACCAAATTTGGCATCTGGCACACTAAACACAAAATCACAAACGGTAGCCAACCCACAACCACCAGCCAAAGCATGACCCTGTACCTGAGCAATCACCACTTTAGGCAGGGTGTAAATCTTTTCAAACAAAGCTTTCAGGCGTAATGAGTCTGCCAGATTTTCTTCATACGTATTAGATTGTAACTGCTGTAAATAAGCCAAGTCTGCTCCTGCACAAAATGCCTTGCCTTCAGCTCTGAGTATAATGAGTTTTACTCCAGCATCGGTTTCTGCTTTCACAAATGCCTCTGTAAGAGCCTCTACCATTTCACCATCCAGTGCATTTCGCTTATCAGGGCGATTGAGTGTGATGTAAGCTATTCGCTTTTCAACTTTATAAGATATCATAAACAGTTGGACACAATAAAATTAAAACCCTGATTAGGGTTTATGACTCAATACTAATTATCAATTTCTTAAAAACCTTGTAAGAGATGCTTCTTTGAAGGCAATTAAGTCTAACCTTTGATTGGTATTTAAAATATTTTAGTCTCCACCTCCACAGCCACCCCCGCATCCACTACAGCCACTGCTGCAACCACTGTCTCCTCCTCCGTCACTGCTACATCCGCCATCCGAACTACATCCACTGTCGCTGTGCCCACCTTCACTGTGACTCCCCTCTCCGGCAGCACCATCATAACTGCTGTCAAATTGGTCACTGGCTGGGTGTGATTTATCGTCCCATGAATCGCCAGTAATAACAACTGTAGAGCCTGAATCAGTATCAGTACTTTCACGATTTACTTCCGCCATACTTTCTGAAATCGCAGTATCTACTTTCGATAGCATTGCATAATTTACCTTATCAAGCAAATAAATATTACCCCCAATCACTTTCATCACTTCCAGAGCTTTTTGTGGTTGGTTTTCTATCCAGTCTGGTACATTATGATTGAAATTGGTAAACAGTTCTTTTAATTCAGCTTTTAATTTACTTCCGGCTGGCGTTACCGTAAAACTGTAAAAAAAACGCTGAAATCCATTGGCAGTAAAATAGGGTTGCATGGCTGACGATTTAAGAATATAATATGAAATGTATGCGTAATTATTACTATACGTCTTGCGTAAAACAACCTTAATCAAATGTTTGAGCGTAATATTAATATCTCTTGATTTTTTAAAAATGTCGAGAAAAAATGTTTCGTGGGGCAAAGGAGTGTACTGACTAAAATTTTTGCCAGCCATTACATACATCACTTTTTTGCCAGTTGCATCGGTTTCTTCGGTGGTCTGCAATACCTGTTTCAAAAGCAAATCAAGAAAAGTAACTCTCAGAAGCAGTTTCATCGAAGCTTTTTTGCCATACAACAATACAGCCGTTTCAGCAGGCGTAAAATTGGAAAGAATTTTCATAAACTCGTAGCATTATAAAGTGAGAACCAATATAAAACAAGCTTTTTGATTTCAAAAACAAGATAGTCTGACAAAGGACTTTTTACAGATATAGGTTGCAAAAAGTTGTTATTTATTACAAATGTGTTTCATTTTTTCCGGCAGGTTACCTTTCTCTAAAACAGGAATATAAAATAAAAAATACCATGAAAACACTCATTTCCACTATTTTACTTTTACTAATTGTTCTTACTGCCTGCGAACCCAAACCTGACAATGTGGTGTTTCATGAACCACAGCCAGCTAAACTTTCCAATGAAAACCGTTTTAGTAAACATTATCAGGGTACGTATCAGGAAGTCATTTTTGCTGGTAGAAATAAAGATGTAAAGTTTTTGTCAAAAGATTTGGATACAGGCTATCAGGTAATTTGCAGTTTGTTTATTACGCCCGATAAAATCACAAAAAAAAGTACCTATTCTCTGAAAATTGCCCGTCGTGAAATAACTGACTCCCTTTTGAAAGGTAAAACTGATGCCGAAATCATTAAGTTATGCCTAAAAGATGGCTGGAATCAGGCAACCTTTAAAAAAGATACTCTTGAAGTAACTCAGTATAAAAGTGACACTTTATTTGATATGGCAGCCGGCGATGTGCTGAAATATTTCAGAGGCAGTTATTTTCTGAATCTGAAAAAAGACTACGGCTGGAAACTCAAACGTCTGACACTGAAACGTGGAAGCCTCAGTCTGAGTCATCCCTACATTGAAGACAGTCTGGCAACGGCATTTCAGGAAATTACTCCTTTAGATGCTCAAAAAGCAGAAGATGGCAAAATAGAAAGCTATAGCATAAGTCCGGATAAAAAATCATTCAAAAAATTGTTAAACAACGATTTTTTCGGCTCAGAAGGGCTGTATTTAAAAATCAGAGATTAAAAGTTATGTTGCGTGTTTTAGACTTGGCAAGTCTTGAGAGAAATGGTATGAATGGAGATGGTTTCTCAAGACTTACCAAGTCTTTATTATGTATGTTGTTTTTTAAATCGAGATTAAATTCAACAATAAAAGCCGGATATATCCGGCTTTTATTGTTTTGAAAAATTATTTCATTAAACAAAATAACGAAAATCATGCCCGGCTTTGAGCTGTATTACAAATTCATACATCAGTCTAATGACATTTTCCACATCATCTTTATGTACTGTTTCTACAGTAGTATGCATATATTTGAGTGGTAAAGAAATCAACGCTGATGGTACTCCCTCAGATGAATAAGCAAATGAATCGGTGTCAGTACCAGTACTACGTGAAACAGCAGCCCGCTGAAAAGGAATCTGATTTTTCTCTGCTACATCAATAATCATATTCAGCAAGTTGTTTTGTACAGCAGGACCATATGTAAGCACCGGACCGCCTCCACAAACCTGCTCACCCTGCTCTTGTTTCTTATACATTGGTGATTTGGTATCGTGGCAGACATCTGTACAAACTGCTACATCCGGTTTGATACGACGTGAAATCATTTCAGCCCCACGCAAGCCTATTTCTTCCTGTACAGCATTTACAACATACAGTGCAAAAGGTAATTCTATATTATTTTCCTTAAGCCTGCGGGCAACTTCGGCTATCATAAAACCTCCCATACGATTATCCAAAGCCCTGCCCACCAGATACTTGCCATTAAGCTCTGTCAGTTCATCTTCATAAGTAATTACACAACCCACATGTACACCCATTGCCAGCAGTTCTTCTTTATTTTTAGCACCACAGTCTATAAAAATATTTTTTAAAGTTGGCATTTCATCCTTTGCCAGGTCTCTTACATGAATAGCGGGCCAGCCAAAAACACCTTTTACAATTCCTTTTTTGGTGTGAATATTTACCCGTTTGGATGGAGCTATCACAGCATCTGAGCCCCCATTGCGAATTACATAAATATAACCATCTTCCGTAATATAATTGACAAACCACGAAATTTCGTCAGAGTGTGCCTCAATAACTACTTTGTATTGGGCTTTAGGATTGATAATAGCAGCTACTGAGCCATAAGGGTCTGTAAAATACTCATCAATATAAGGTTTAAGGTACTCCAGCCATATTTTTTGACCAGCTGCCTCAAAACCGGTTGGAGAAGGATTATTCAGGTATTCGTAAAGAAATTTTTTGCTTTTTTCGTCCATAATAAAATCAGATATGTTTTCAGTGATGCAAATTAGAGAATTAAATTTTTATTAAAAATTGTATTTAGGCTAAACAAACTACAACACCTCTTCCAATAAATTGTTGCATGACAAATTATTGAAAAGAGGAGGTTTATCCTTTGGATTTATACATTTTACCCAAAATGGGTTAGTCTTTCTCCGTAAATACCTGAATGGTTTTATTGGGGTTCATGCAAATTATCCGAAGACTGTTGCCAACGGTTTCCATTTTTATCCAGTACAGTTCGGGGTCATTGGGAAACTGAAGCCAGTAAACACCCAGTTCTTCTTTACCTCCATGTCTGAGTTGAATTTTTTTCAGAAATTTGGCAGATGAATAATAAAAAATCAGTTGTGGACCCTGCAAATAAAGATATTCTTTATACCCGTTATCCTCTGAAACACAGACAATGTCTGTGTCTGATGTAGCCTGAGCCAATGCATGTCCGGCACAAAACAAACCTGCCACAAAGCACAATAACCATAGTTTTCTCATGAGTTTGAAAGCTTTCTGATGACTTCTGCAAAGTGTAATACTTCTTCCTGAGGTGTATTAAAAGCACACATCCATCTTACTTCAGAGATATGCTCGTTCCAAACATAAAAATAGTTGGTTTTCTGAAGTTCTTCAATCCAATCTGGCGGAACGATGGCAAAAATGCTGTTTGCCTCAACCGGCTGTGTAATTTGTATCTGTGGAATATCTTTGATTGTATCATAAAGCAGTTTTGTCATCCGATTGGCATGTGTAGCGTTGTATTTCCACAAGTCACCGGTCAGCATAGCCTCAAATTGAGCTGCTATAAATCGCATTTTAGAAGCAAGCTGCATGCTTTGTTTATGCTTAAAAGCAATGGTTTGTGCAAGTTCGGGATTAAAAAATACAACTGCTTCGCCAAACATCATTCCATTTTTTGTACCACCAAAAGATAAAATATCTATACCAGCATCTTTTGTAAATTCCCGAAATTCACACCCCAGACTCACTGCTGCATTGGCAATCCGGGAGCCATCCATGTGAAACAACAAGCCATATTTTTTGAGTACTTTAGATAGGGTTTTGATTTCCTCAATGGTATATACCGTTCCATATTCAGTTGACTGTGAAATACTTAACAATTTAGCTTGGGGATGATGCATATCACCCTGACGAATGATGTGCTTTTCTACTATTTCAGGCAACACCTTGCCATGTTTATGACTCAATGGAACCAGCCGACAATTCGTGAAGGTTTCGGGAGCAGTTGACTCATCTACAAAAATATGAGCAGTCTCACTACACAATATAGAATTAAACGACTGCGTAACAGCACTGATGCCCAACACATTGGCTCCTGTTCCATTAAAAACAAAGTGTACAGAAATGTCTTCGCCAAAATACTTTTTAAATTGCTGTACTGCCCTTTTAGTAAATTCATCGTTTCCATAAGAGCCTGTAAAACCTTCATTAGCCTGAAGAATAGCACTCATTATCGCCGGATGTACTCCTGCATAATTGTCACTCGCAAACGGTACTGACATAATTAATAAACTAAATGTTAATAAAACTGCGAATTTATACGACCTGACCGAATTCTGAAATTCAAACTGTATCAGATATATTAAAACCAAGTTTCCAGAGTCTGACTATATTTTCAGTAACATTTTCTATCAATAGCCGCGATTGTGACATAGACTCGCTCAGACTCATGGGTTTGTTTGTAATCGAAAAAATACTGTTTATACCTGTTTCATACAACTCCTGAATAGACTCCCCAATGCCTCCGGCTATGACAACTACAGGCAGTTGATATTTTTTTGCCAGACTGGCTACCCCAAATACTACTTTGCCAAAAGCAGTCTGATTATCAATTTTTCCTTCCCCTGTCATCACCAGACTATGTGGTTGAGCCATCATTTGCTGCATTACTTTTTCAATTGCATTAATTTCAAGTATCATTTCTACCCCTTTTTTTAGTTTTGCTTTCAAAAAAGCCAGCAAACCAAAACCCAAGCCACCGGCTGCACCTGCACCTGGTAAATCTCTGCAGCAAACCTGTAAAGTTTGTTCTGCTATATTGGCAAAATGTAACATTCCACGTTCAAGTTGTTCTGCCATTTCAGGTGTAGCACCCTTTTGTGGGCTGAAAATACATGAAGCTCCTTTTTCTCCAAGCAAAGGATTATTTACATCACAAGCTACTACAAACGAAATATCCGAAAAATCTGCCAGTGATGTTATGTCTATGAAGCTGATTTCAGATAAATTTTCCCCTTTCATTTCCAGTAAATCATCCTGCAAATTATAAAATTTAACACCCAAAGCCTGTAACATTCCTGTTCCGCCATCGTTGGTGGCACTTCCGCCGATACAAACTATTATATTTTTACAACCTTTCCGAATCGCATCTTTTATGAGTTCCCCCGTACCAAAAGTGGAAGTTTGTAATGGATTTTGTTCAGATTTGTGAAGTAATGCAAGCCCGGAAGCAGCAGCCATCTCAATGATAGCAGTTTGTTTATCCGGCAAAATACCATAAAATGCATTGATGGTTCTGCCTAATGGGTCTTTAACATTTAAGTAGATTTTTTCGCCATCTGTTGCCTGCAAAATTGTATCTACGGTTCCCTCACCTCCATCAGCCATAGGAATTTTGTAGATTTTTGCATCCGGCACTACTTTTTTAATACCTTTTTCCATAGCTCCTGCCACTTCGGCGGCTGCAAGCGAGCCTTTGAAACTATCCGGGGTCAGCAAAAAAATCATTGTTAAGGGATATTGGTTTATATATTAAAATTATGAATTTTACTGTCAAATCTACTTATCAAACCTGTTTTTTATGAAATCTTCCTGGATACCTGTGCCGGAAAACTGTGATTTCCCTCTGGAAAACCTGCCTTATGGCATTTTTAAAGATAGTAACAATCATGACCCTCGGGTGGGTGTTGCCATTGGTGAACACATTCTAGACCTTACAGCGGTAGCTGATTTGGGATTTTTTAATGATATTGATTTTGATGAGAGTGTCTTCAATAAAAAATATCTGAATGATTTTATGGCACTGGGAAAACCTTTACATCGCAAAATACGACTCAGATTGACCCATTTGCTCTCTGCTGAAGATAAAATATTGTCCCCACACAGTGCACAAGTTTTAGTAAAACAAGCAGATGCCACCATGCTGATGCCTGTAAAAATAGGCGATTATACCGACTTTTATTCATCAGAAGAACATGCCACCAATGTAGGTAAAATGTTTAGACCGGATAATCCCCTGTTGCCTAACTGGAAAAGTCTTCCTGTGGCTTATCACGGAAGAAGTTCATCAATTGTACTTTCCGGAGTTCCTTTAAAAAGACCCAAAGGGCAAATTCGTCCGGACGACACCCAGCCTCCTATCTTCTCCCCTACTCAAAATCTTGACTTTGAATTGGAAATGGGTTTTTTTATTGGTAAACCAAGCAAACTCAGTGAAAATATCTCAACAGCTGATGCAGAAGAACACATTTTTGGAATGGTACTTTTTAATGACTGGTCAGCAAGAGATATTCAACGCTGGGAATATCAGCCATTGGGACCGTTTTTATCCAAAAATTTCGGCTCTTCTATTTCGTCGTGGGTTGTAACTCTGGAAGCCCTCGAACCTTTCAGAAAAGCATCTCCTTTGCAAGACCCGCCAGTCTTGGAATATCTGCAATATGAAGGTAATCATACATTTGATATTAATCTGGAAGTATATCTGCAACCCGAAACCCAAACAGAATACTTAGTCACACAATCTAATTTCAGCTATCTTTACTGGAATATTTGTCAGCAACTGGCTCATCATACCATCAATGGCTGCCCTGTCAATACCGGAGATTTAATGGCATCTGGCACTATTTCCGGCAAAGAAGCAACCAGTTTTGGTTCGATGCTGGAACTCACCAATAATGGTAAAAATCCTATAATACTTGCTGAAAATCTGGAAAGAAAATTTGTTGAAGATGGGGATACTGTAATTATGAGGGCTTTCTGTAAGAAAGATGACCTGAGAATTGGTTTTGGAGAAGTAAGAACAAAAATCCTTTCATAAACGATGAACGATAAATTTACAGCTCATCATTTATAGCTTATAACTCATAGTTAAATTCTAATATTCATGTTTCTAACTTTTAATCTGAAAGAACTTTCAATACCCGAATGTCAGGGGCTGATGCAGGGACTTGTAGCCCCACGTCCGGTGGCTTTTGCCAGTACGATTGATAAGCAAGGCAATGTAAATCTGAGTCCGTTCAGTTTTTTCAATATGTTTTCAACCAATCCTCCCGTTTTGGTATTTTCACCTTCACTAAAAGGACGTGATGGCAGCCCCAAACATACCCTGGAAAACGTACTTGAAGTACCGGAAGTCGTGATTAATGTAGTAACCTATGACATGGTGGAGCAAGCCTCACTGGCAAGTGTAGAATACGACAAAGGAGTGAATGAATTTATCAAAGCCGGTTTTTCATCTGTAGCTTCAGAAATGGTAAAACCACCCCGTGTGTATGAAAGTCCGGCAAGTTTTGAATGCAAAGTAACGCAGGTTATCCCTCTGGGTACAGGTCCGGCTGCCGGCAATCTGGTAGTTGCGGAAGTATTACTGATACATGTAAATCCCTTGATTTTAGATGAATCTGGCTTAAAAATAAATCCCAAAAAAGCTGATTTGATTGCCAGAATGGGAGGTGATTATTATTGTCGTGCAAATGGTGATAATATTTTTGTAGTTCCAAAACCAAACCAGAAAAAAGGCATAGGCATCGACCAAATTCCAGACCATATTCGCAACAGTACAATTCTTACCGGTAATAATCTCGGCAGGCTTGGAAACATTGAGAAAATGCCGGATAAAGAAGAAGTAGAAGATTTTAAAAGCCACCCCCTAATGCAGGAGTTTGTGACAGGTGATCAGAACAATCCGGCAGATTTTAAAGCAAACCAACACAGGATTGCCAAAGAATTGCTGGAAAAAGGAATGATAAAAGAAGCCTGGCTTGTATTATTAAGCGAACTATGATAAAAAATGATTAAAAAATCGTAATCCCAAAAATTACTTTTGCATAAAACAATAATAACAAAGGCGGAGTTGCAAAAAATGCAACTCCGCCTTTGTTTTACACATCCAATGCAAAATCCTATTAAAATTCATTTTTAAAAAATAATATTTGGCAAATTACACCAATCAATAATTTTTATTTGGAGTCTTATTTGTAGCATAAAATCTGTCATCTTAAACTCTGACTTTTATGCAAAAATTACGCTTTACTTCCGACAATGGAGATGAGTTTTATCATGTCCTTCACAAACGAGTATATCAGGTACTTGCTTCATCTCAAACAAACCGATATGCAAACTGGCTGATGTATTTTAAAACAGTCATTTACTTTTTGCTTTTCTTTTCAGCCTATGCTCTGGTGTTGCTGAGCCAAAATTTATGGGGATTTTATGCTTCTTATCTACTGATGGGAGTGAGTGTGTTGCTGATTGGCTTCAATATTTCACATGATGCTGCTCATCAGGTAATTTTCAGGAACAAAAAATGGAATGACTGGCTCTATTTCATCAGTTTTACCCTCCAGGGAAATAATGCGTATATCTGGAAAAAATACCATAATGAATCGCATCATATTTACACAAATGTTCACCACAGCGATATTGATGTACTTGAAAATCCAATGCTACGCATGACAGATAATCAGGCATGGAAACCCTGGCATCGGTATCAGCACCTGTATGCTCCATTTCTGTATTTATTTTATTCACTCAATTGGTTTTTTGTAAGAGATATGCTGCTGATTTTCAGGAAATCGAGTCGTACCATTTCTCTTGGAACTTTGCCCCGAAGCGAGGTGATTATCCTTATGATCAGCAAGGTATTTTATATAGCTTATATGATAGCTTTGCCTGTTTTCTTCCTGAATTTTGCCTGGTATCATGTAATTCTGGCATTCGTCTTCAATCACTTCCTGATTTCATGGATTTTTTGCGGTGTGTTGGGATGTTCACACCTCACCGACCAGGTTATTCATCCAGAATCTGAAAATGGCACCTTGCCTATGAGTTGGGCAATGTTGCAAATGCAAACTTCACTTGATTATGCATCTGACAGTAGGCTGGCAAACTGGCTTTTAGGTGGATTTAATGCTCATACCTTGCACCATCTTTTCCCAAACATCTGCCATATTCATTACTTAAAAATGGTTCCAGTACTTCGCCAAACTGCCCGGGAGTTTGGAATTGAATATCACGAAACATCCTATTTTCAGGCACTTGCCTCTCATTTCAGATTTTTGAAGAAAATGGGAAAACCTGATAATAAAATCCCTGTAGCCTAACTCACCCTACTTCATGTTCATTTTATGGAAACTATAATCTTTAGCCAGAAATCATCCGGCGAAGTATTTTTTACGGAGATAAGGCAACAGGTGAGTGATTATCTTGAAATCCACTCAACCACTGAAAAAACAAAGCTTTTACCAAAAGTATTAGTTTTTACTATGATGTTGATTTTTTCTTTTACAGGCATTTTGTTTTCAGTAAATTTCGCAATGCTTTTTTGTTGTTATGTGGTATTTGGTTTTTCAGCATTACTCATAGCTTTAAATTTTGCACATGACGCTTCACATCGTGCTTTACCGCTATCACGTTTTTGGAATGACCGATTATATGAATTGATATTTATATTGCTGGGAGCAAATCCATATCTCTGGAAAATCAGACATACTCAGTCACATCATCTCTTTGCTAATATTTATGGGGCAGATGCTGACCTGGAAGATTCTTTATTAATCAGACTTTCACCAGAAGTTCCCTACTATAAAATACACAGGTTCCAGCATATTTATGCTCCGGTTTTGTATTTATTTTATACACTGGTTTGGGTATTTTATAAAGACTTTGCAACATTTTTCAAGTCAAAGATTGGCAATCTTGAAACCCACAATCACCCTCCCAAAGAGTTTGTAAAACTTATTCTTTTTAAACTCCTGTATATCGTCATTTGGCTATTAATTCCTGCTTTTATCTGCAAAATGAGTTTTTACTGGATTATTATAGCCTTTTTTCTCACCCATTTTCTGATGTCTCTTTTTCTGATTTTTACATTTCTCTTATCTCATTTTGTTGAAGAAACAGTTTTTCCTGAGAGAGAAAACAATCAGATAACAGGTTCATGGGCAACTCACCAGTTAGATGTATGTATTGATTTTCATCCTGAAGCTGCATGGGCAAACTGGGTATTCGGAGGCTTTAATACACATTTGGCACACCATCTTTTTCCTAATGTCTGTCACATTCACTATCCGTCAATTACCCGCAGGTTACAAATTATTCTAAAAAGACATCAGTTGCCCTATAAATCAGTAAGTTTCGGACAGGGAATTATATCACACTTACGATTTCTGAAAAAAATGGGTAATCCTTAAAAATACTGACCATAAATCATTAAAATAAAATACCCATAATGATAAATTTTAAAACCAGTTAAAAAAATCAAATTTTGCTTTCGTTTTTCGGGATAGTTTCCATATTTGTAAAATACATGAAATTTAATCGTTATTCTACCTTTGAATATTTATGACTGACCCAAGCATTGATGGAAAACCGATTCTTCCCGGAAAACTTACCAAAATTAATATTACCATTTCAAGACTTCCTACTGACACTTTAATTGACCTTAATATTTTTGCCTATCGGGGCAAAGAACCCGGACCCAGTTTACTGCTTACCGGTGGTGTTCATGGTGACGAAATCAATGGAATCGAAATAGTCAGGCGACTTATCAAAGAAAACCAGCTCATGCCTGATAAAGGCATGGTGATAGCTATTCCTCTCGTCAATATTTATGGATTTATTTATAATAGCAGAGAATTACCGGATGGCAGAGACTTAAACAGGTGTTTTCCCGGCTCTGAAAATGGCTCACTTGCCAACCGCCTAGCATACATACTCATCAAAAAAATAGTACCACTTATTGATTATGGTGTAGATTTTCATACAGGAGGCAATCGATTGAGCAATTACCCTCAAATTCGCTGTATCACCGACAATATGTTGAATATGGAACTTGCTCAGGCTTTTGCAGCTCCTTTTACGATAAATTCAGAACTGATAGACAAATCATTTCGTAAAGAAGTAAACAGGCTTGGTAAAACCATTCTTGTGTATGAAGGTGGAGAATCTTTACGTCTTGATGAACTGGCAATTAATGAAGCCAAAGCCGGAGTTTATCGATTGATGCAACATCTTGGCATGAAAAATTTTAATATGTTACCACAAAAAACCAATGTATTAAATCATAATTCCTGGATTCGGGCAAAAACCTCTGGAATTTTTAATACTTATGTAGAATATGGAGCAAAAGTGTATAAAAACCAACCTATGGCTGCCATTACTGACCCTTACGGCAAAACCAATACCATCATCAAGTGCCCTCATGATGCCTATATCATTGGACTTAATAATATGCCAGTCATCAACGCTGGTGATGCCCTCATTCACTTAGGAAATTAACAGACAGAAATTCTTAGCAACTGACTATCAGATTTTTACATTTCACAAAAAACTAACGTTGGCTTAATATTTGGACAAAATATCAAATACCTGACACATATCGGATTTTTCATATAAAATCTTCGATATGTTTTTTTTATGTCCTTTCATCTCTCAAAACACTTCTTTTTTTTCAAATAGAACATAAAAAAGTACAAAAAAAACCTTCGATTTCTGTAGCTTTTTTACCCCACAAAAGTCTTTAAAATATAATATCTCTCTAACCTTCAGCTAATATTAGTCTTCTACTTTTGTGTCCGGATTTGCAATGTTTTCTAGCAAATCACTCTCCATTACTAGTCAAGTATTCAGTAAAAATAATCAGCCAGTAAAAACTGATTTTTCACACACTTTCTCTATTCCCATTAACCTGTTTTAAGTCTATATGAAACAAAAAATTACTCTATTCAAAAAAATGTCTGTCCGGTATTTTACAGCAGTGATATTGCTGACCGGTTTGCTTTCTTCTTACAAAGCAATAGCACAAGACCGTATTATAAAAGGTAAAGTGACAGATACTGACGGTTCAGGTATTCCGGGTGTAAATATTTTATTAAAGGGTACTTCTACAGGAACCAACTCTGATGCAGAAGGGAACTATACTATTACCGTTTCTTCGCAGCAAGCAATATTGGTTTTTTCCTTTGTAGGGTACACAACTCAAGAAATACTAGTGTTTTAGCAATTTAGTTTTGTGTATTAATTTTACTAATTTCATTATACCGATTTTTGAGTTTTAGCCGAGCTTTCTCAGTGGTAAACGACCAATTGACTTTTACAGCTTTTAGATTGCGAT
>JAESFG010000617.1_pt1 | contig 13700 bp, 12 predicted proteins | sample 9269371 | NCBI WGS metagenome assembly JAESFG01 (sample SAMN14506227, study PRJNA617093) | algae metagenome | isolation source: Aetokthonos hydrillicola CCALA 1050 (B3-Florida) and co-occurring... | place: USA: South Carolina | collected 2013-01-01 | reverse complement strand
CGCGATACCTCCCGGCCCCTTGCATATGACAGGCGCGCCGTCCTGGCGCACTCCGGCAACTCTAGCGAGCCGTTCCGCTGGCGCCAACTGGAAGATGTGGGTACCTCCTCGCGGATTTAATGAATAGTTAGGTGATTCTTTCCGTGACAAGTTTTCTCAAGAAACTCGTATTCGATCCAAAGATGAACGATTCATATGGTTACTATGTCCTATAGCGAAGCTAGACGCGCTGAAACGAGGGAACTTCTGCGGCCGCCACATCTTGGCCTCATTTCAAGGTACGTTCGCCACATCACGCGCCGGAGGCCACGGCATCGCGCTACTGCAAACGGATGACGGTTCCGTACGAAAGGAGAGGCCTTTGAACACGAAGGCGTACACCCGGGCCGTTTCCTTCGGCCTTCTCCTCGCTAGCACCTCCGTTGCATTCGCCGGTGAGCCTTCCCGAATCAGTTCCAACGCGGACATACGGCGCCTCGTCGCGCAGGTCGCCGAAGAAGCCGGGATCCCCGTCGAGATCGCGGATGCCGTCGTGCAGATCGAGAGCCGCTACGACCCGCGGGCCCGCTCCCGCAGCCATTTCGGGCTGATGCAGATCAGCCTCCCGACGGCCCGCTCCCTCGGCTATGCCGGAACGGCGGATGGTCTCCTCGACGCCAGGACGAACCTCACATTCGGCCTGCGCTACCTCGCCAAGGCCTATGAACTGGCTGGCGGCGACACGTGCGGCACGATCCTGCGCTACCAGGCCGGGCACCGTGCCACGGCCATGACCAAGGCCGCCCAGACCTACTGCACCAAGGTGCAGACCGTCACCCTCGCATCGGCGCTCTACTGACCGTCGTGTTGTCCCGAAGTCCGGCGGCCCCGGCCGTCCGCCCCAGCGTGGAGTATCCCGCATGAAGACCTTCGCCATTGCGACCTGCGCCACCCTCTGCGGCTTCGCCGTCACTCCCGCCGCCTGGGCGGCCGCCAACATGGACGTCGTCGCTACCGCCAATCCGGCGGCTTTCGCCAAGGATGCCGGCCAGGTCAAGACGGCCAGCCTCTCCACGGCGGCCGAAACCGGCGCGGAGTCCGCCACCCGCAAGGGCATCCGCAAGGCGCGCAACGGCGCCCTCGGCTACGAGGTGCACAAGCGGTCCCGCGTCGCCGACCTGATCGCCAGGCACGCCGCCGAGGCGGGCGTCCCCGTCCGGCTCGCCGATGCCATCATCCGCATCGAGAGCCGCTACAACCCGAGCGCACGGAATGGCGGCGCCGTCGGGCTCATGCAGATCAAGCCTCAGACGGCCCGCGGCCTCGGCTATGCCGGCGGCGCTTCCGGGCTCATGAACCCCGACACCAATCTACGCTACGGCATGCGGTACCTCGCCGCCGCCTACAAGATGTCGGGCGGGGACACCTGCGCCACCGTGATGCGCTACCAGAGCGGGCACTACGCCAAGCGCATCAACGCGGCCAACCGCGCCTACTGCGCCAAGGCCCGCACCATCATGGCGAGCGGCAACTGACATCGCGTCTCCCCGGTCCGGCTTGACCGGGCCGCGCAACACCCATAGGTCACCCCTGCCAGTCGGCCGGACGGCCGCGGGACCGGGCATGCCCGGTCTCGAGGAAAGTCCGGGCTCCACGGAAACACGGTGCCGGATAACGTCCGGCGGAGGCGACTCCAGGGACAGTGCCACAGAAAGCAAACCGCCCGGCGTGCGCCCGCGCACGTCCGGGCAAGGGTGAAAGGGTGCGGTAAGAGCGCACCGCGCTGCCGGCAACGGGAGCGGCACGGCAAACCCCACCGGGAGCAAAACCGAATAGGGGCGACGGCGGCGGGCAACCGCCGCGGGGGCGTTTCCACCCCTTGTCGCCCGGGTTGGTTGCTCGAGGCGGCCGGCAACGGCCGTCCCAGAGGAATGGCCGTCACGTGCGGGGCAACCCGCGCCATACAGAACCCGGCTTACAGGCCGGCTGGCGATTTTTTTCCTGTCATCCCCGGCGGCCGGCGAAGCCGGCCGGGAAGGGGACCCAGGCCTGCTTGGTCGCGGGCAGGATACAGGGCAGCGGACAGGGCGCGCGTCCGGCCCCTGGATCCCCTTCCCGGCCTTGCGGGCCGCCGGGGATGACAGGAATGGCCGACGGTGAAACCGCAACTCCCCGCCTTCGCCGCGGGGCGAACCGGCCCGCCGTTCCGCCCCGGCACGCTGGCGCGCTCCGCCCGCGTCGCGGCGCGGAGACGCCGGTGCGCGCATCGCTGCGCCTTGTCATCCCCGGCGGCCGGCGAAGCCGGCCGGGAAGGGGATCCACGCCAGTTAGCTCGCGGGCGGGCAACAGGGCAGCGGAGAGGGCGCGCGTCCGGCCCCTGGATCCCCTTCCCGGCCTTGCGGGCCGCCGGGGATGACAGGAATGGCCGACGGTGAAACCGCGCTTCTCCCCGCAATGCCCTACGCGCGCGGCACCGCGACACCATGTATGCTGCGGCGGAGGTCATGCCATGAGCGAGACGATCGGCCGGGCGAGGCCCGCGCACCCGAGTGTGTCGGAGGACCCCAGGCTGCCCGCTCCCCCCGAGCGCGCGGCCGAGCCCGGGCGGCTGGCCTTCCTGTATGGCCTCGCCACCGATCCGCTGGCGCTGTGGACGCGCGAGCACTTCGACGAACTCGCGCTCTCGAAGAAGGGCGTGCTGGGCGACACGGTGACGTTCAGCGACCCCGCCGCCATCAAGCACGTGCTGGTCGACAACTGGCAGAACTACCGCAAGGACCGCATCCAGCAGAACATCCTGCGCCCGCTGCTGGGCGACAGCGTGCTCAACGCCGAGGGCGAGTCGTGGAAGAAGCAGCGGCGCATCATGGCGCCGCTCTTCACGCCGCGCCGGGTCGCGGCCTTCGCCGCGCCCATGCGGGCCGTGGCGGAGGAGGTGGTGGAGGAGTGGGCCGGCCGGGCCGCGCGGGGGGATGCCGTCGTCAGGGTCGACCACGACATGGCCCATCTCGCGCTGGGCGTGCTGTCGCGGACCATCTTCTCCGGCGCGGGCCCCGAGCCGAAGGCGGTGACCGATGCGGTCGGGCGCTACCTGCTCACCGCCGGCCGGGTGGACCCGCTCGACGTGCTGGGCGCGCCCGCCTTCATTCCCCGCATCGGGCGGCTGCGCTCGCGGCCCGCCATGCGTGAACTGCTCGGCCTCGTAAACGGCATGGTTGCGGCCGGGCGCAAGGCTGCCAATGCACAATCCGGAGTCGCATCAAGCGCCTCCGCCGACCTGCTCACGGCGCTTCTGAACGCCCGCGATCCCGAGACGGGGGAAGGTCTCGACGACGAGAGCATCCGCGTCAACGTGCTCACCATCCTCGCCGCCGGCCACGAGACCACGGCCAACGCGCTCACCTGGACGCTGCTGATGCTGGCGATGCACCCGGATGTCCGCGCCGACTGCGAGGCGGAGGCGGACGCCGCCGGCCCCGACGCAGGCGAGGACGACCTGCCGCTGGTGCGCGCCGTCCTCGAGGAGAGCATGCGGCTCTACCCGCCGGCCTCCGTCATCACGCGCGCCTCGGTCGGACCCGACAGGGCCGGGGGCGTCGACATCCCGGCCGGTGCGCTGGTGATCATGTCGCCCTGGCTCGTCCATCGCCACCGGGCGCTGTGGACGGAACCGGGCCGCTTCCGGCCCGAGCGCTTCCTGCCGGAGAACCGTGCCGCCATCCCCCGCTTCGCCTACCTTCCCTTCGGCGCCGGCCCGCGCGTGTGCATCGGCGCGGCCTTTGCCATGCAGGAGGCGGTGATCGCGCTCGCCGCCATCCTGCGCCGCGTCCGCCTCGACCTGCCGCCCGGGGCGCGTCCTCCCATGCCCACCCAGCGGATCACCCTGCGCCCGAAGGGTGGGCTGCGGATGGCGGTGCGGGGGCGGTAGGGGCGGTCGGTTGGTCGTCATGGCCGGGCTTCGCCCCAGCCACCCACGCGAACACAGGCCTTGCAAGGCAACCTCGTGGGTGCCCGGGTCAAGCCCGGGCATGACGGTGGATGCGCCGCGCACCACCCCCGATCAAGCCGTGGGCAGGCTCTTCTCCCGCGGGGCGGGAGAAGGGGAGCTCCCGCCGCGCAACCCCCTGTCAACGCTTCCTTAACGTTAACCATGTGTTGTGGACGGGAGCCGCCAGCAGGGCCCCGGCCGGGGCTCGTGCGCCCGTCCCGTTCCATTGACGACCATACTGTCCCATGGTATCCCAAATCATCCCGTACCTGAGGCGTTGCGGAACTGCCGTCCCGGGGGAGGCCACGGTCTCTTCCATCGCGCAGCCGTGCCGTCGCCGGGGCGGGGGGCGTGAAGCCGGCGCGTGTCCTGCCGGCCGTGCGGCACAGGGACCGGATGGACCGCTTCGTTTCCAGCTTCACCAACAGGTTGGATGCGAAGGGGCGCGTCTCGATCCCGGCTCCTTACCGGGCAGTGCTGGCGAGGGACGGTTTCGAGGGGCTCTACGTGCATCCGTCGCTGGAAGCATCGGCGCTGGATGCCGGAGGCAACGGGCTCCTCGCCGAGATCGACGGGCTCATCGCGGGCCTGCAGCCCTTCTCGGACGAGAGGGACACGTTCTCGACCGCGCTCTACGGCATCTCGGAGGTGCTGAAGGTGGACCCGGAGGGCCGCGTCGGCCTGACGGAGACATTGAAGGGTCACGCGGGGATCACGGACGCGGTCACGTTCGTGGGCCTCGGACACAAATTCCAGATCTGGGAGCCCGAAGCCTTCAAACGTCATCTCGACGAGGCCAGATCGAAGGTCAGGGATCTCAGGAAGGGGCTCGGCGCAATGGCGCGCCAGGCTCCAGACCCCGGAGCACGGGAACGATGACGGGCCGCGGCGAAGGAAACCCCGACGCCGCTGGCGGACTGGCCCGTCACGTTCCCGTGCTGGTCCGGGAGGTCATCGACGCGCTGCGGCCTCGTCCAGGCGGCTCCTATTGCGACGGCACCTTCGGCGCGGGCGGATATACGCGCGCGATCCTGGAGGCGGCGCCCGACAGCCGGGTCGTCGCGCTCGACCGCGATCCCTCCGCGATTGCCGGGGGCTATGGCCTCGTCGAGGCGATGGCGGGTCGGCTGACGCTCGTGCAGAGCCGCTTCGGCGAACTCGACGAGGTGGCGCGGGCCCACGGCTTCACTCCGCTCGACGGCGTCGTGCTCGACATCGGCGTCTCGTCCATGCAGCTTGACGATGCGGAACGGGGCTTCTCCTTCCGCCAGGACGGACCGCTCGACATGCGCATGGAAAGCGCGGGAGAAAGCGCGGCCGACCTCGTCAACACGCTCACCGAGGGCGCGCTCGCCGACGTCATCTACGAATATGGCGAGGAGCGCCGCTCGCGCGCCGTTGCGCGCGCCATCGTCGCCGCGCGGCGCGAGGCGCCGATCACCACGACGAAGCGTCTGGCCGACATCGTCGCCTCCGTGGTGCGGTCGGCCCCGGGCGACATCCATCCGGCGACGCGCACCTTCCAGGCCCTGCGCATCGCCGTGAACGACGAGCTCGGCGAGCTCGAGTCCGCGCTGGAGGCCGCGGAGCGGGCGCTCGCGACCGGCGGGCGGCTCGTCGTCGTCACCTTCCATTCGCTCGAGGACCGCATCGTCAAGCGCTTCCTCGCCGAACGCTCCGGCCGCGAGGCCGCGCCGTCCCGGCATGCCCCGGCCACCGCCGGGCTCGCGCCGACCTTCCAGCTGGTCGGCCGCAAGCCGGTCGTGGCGGGGGAGGAGGAGCTGCGTGCCAATCCGCGCGCCCGCTCGGCCAAGCTCAGGGCCGCGATCCGTACCGAGGCTCCGGCCCGGCCGCGCGGGCGGAGGTCCTGATGCTGCGCAAGGTCCTCCACTCGGTGGCGATCCTGGCGCTGGTCGGCTCGGCCCTCTACGCCTACCGGACGAAGTACGACACCATCTACCTGTCCGAGCAGGTGGCCAAGCTGAAGACCCGCATCGGGCGCGAGCGCGAGGCGATCGCGGTGCTGCGCGCCGAATGGCAATACGTCACCCGGCCGGACCGCATCCAGGCGCTTGCCGACAGGCACCTCGACCTGCAGCCGGGCGCGGTCACGCAGATCGTGCGCTGGCAGGACGTGCCGATGCGCGCGGCTCCCGTCGACACGATCGGCCAGAAGCTGGAGGCGCTCGGCCTGGCGGAGCCGACGAACACGCCGTCGCCCGCTCCTTCCGGCGGGGCCCGGACGCCGACCAGCAGCAAGAAGCCCTGAGGGCCGCCCGATGCGCGATCCGATTTCCCCCGACGATCTCGGCCCGCCCGGCAGCCATCCGGGGCCGGACGCGCTCGCGGACCTCGAGGCGGGCGAAGCGAGGCGCCGGAGCGTCGCCGGCACCTGGCGCTGGGTGTCGGACCTCTTCCGCATGCGGCTCGACAAGAGCGGCCAGCGCGTCTTCATGGTGGCTGCCGGCTTCGCCTGCATCTACTTCGTCATCGGCGCCCGCCTCGTCCAGCTCGGGCTGAGGCCGGATCCGCCGACGGCCTATCGCCGCGCGGCCGCCGAGGTCTCCGGCGCCCGTCCGGACATCGTCGACCGCAACGGCACCATCCTCGCCGCCGACGTGAAGACCGTCTCGGTCTTCGCCGAGCCGCGGCGCATCGTCGACAAGGACGAGGCGGTCGAGCTGCTGACCGCCGTCCTGCCCGGTGTCGACGCACGCGACCTGCGTGAAAAGCTCAACACGAAGCGCGGCTTCGTGTGGGTGAAGCGCGAGATCACGCCCAAGCAGCAGCAGGAGGTGTATCGCCTCGGCCTGCCCGGCGTCGGCTTCATGCCCGAGAACAAGCGCGTCTATCCGAACGGCAGCGCGCTCTCGCACGTACTCGGCTTCACCAACCTCGACAACCAGGGCATTGCCGGGATCGAGAAGTACATCGACGGCCAGGGCCTCGCCGCCCTCAACATGGCGGGACTGACCACCGATTCCGCCGACCTCAAGCCGGTCCAGCTCTCCATCGACCTCAACGTCCAGCACGCCTTGCGCGATGAACTGGCCAAGGGCATGGAGCACTTCAAGGCGCACGCGGCGGCGGGTCTGATCCTCGACGTCAACACGGGCGAGGTGATCTCGCTCGTGTCGCTGCCCGACTATGACCCGAACAATCCCGTCGACGCGCTCGACCCCAACCGCATCAATCGCCTCGCAGTGGGCGTGTACGAGATGGGCTCGACCTTCAAGGCGCTCACCACGGCGATGGCACTCGACTCGGGCAAGGTGAACATCAATTCGAGCTTCGACACGCGTGGCGTGCTGCGCTTCGGCCGGTTCTCGATCCACGACTACCACGCGACCAACCGCGTGCTGACGGTTCCCGAGATCTTCATCCACTCGTCCAACATCGGCTCCGCCCGGATGGCGCTGGCCGTGGGCGTGGACGGGCACAAGGCCTTCCTCAAGAAGTTGGGCCAGCTCGACCGCCTGAGGACGGAGCTGCCGGAGAACGCCGAGCCCATCGTCCCGTCGAAGTGGGGCGAGCTCAACACCATCACCATCGCCTTCGGGCACGGCGTCGCCGTGGCGCCGCTGCAGGCCTCCGCCGCCGTCGCCGCCCTGGTGAACGGCGGCAACTGGATCACCCCGACCTTCCTCAAGCGCAGCCCGGAGGACGCCGCCGCGCTGGCGCATCGGGTTATCAAGCCGGAGACCAGCGAGGCGCTGCGCTACGTCATGCGCCTCAATGCCGAGAAGGGCTCCGCCGGCAAGGCCGCCGTGCCGGGCTACTTCGTCGGCGGCAAGACGGGAACGGCCGAAAAGGTGATCGGCGGCCAATATTCCAAGAACCGGCTGTTCACGACGTTCATGGCCATCGCGCCGGCCGACAAGCCCAGGTACCTCTTCGTCACGCTCTATGACGAGCCGCAGCCTCTGCCCGAGACGTTCGGCTTCGCCACGGCGGCGTGGAACGCAGGCTCCACCACGGGCAAGATCGTGGAGCGCGTTGCTCCCCTGCTCGGGCTGCCGCCCCGCTTCGATCCGCCACAATTGCCCTTCCCTGTGATGTCGCGGCTGGGCGCGTGGGGAACGAAATGAAGCTGGGCGACCTTTTTCCGAACCTGTCCGGTGGTCCCGAGGGCGAGATCGTCGTCGCCGGACTGACGGCGGACAGCCGGGCGGTGGAACCCGGCTATGCCTTTTTCGCCGTCGCGGGCAGCAAGTCCGACGGGCTGGGCTTTGCCGGCGCTGCCGTCCAGGCAGGCGCGACCGTGGTGGTCGGGGAAGCCGACAGGCCGGCGGCGCTCCCGCCGGAGACGCTCTATCTCAAGGTCGCCGATGCCCGCCGCGCGCTGGCCCTTGCCTCCGCCGCAGCCTATCCGCGGCAACCAGCGACGATCGTCGCCGTCACCGGTACGAGCGGGAAGACATCCGTCGCCGAGTTCTCGCGGCAGATCTTCGCCGGCTGCGGGCGCGCGGCCGCGAGCCTCGGCACGATCGGAGTCGTGACCCCTGCGGGCGCCGTCTACGGGTCGCTGACCACGCCCGACCCGGTGACGCTGCATCGCACGCTGGACCATCTGGCGGGCGACGGCATCACGCATCTCGCCATGGAAGCCTCCTCCCACGGGCTCGACCAGCGGCGGCTGGACGGCGTGCGCCTGACGGCCGCCGGCTTCACCAATCTCGGCCGCGACCATCTCGACTACCATCCGAGCATGGAGGCGTATCTCGCTGCGAAGTTGCGGCTTTTCGATACGCTGCTTCCGTACGGTGCAACGGCGGTCATCAATGCGGACGGCGAATACTCGGCGGCCGTGATCGAGGCGGCGCAGGCGCGCGGCCTGCGCGTGGCGACCGTGGGACGCAAGGGCAAGCACCTGCGCCTCGCCTCGCTGGCGCGCGACGGTTTCGGGCAGGTGATGATCGTCGAGGCAGGCGGCCGGCGCATCGACGTGCACCTGCCGCTGGCCGGTGACTTCCAGGCCGCCAACGTGCTGGTGGCCGCCGGGCTCGCCATCGCGGCGGGGGAGGACGTCTCTCGCGTACTCGCGGCGACGTCGCGCCTGACCGGCGTGAAGGGCAGGCTGGAGCGCGTCGCCGAGGTGAACGGCGCGCTGGTCGTGGTCGACTATTCGCACAAGCCGGACGCTCTCGCCCATGTGCTCGATTCCCTGAGGCCCTACGCCAGCGGGCGCCTCGTCTGCCTGTTCGGCTGCGGCGGCGACCGCGACAAGGGCAAGCGGCCACTGATGGGCGCCATCGCGGCGGAGAAGGCCGACCTCGTCATCGTGACGGACGACAATCCCCGCTCCGAGCCGCCGTCCAGCATCCGTGCGGCCATCCTCGCGGCCGCCCCGGGAGCCGTGGAGATCGCGGATCGGGGCAAGGCCATCCGCACCGCCGTGCACGCGCTGCAGCCGGGCGACGTGCTGCTGGTCGCCGGCAAGGGCCACGAGACGGGACAGATCGTGGGAGACCGCGTGCTGCCCTTCTCCGACCACGAGGCCGTCGCCGCTGCCGTCGCGGAGTTGCAGGCATGAGCGCTGCGCTGTGGACACCGGAGGCGATGCAGGCCGCGACGGGCGGCCGCTGGACCGGATCGCCGGCGCCGGCCACGGGGGTCTCCATCGACACCCGCACGCTGAAGCCGGGCGACCTCTTCGTCGCGCTGCGCGTGGCTCGCGACGGCCATGATTTCGTCGCTGCCGCTTTCGGTGCCGGGGCGGCCGCGGCGCTGGTGGCGGAGGATCGCGCGGGATCGCTCGGGGGGCAGGGGCCTCTCCTCCTCGTGAAGGAGACGCTCGACGGCATGACGGCGCTCGGCCTCGCGGCGCGCGACCGCACGTCGGCCCGGACCATCGGCGTGACCGGCTCGGTGGGAAAGACCGGCACCAAGGAGGCGCTGAAAACGGTGCTGTCCGGCCAGGGCGCAACCCATGCCTCCGTCGCGTCCTACAACAATCACTGGGGCGTGCCGCTGACGCTGGCCCGCATGCCGGCGGAGACACGCTTCGGCGTCTTCGAAATGGGCATGAACCATGCCGGCGAGATCGCGCCGCTTTCGGCCATGGTGCGCCCGCACGCGGGGCTCATCACGACCGTCGCACCCGTGCACCTCGAGAACCTCGGCTCCATCGAGGCGATCGCCGACGAGAAATCGGCGATCTTCTCCGGTCTGCGCGAGGGCGGCACGGCCATCGTCAACCGCGATAACGCGCATTACCAGCGCATGCGCCGCCACGCGGAGGCTTCGCCCGCCGGGCGGGTCGTCAGCTTCGGCGAAGCGCCCGGATCGGACGTGCGTCTCGTCGCGGTGTCGCTCGACGCGGAGGGATCCGACGTGGTGGCCGAGGTCTTCGGCCGGCGGATCCGCTATCGGCTGGGAAGCCCCGGCAGGCACATCGCGCTCAACAGCCTCGGCGTGCTCGCCGGGGTGGAGGCGCTCGGCGGAGACGTCGAGGCTGCCGCGGCGGCGTTGGCCGGCGTCCGTCCGCCGTCGGGGCGGGGCGAGGCGATCCGCCTGGCAGTGCCGGGCGGATCCATCGGCCTCTACGATGAGAGCTACAACGCCAACCCGGCCTCGATGCTGGCGGCGCTCGACATCCTCGGGCGCACGCCGCCGGGCCCGGGCGGCCGGCGCATCGCCGTGCTCGGCGACATGCTGGAACTCGGCGAGGAGGGACCGGCCATGCACACCGACCTCGCCCCGGCGATCGAGGCGAACGGGGTGGACCTCGTCTTCACGGCCGGGCCCCTCATGGAGTATCTGTGGCGCTCGCTGCCGGCGGCCCGCCGGGGCGCGCATTCTCCCCAGGCGGCGGGACTCGAGGATGCGGTCATCGCGGCCCTGCGCCCCGGGGACGTCGTGACCGTCAAGGGGTCCAACGGCAGCCGCACACATGCCATCGTCGCGGCGCTGAAGGACCGACTCGGCCCCGCGCCCGATCCCGCCGATTAAGGGGCCGCAGGTCGTCCATGCTTCACTGGCTCGCCGAATTCTCCTCGACGTTCAGCTTCCTCAACGTCTTTCGCTACATCACGTTTCGCACCGGCGGCGCGGCCGCGACGGCCCTGTTCTTCGTCTTCTTCTTCGGCCCGCGCATCATCGCCAGCCTTCGCCTGAAGCAGGGCAAGGGCCAGCCTATCCGCACCGACGGCCCGCAGTCGCACCTGACCAAGAAGGGCACGCCAACCATGGGCGGCCTGATGATCCTGTCGGGCTTCCTGGTCTCGACGCTCGTCTGGGCAAACCTGTCAAACGCATATGTCTGGGTCGTTCTCTTCGTGACCATGGGCTTCGGGGCCGTCGGCTTCTACGACGACTACCTCAAGGTGACCAAGCAGACCCATGCCGGGTTCGGGGGCAAGGCGCGCCTCCTCATCGAAGCCGTGATCGCCGTGGCCGCCTGCGTCGCCATCTCCCATGTCGGCATGGGCAAGCTCGCCACCTCCGTCTCGCTGCCCTTCTTCAAGGACGTGCTGATCGACCTCGGCATCTTCTTCGCGATCTTCGGCGCCCTCGTCATCGTCGCGGCCGGAAACGCGGTGAACCTCACGGACGGCCTCGACGGCCTCGCCATCGTGCCCGTGATGATCGCGGCGGCAACCTTCGGCTTCATCGCCTACCTGTCGGGCAACGCCATCTTCGCCAACTACCTGCAGATCCACTTCGTGCCCGGCACGGGCGAGCTCGCCGTGCTCTGCGGGGCGATGCTGGGGGCAGGGCTCGGATTCCTCTGGTTCAACGCGCCGCCCGCGCAGATCTTCATGGGCGACACGGGCTCGCTGGCGCTGGGCGGCCTTCTCGGCACCATCGCGGTGGCGACCAAGCACGAGATCGTGCTGGCCATCGTCGGCGGCCTCTTCGTGCTGGAGGCGCTGTCCGTCATCATCCAGGTCGCCTCGTTCAAGCTGACGGGCAAGCGCGTCTTCCGCATGGCGCCGATCCACCACCATTTCGAGCAGCTCGGCTGGTCGGAATCACAGGTCGTCGTGCGCTTCTGGATCATCGCCGTCGTGCTGGCGCTGATCGGCCTTTCCACCCTGAAGCTGAGGTGAGGCGCGCATGACGCCGGTCACCTGCTTCTCCGGCCGCGAGGTCGCGCTGTTCGGGCTCGGCGGCTCCGGGCAGGCAACCGCGAAGGCGCTGGCCGACGGCGGCGCGCGCGTCGCGGCGTGGGACGACAGCGAGGTCTCGCGCGACAAGGCGCGGGGTGCCGGCATTCCCATCGTCGACCTCGCCCGCGCCGACTGGAACCGGTTCGCGGCGCTGGTCCTCTCGCCGGGTGTCCCGCTTACCCATCCGGCGCCGCACTGGACGGCGGTGAAGGCGGCGTCGGCCGGCATCGAGATCGTCGGTGACGTCGAGCTGTTCCGCCGCGAGCGTGCGATCCGCGCGCCGGGATCGCCCTTCATCGCCATCACGGGCACGAACGGCAAGTCGACCACGACGGCGCTGACCGCCCATCTCATGCGCGCCAGCGGACGCGACACGCAGATGGGCGGCAATATCGGAACGGCCGTCCTGCTGCTGGATCCGCCTGCGCCCGCGCGTGTCCATGTGGTCGAGTGCTCTTCGTTCCAGATCGACCTCGCGCCGGGAATCGACCCCTCCGTCGGCATCCTTCTCAACGTCACGCCCGACCATCTCGACCGGCACGGGACGATGGAGAACTACGCGGCCGTGAAAGAGCGCCTCGTCGGCGGCGCCGCCGTGCCGGTGGTCGGGGTGGACGATCCCTGGTGCGTGGCGATCCACGGCAGGCTGGCCGAAGCGGGCAGGCCCGTCGTCGCCGTGTCCGTCGAGCGGCCCCTCGCCGACGGCTTCTTCCGCGACGGCTCCGCCGTCGTGCGGGCCGAGGCAGGCCGCGAGACCGGCCGCTTCGAGCTTGCTGGCATCGGTTCCCTGCGCGGCGCGCACAATGCCCAGAACGCCGCCTGCGCGATCGCCGCCGCCTCGGCGCTGGGCCTCTCCGACGACGAGATCCGATCTGCCCTCGCGAGCTTCCCCGGGCTCGCGCATCGCATGGAGCAGGTGGCGCGCGAGGGCCGCGTGCTCTTCGTCAACGACAGCAAGGCGACGAACGCCGACGCGGCCGAGAAGGCGCTGCTCGCCTTCCCCGCCGGCATCCACTGGATCATCGGCGGCATCGCCAAGGAGGGAGGCATCGCCCCGCTCGCATCGCTTTTCGGCCGGGTGGAGCACGCCTACCTGATCGGCCAGGCTTCCGCGGCGTTCGCGGCGGCGCTGGACGGCAAGGTTCCCTACACGCTGTGCGACAGGTTGCCTGAGGCCGTCGAGGCCGCCGCGGCCGGAGCCGCCCGCTCGTCGGCCGACGAGCCGGTGGTGCTGCTCTCGCCCGCCTGCGCCTCCTTCGACCACTATCCGAACTTCGAGGTGCGCGGGACGCATTTCCGCGACCTCGTCCTCGCCCGGCCCGGTGCCGGACCCCTTGCCGCCACCGCTTCCGGAAAGGCCTGAGCCATGGTCTCTCGCGTCGAACGCACGCCTTTCGCCGACTGGTGGTGGACCGTCGACCGCGTCCTGCTCGCCGCGCTGGCGGTCCTGATGGTGGCCGGCATCGTGCTCGGCATGGCGGGCAGCCCACCGGTGTCAGAGCGCCTGGGCCTGCCCACCTTCCACTTCGTCAACCGCCAGGTGGCCTATCTGGTCCCGGCCGTCATCGTGCTGATCCTGACCAGCTTCCTCTCCCCCCGCCACGTTCGGCGCACCGCGCTGA
>JAESFG010000616.1_pt1 | contig 13720 bp, 15 predicted proteins | sample 9269371 | NCBI WGS metagenome assembly JAESFG01 (sample SAMN14506227, study PRJNA617093) | algae metagenome | isolation source: Aetokthonos hydrillicola CCALA 1050 (B3-Florida) and co-occurring... | place: USA: South Carolina | collected 2013-01-01 | reverse complement strand
GCCGCTTAGAAGAGGCCGTGCCCGCCGTCGAGAGGACCCGGGACTGGCACTCCGCGCCAATTGGCGTCCTCAAACGCTCCGAAAGCCCTGGCGGGTAATCTGCGCCAAAAACTCCGTCCGATGGGCTCACAGGTCGGCATCCCAGTGAACGCCACACGTTTTGACACGACCAAGACCCTGAGCAGACTCTCAGTACGTCAGTTCTCCGGCATCAGCAGCCGGTACTTCAAGCAGTTAGGGATCCTGCACTTGGCACGCCTGCGGCCCTTCTGGCGACTGTCAAAAACTATCAAGACAGACACATACGGCTGGAGCATAAGTGGCGAAGTTCAAACGGGGGCGATCGCCTCGATAGATTAGGGCGAACGTTCTGACTGTAGCATCGACATAAGTATTCATGTCGAGGACGGTAACACATATAAGCTGCTGAGCGTGGAGATCGTCATGGACTCCTATACCCAGGGCCGTGCGCGTCTACGCCGGATTGCTCGAGCCCAAAACTTCGACATTGTGGCCCTGGTCCTGCAAGGAGGAGGCGCTCTCGGCTCCTACCAGGCCGGGGTGTACGAGGCGCTCGCCAAGGCTGGCGTACATCCCAACTGGATCGCGGGCATCTCGATCGGTGCGGTCAACTCGGCGATCATCGCCGGCAATCCGGTCCATCGGCGGGTCGAGCGGCTGCGCGAGTTCTGGGAAACGGTGAGTGCGCCGCCCCTGGGCCCGTTCGGCGTACCTTACGCCGCCTCGGTGCACATGCCGGCCGGGTTGCACAAGCTCGTGAACCAGACGCGCGCCCTCGGCATCGCGACGTTGGGTGCTCCTGGATTCTTCAAGCCGCGCTTTCCGCCTCCCTGGATGTGGCCGGAGAGCGCGCCGCAGGAGCTCAGCCACTATGACGTCTCGCCCCTTGCCGAGACACTCGAAAGGCTGGTGGATTTCGATCTCATCAACAGCGGCGGGAGCCGGCTCAGCGTCGGCGCAGTGAACGTCGCCACAGGGAACTTCGTGTACTTCGACTCGGCGGAACGCCAGATCGACGTGCGCCACATCATCGCAAGCGGTTCGCTGCCGCCCGGCTTTCCCGCGACCGAGATCGACGGCGAATATTACTGGGACGGGGGCATCGTCTCCAACACGCCCCTGCAATGGCTGCTGGGCACGACGCCGCGGCAGGACACCCTCGCCTTCCAGGTCGATCTTTGGAGCGCCCGGGGGGAACTGCCCCGCAATCTCGTCGAGGCCGAGGTCCGGCTCAAGGACATCCAGTTCTCCAGCCGGACGCGCGAGGCCACCGACCGCGTGCTGCAGGCGCAGCGTGTCCGGCGTGCGTTCCGTCGCGTCTACGACATGCTGCCGGAGGACGTTCGCAACACACCGGACGCGCGCTTCCTCGCAGAGCAGGCGGACGACACGGTCTGCAACGTAGTGCAGCTCATCTACCACGCGCAAAGCTACGAAGGCACCGCCAAAGACTACGAGTTCTCCCGCAGAACCATGGAAGAGCATTGGCGAGACGGCTTCGACGCCGCTTCCAAAGCCCTGTCCCATCCGGCCGTCTTCGAGCACCCCTCCAATCCGGAGGGATTCCAGGTCTTCGACTTCTCGGCCGAACGCTGAGAACGGATTGCAGGAGAGCCGCATGAAAGCCGATGACGTCGTCAGCCGCGCCTTCGCCATGCCCCTGACAAACCCGGCCTACCCGCCGGGGCCGTACAGGTTCGTCGATCGCGAATACATGATCATCACCTACCGGACCGATCCCGAGAGGCTTCGCGCCGTTGTGCCGGAGCCACTCATGGTCGATGAGCCGCTGGTCAAGTACGAGTTCATCCGCATGCCGGACTCGACCGGCTTCGGCGACTACACGGAGAGCGGCCAGGTCATTCCCGTCACATTCCAGGGGCGCAAGGGCGGCTACACCCACTGCATGTTCCTGAACGACCACCCGCCGATCGCGGGCGGGCGGGAGCTGTGGGGCTTTCCGAAGAAGCTGGCGCAGCCGCGGCTCGAGGTCGAGATCGACACCCTAGTCGGCGAGTTGCACTTCGGCCGGATGCGCATCGCGGTCGGCACCATGGGCTACAAGCACGGCCAAGCCGATCTCAAAGCCGTGAAGGCCTCGATGGAAGCGCCCAACTTCTTGCTCAAGATCATCCCCCACGTCGACGGTACGCCGCGCATCTGCGAGATCGTCGAGTACAGGCTCAGCGACATCAACCTCAAGGGCGCCTGGACGGGTCCTGCCCAGCTCCAGCTGTTCTCGCATGCGCTGGCTCCGGTCGCGGACCTGCCGGTGCTCGAGGTCGTTTCAGCCGTCCACATCAAGGCCGACCTGACGCTCGACCTCGGCAAGGTCGTGCACGACTACCTCGCCCGCTAGCCCCGAGAGCCCGAAAGGATCACGCCATGGATCTCAAGAACAGGGTCGCCATCATCACGGGCGCCGCCAGCGGCATCGGCAAGGAGATCGCGGTGCGGCTTGCCGCTCATGGTGGCATCCCGGTCATCGCCGACCTCAATCTCGACGCGGCGGAAACAACGGCAGCCGAGTTGCGGAAGGGAGGCGCTGACGCCTTCGCTGTCGCCATGAACGTGGCCGACGAGGCGCAGGTGGAGGCCGGGGTGGCGGCGGCTGCGGCCAAATACGGCCGCATCGACATCCTGGTCAGCAATGCCGGGATCCAGATCGTCCACCCCATCGTCGAGTTCCCCTTCGCCGACTGGAAGAAGCTGCTGGCCATCCACCTCGATGGGGCCTTCCTGACGACCAAGGCCTGCCTGAAGCACATGTACGCCGCCAAGTACGGGCGGGTGATCTACATGGGCTCGGTGCACTCGCACGAGGCCTCGAAGCTCAAGGCGCCCTACGTCACCGCCAAGCACGGTCTGCTCGGGCTGGCCCGGGTGCTCGCCAAGGAGGGGGCGGAGTACAACGTCACCGCCAACGTGGTCTGCCCGGGCTTCGTCCGCACACCCCTCGTCGACAAGCAGATCCCCGAACAGGCCAAGGAACTGGGCATCAGCGAGGCTGACGTGATCCGGACCGTCATGCTGAAGGACACGGTCGATGGCGAGTTCACAACGACCGACGACGTGGCCGACGCGGTGCTCTACTTCGCGGCTTCCCCGACCAACGCGCTGACGGGCCAGTCCCTCGTCGTCAGCCACGGCTGGTTCATGCAATAGCCCTCGACGGCGCAACCGCGGGCCGGGAGGCCCGCGGGACCGACGCAAGCTCCACGCCTGGGCCCTCGTCCAGGCGAAGTGCCCACGCGTGCCCGCACCGGAGACGTGCCATGGCCGATACCACTCTTCCCTTGCCCGAGAACGGGCTCTGGGGCCCGGCGCTGGAACAGCTTCGCGCCTGGGATCCCAGCTGGGCGGTCGCCGCCGAGGCGCTGAGCCTTGGTCCCTGGGCCGACGGCGTGCTTCCGCGCAAGCTGGTTGAGCTGATCGGCGTCGCCCTCAATGCGGCCTGCACGAACCTCAACCGGGAGGGGCTGCAACGTCACATCAGCAAGGCGCTGGATGCCGGGGCGACCCGCGAGGAGATCCTTGTCGTCCTGAAGTGCGCGGCCATGATGTCCATCCACTCCTGCTCGCTCGGCGTGCCGATCCTCCTGGACGAGGCGGCTTCCGCCGAAGTTGTGGTGAACCCAGCGCCCGCCAACGCGACCCCCGCCTGCGACGCCATGAAGAAGGCGGGCCAGTGGAACACGGCGTGGGATCCGTTCCTCGCCATCGATCCGGCCTGGACGGACGCGATGATGACCGCCGGTATCGGGATCTACGCCGACCATGTCCTTGTGGCGCGTGACATCGAGCTTGTGAGCATCGCGCTCGATGGGTCGTTTACGCACATGTATGCGCCCGGCACCCGCAGGCACATCGCCCATGCTCTCGAGGCCGGGGCTACGCCCGCCCAGATCATGGCCGTCCTGAAGCTATGCGTCTCGCCGTGGTTCCAGGCGCTGAACCTCGGCATCCCGGCCCTCTTCGAGGAACTGGCGCGCCGCGGCGAGGCAGGGCAGCGGCGGGAGGCGTGACATGTCGCTCGACACCGTCATCAACCTTCTCGTCACGCTCACGCTCATTCAGATGATGGCGACGATCGGCCTCGGGGTGACGGTCGACCAGGTGACCGCCGTCGCGCGCAATCCGCGCCTCCTCGTCGGTGCCGCGCTGGCCAACTACGTTGCGGTCCCGCTCATCGCCGTCGCGCTGCTCCTCGCCCTCCACGCGCCCGCGCTCGCGGCCGCCGGCTTCATGATGACGGCCGTTTGCCCCGGCGCCCCTTACGGCCCGCCCTTCACCGGCATGGCGAAGGGAAACGTCCCCATTGCGGTTGGGCTGATGGTGCTGCTGGCGGCGTCCTCCGCCATCCTCGCGCCACTCCTCCTGCACGTGCTGCTGCCTGTGACCTCGGACGGTGCGAAGCTCAGCATCGACGTCGGCAAGATGGTCCAGACGCTGCTCGTCACCCAGCTCGTGCCACTGGCCGGCGGCATGGCCGTCCGGCGGTGGCGTCCCGCGTGGGCGGACCGGCTTGCGGCTCCCGCAAAGCGGCTGAGCCTCATCCTCAACCTCCTCGCCTTCGGCTTCATCCTGGCGGTCCAGGGGAAGCTGCTCCTCGGCATCAGCCTCGCGGGGTTCGGCGGCATGCTCGTACTGGCTCTCGCCAGCGTCGCGGTGGGTTGGCTGCTCGGCACAAGCGAGGAGGGGGGCCGCACCGCCATGGGGTTCTCCACCGGCGTGCGCAATGTCGGCGTCAGTCTCGTGATCGCCACGGCGAGCTTCCCCGGCACGCCCGCCGTCACTGCCGCGCTCGCCTACGCCCTGTTCCAGACGATCGTCCTCGCGCTTCTCGCCGCCGCCTGGGGTAGGCGCGCAGCGCCGCCCCAGCACGCAACGTCGTCCCCGTCCTGAAAACCGTTCGATCCGGAGGACATCCGATGCCCGTCGATACAGCTCCCGCGCTTTCCACTCAGGAACAGGCGCTCGCCAGAAACGCCAAGGTGCTGAACGGCTCCGTCAGTGACCGCGTCCTGCGCATGTTCGAAGCCATTCGCAGCTATGGGCCGCCGCGCGTGACGCTGGAGCGCTCGGTCGTCTTCACGCAAGTCTTCCGCGACAACGCCGCCGATCCCACCGTGCTGCGCTGGGCCAAGGCACTCAAGGCCTATGCCGAGACGGCCACGGTGACCATCCTCGAGGATGAACTCATCGTCGGGCGGCCGCACGGCTGGATGGGTCGCTGGGGCATGGTCTATCCCGAGCTCGACGGCGAGGTGATGCCCGCCGGTGTCGAGATGTTCCGCAAGAACAAGGGCAAGACCGGCGAGGTGGTCGTCACCGACGAGGACAGGGCCATCATTGAGACGGTCCTGACGCCGTTCTGGAGCGGCCGGGATTTCGCCAGCAACTTCGCCCGCAGCCTGCCCGAAGCGACCCGCTTCAAGATGTTCGGGCCGGACCCGAGGAACACTACCATGTGGACCTGCGTGGTCATCGCGACCTCGCCGATGCGCCATTCCCAGAACTGGACCCCGGACTTCACCAAGATCCTGACGCGGGGCGTGAAGGGGATCCGGGAAGAGGCCCGGGCCAGGCTAGCCGCCCTCACCGATCCGCGCGACGTGATCGCCCGCAAGCCGTTCCTCGACGCGGTCGTGCTGACCTGCGACGCGATGACGACATGGTCTCGCCGCTACGCGCAGAAGGCGCGCGAGCTTGCCGCGACGGCCACGGACGAAGCGCGCAGGGCCGAGCTGCTGCTCATTGCCGAGGTGTGCGAGTGGGTGCCGGAAAACCCCGCGCGCAGCTTCCACGAGGCAATCCAGGCGCAATGGTGGGGGCAGCTCTTCAACCGCATCGAGCAGACGTCCAGCGCCATGGGCCAGGGCCGCATGGACCAGTATCTCTGGCCCTTCTACAAGGCCGACCTGGACGCCGGGCGCATCACGCGGGAGAGCGCCACCGAGCTGTTCCAGTGCCTGTGGCTGAACATGTCGCAGGTGACCGAGATCAAGCTCAACCCGGTGGCCGCGGCCGGGACCGAGGGCTTCTCGCAATTTCCCGACGTGTGCGTCGGGGGGCAGACGCGCGAAGGCAAGGACGCCACGAACGAGCTGTCCTACCTGATCCTGGAAACGATGCGGCCTCTGCAGCTGACCGCCCCGGACACCTGTGTCCGCATCCACGCTGGAACGCCCGACGCGTTCCTGCACCACGTCGTCGACTGCATCAAGGACGGCAAGGGCTATCCCAAGCTGCTCAACGACGAGATGGTCATTCCGTTCTATCTCGCCAACGGCGCGCCGCTGAAGGAGGCGCTGGACTGGAACATCTCGGGCTGTTGCGAGAACCGGCTGCCCAATCGCGAGACGAACGTCACGGCGGGAGGCGGCATCAACTACGGCTCCGTGACCGAGATGACCTTCCGCCGCGGCAGGCTGAAGGTGCTGCACGACATCCAGTTTGGCATCGACGCCGGCGACCCTCGCGAATGGACGAGCTTCGACCAGGTGTGGGACGCCTTTCGCCGGCAGCTCCTCCATCTCGCCGAGCACGTGCTGGTCCAGCAGCACCTGGCGATGAAGCTCAAGCCCACCTATTTCGCGGCGCCCGCCACCTCGATGCTGCACGACCTCGCGATGGCCGACTGCCGCGACCTGCACACCCACGGCGAGTGGTTCGAGGGCGCGATCGACCACTCGACCTTCGAGGCGATCGGCAAGGCGACGGCAATCGACAGCCTCGCCGCGGTGAAGCACCTGATCTTCGACACGAAGACGCTCACCTGGGACGAGCTTCTCACCGCGGTCGAGATGAACTGGGAGGGACACGAGGCGACGCGGCAAATGTGCCTGAATGCCCCGAAGTACGGCAACGGCATCGCCTGGGTGGACGCCATAGGCTTCGACATTGAGGCGGCCATCCTCGAGTATCTTCACGCCCATCCCAAGCCGCACGATCAGGCCTTCCTGCTGCGGCAGATCCCCATCACCTTCCACGTACCTTTCGGCAAGGTGACCTGGGCCACTCCGAACGGCCGCCCGGCGAGCGAGTACCTGGCGGAGGGCATCTCGGCCTCGCACGGCATGGACCAGAAGGGACCCACGGTGGCGCTCGCCTCCATCGCAGCCGCGCGCGACCGCAGTTACCGCGAGAAGGCCGGCGACCTCATCAACATGAAGTTCAGCCCGGCCAATGTGGCCGGCGAGGCCGGCACGCGCCGCCTGATGCAGGTGATCCGCACCTGGTGCGAGCTCAAGCACTGGCACGTGCAGTTCAACATCATCAACCGATCGACTCTTTTGGCGGCTCAGAAGGATCCGGAGAAGTACCGCGACCTCGTCGTCAGGATCGCCGGGTACTCGGCCTACTTCGTCGATCTCTCGCCCATGCAGCAGGCCGAAATCATCGCACGCACCGAGGAAGCGGCCTGACGCATCAGGCCAGGAGGACGGATCATGGAACTCACGGGCAAGACGGCAATCGTCACGGGCTCGGCCCGCGGCATCGGCTTCGGCATCGCCAGGGCGTTCGCCAACGCCGGCGCCAAGGTCGTGATCAGCGACATGAACCTCGACAGCGCCACTGAAGCGGCGAAGACCATCGAGGGCGACGGCGGCACCGCGCTGGCGTTTAAGGCGAACGTGACCGCGAAGGCGGAACTCGAGGCCATGGTGGCCGCCACAGTCGCGAAGTTCGGCACCCTCGACATCCTCGTCAACAATGCCGGCATCGAGTCGACCCCTGCCCTCCTGCAGGACATCTCCGAGGCGCAGTGGGACCGCGTCATCGCGGTGAACCTGAAGGGCGTCTTCCTGTGCTGCCAGGCCGTCATCCCGCAGATGGCGAAGCAGGGCGGCGGTCGCATCATTAACATCAATTCGCTGGCCGGCCGGCGCATGACCTTCTTCGGCAGCGCCGACTACACGGCCTCCAAGCACGGTGGCATCGGCCTCACCCAGCATCTTGCCTGGGAGCTTGCCGACAGTCGCGTCACCGTCAACGCCATCTGTCCCGGCGCGGTCCTCACGCCGCTCGCTGAAATGCACACCACGCCCGAGTACCGCGAGATGGTCACCAAGCGCCTCATCCCGCTCGGTCGCTGGTGCACGCCGGACGACATCGCCGGCGCCGCCGTCTACTTCGCGAGCGACGCGGCGGCCCTGGTTACAGGCCAGGTGATCGACGTCGATGGCGGCGTGATGACCGGCTACGGCGAGGATCTTCGCACAGCAATCCGGCAGCGCATGGCCGAGCAGCAGGCCAAGGCCGCCGCCAGTGCCGGCCACGGCACCTGAGGCTGAAGCCGGGTCCGATCTGTCGCGGGCCGGCACACCGGCTCGCCCCGACACCTTTGAACGCGCCCCAAGGGAGGGGAGAATGGCCCGACGAATAGCAATTACATGCGGGGGCGGCTATGTGCCGGGCCTCAACTCCGTGATCGCGGGAGCCGCATCGGCGGCGCGCCGTCTCGGCTGGGAGGCGGTCGGGATCCATGACGGCTTCGACGGTGTGCTCCAGGACGGTGAGTACGCCGACGGCGGCATCGTAAGTCTTAAGGGTCCGCTGATCGAGGGGTTGCCGCTGTCGGGCAGCCTGCTCGACACCGGTGCGCGGCTTGACCCGTTCCGGGTACGGACGGTCACGAAGGACAACATGGTGACCGAGGCGGACCGGTCGGACGAACTCCTCGGACGGCTGCGGCGGGTCGGTATTGACGCAGTAGTCGCTGTGGCGGGCGGAAGCGCCATCACAGGACAGTACGCGCTGAGCGTCGCCCTAAAGCTGTCGCGCAAGGGGCTGCACATCGTCTGCATCCCCAAGTCGGTTGAGAACGACATCGGTCCAACCACGCTTGCCTTCGGCTACGACAGCGCGCTCGCCTACGCCACTGAGACGCTGGACAGGATCCGCACCGCCGCCCGCGACGTCAGGCGGCTCGCCGTCGTTGAGGTGCCCGGCCGGGAGGCAGGCTGGCTCGCGCTACAGTCGGGGCTTGCCGTACGGGCCGACGCGATCCTCATCCCCGAGATCGCCTATGACCTCGCGACGGTCGCGTCGGTCCTGCGCAGCGAGGAGGCAGCTGGGCGACGCCCGTCCCTGGTTGTTGCCGCACAGGGCGCCGTGTCCCGCCTGGGGCGCGACGAGGTCGCGCCGGAGCCGACCGGACTGCAGAAGTCCCTCTCGCCATTGTCCGACCTGCGCTACGGCGAGGGCGGGCGGGTGATCGACCGGTCGGGCGCGCTCGCGCAGGACATCGCATTGCAGCTGCAGCGGCTGACCGACCGCGAGGCGATCCCGACGACGCTGGACCATCTCGTCCGCACCGGCGATCCCTCCGCTATAGACCGCCAGCTCGGCGTCGCCTACGGGGCCGGCGCGGTGCGGGCCCTGGAGGAAGGGCGTACGGGCCACCTGGTCGGCTTCCGCCCGCCGGAGATCGTGTTCACGCCGCTGGCCGAGTCTGTGAACCAGGTCCGGCGCGTGCCTCTCCGCGGCGAACTGGTGCGCGCTGCGCGCGCCATCGGCATCAGTCTCGGAGAGGTCGAGGGAGGCGTCCATGCCCGCTGAACCGGTGACGGGTCTCGTCCTCAATATCCAGCACTTCTGTACCGACGACGGCCCGGGTATCCGGACCAACGTCTTCCTGAAGTTCTGCTCGCTTCACTGCAGATGGTGCTCGAACCCCGAAAGCATCGGGCAAAAGCCCGAGCTGGCTTACAAACAAAGCCAGTGCATCGGCGCGAAAGAGTGCGGCCGGTGCCTCCGGCCGCCCGCGCCCCAGGGTGCCTTCTACATAGTGGAAGGCGACGACAAGGTTCGGGTGAACTGGGACCTCGCCCATGACTGCGGCGAGGAGACCGTTTCGCTGTGTCCGAGCGGGGCTCTCTCGCTCTTCGGCCGCCGCATGACCGTCGATGAGGTGCTCGAGGAGGTCGAGCAGGATTCCACGTTCTACCGCGAGTCCGGCGGCGGCATCACGCTGAGCGGAGGCGAGTGCCTGCTGCAGCCAGATTTCAGCGCGGCGCTTCTTTCGGAGGCCCGCAACCGCGGCATATCCACGGCCATCGAGACTGCCGGCAACGTGCCGTGGGAGTTCATGGTCAGGGTGCTTCCTCATGTCGATGTGATGCTGCACGACCACAAGCTCACCGACCCCGTGCGCCACAAGCGTTGGACGGGAGCGGACAACAGCCGCATCCTCTCGAACTTCAAGCGGGCCTACGAAGGCTTCCCCGACACGACCTTTATCGCGCGCACTCCGCTCATCCCGGGCGTCAACGACGACGAGGACCACATCCGCTCCGTGCTGGCATTCATTCGGCCGCACAGGAACGTCGTCGATTACCAGCTGCTGCCCTACCACCGCTTCGGGGAGGCGAAATACGGCTTCCTCGGCAAAGTCTACGAGCTGCAGGACTTCAATCCGCCCAGCCAGGAAAGCCTCGCGCGTCTCCGGGCGATCATCGACGAGGCGTTCGGGCGGGACAAGGCTGGAGCCGTCGGAGGATAGCGGGCGAGGCGTGCACTCGCGTGTGCCCGCACGATCTGACGTCCCTCACTTCACCCGGAGAAGTCCGATGAAGATCTCGGCTCAATCTGCCTTCGCGCTTGTCGCGAACACGCTCGCCGATGTGTTGATCGACGAACCCATGCCTCTGATGAGTGAGGTGGAAAATGCCATGACGACGCAAAATCCATGACCGCAGAGCAAACAAAGTTCTGTTCCGACAGACTCGCTAAAATTCTTGGGGAATACAATGGGCGCTATTCAACTTCGGACAGCCCTTGGAGCAGGCCAATTCGACGAGGTGCAATATCTCGAGGCCAAGATCATTCTGAAGGGCGAGCGGTTTACATCGATCGATAGCTTTCTTGCCTTCGAGAAGCTCATCAAGCGCGCCGCCAAGGACACCGGCGTCGACTATGAGCCGATTACGGGAAAGCGAAGGCCGCAAATGCGCGAGGTGCTATTCCTCGATACCAAGGACTTCCGCCTCTACAACCACGCGTTCATCCTTCGCCGGCGGATCGTGTACGAGCACGGCTTTCTTGTTGGCGACCCCGAGATCGTCTTCAAGTTCCGGCATCCCGATCTTGCCGTGGCGCAGGCCGTCGACGTGACGCCGCGCATCAAAGGAAACCACCGCATCAAGTTCAAGGCGGAAGCGCTTCCGCTGAAGGAGAAGGTCGGCGGAGTGCGGCTTCTCTATTCCCACAACTCCCAGTTCAACCTCAGCCAGGTCGCCGAGGAGGACCGGACCTCCGCCAGGACACTAGCAAAAATTCTTCCGCCGCTTGCTCCCTTGTTCAAAGACGGTCGCGGTCACGTCGAACTGGTCAATCGGACGGCCGTCGTCGAGGTGCTCCTGGACCTTGGCCTTCTCGACTTCGGAAAAGGCGTCGAGGCGCCTTGCAACGTTGCGGTCTGGCGCAGCCGCGGCGATGAGCGCCAGCTCGTCGGCGAGTTTTCCTTCCAGTGCAAGTTCAACAAGGCGTCCGACCTGCACCGCAAGCAGCGCGAGCTGGCGCGGGAGTTCTTTTGTCACCTGCAGGAGGTGGCAAAGGATTGGATCGCCCTAGGCACGACAAAGACGGGAAGCGTCTACCGGCTGAAAGGCAACCCGCCGCAGGCCCATGAGTGAGACGCCCCGGCGAGCTGGCCTGGCAGTTAGGATGGGCCTGGACCGTATGCGAGAAGACCACCTGCTAGGGGTCCACTTCGCTGCCAACGTTTTCCTCGCCTCGATCATCGCGTGGGCGACGCTGGCGATCTGCACCCACGCCAACCCCGTGTGGGCCATGGCCTCGCTGGTGGCGGCAAGCGAACCCGTCCCCAGCAAAGGGCTGTTGAATTTCCGCAACCGGCTCATCAACACGTTAGTCGGTTGCGCGATCGGACTGGGCTTCCTCCTCGTGGGCGAACCGACGCCATGGAAGCTCCCTTTCGCGCTAGCGCTTGCCGTGCTGGTCTCCACCTATGTTGTGCGAATACCCACGATGTGGCGCCAAGCCCCTATCACGGCAGCTATCGTCGTCGCTGGGAGCGTCACCGAGCATTCACGGATCGGAGGCATCGACCTCGGGTTTCGCAGGGTCGCCGAAGTCCTCTTCGGCTGCATCATCGCCCTTATCGTAAGCTGGGCCATGGCCAGTCTTTGGCCGATCCAGCCTGAGGGCAAGGCAACGCGGCACGGACAATGACCCTATTCCCGCGGAGGGCGGCGTCACCATTTCCGCATGGGCACGCCACGTCGGGCTTCGTACCGATCTCTTTTGCGATCCAGGCTGCTCGAACGGTTTGCCTCCCGTTGTGCTCGCGCGCCTGCAGCAGGAATTGATCCGTCCGCTGACGAACCGCGGGGCGCTGTCGGCGGGCCGCAGCGGAATGAGCTTCACCGGTTAGCTGGCCGCGGTTGTTGTCCGGCGGTGCAGATTGGCGAGTCCTGGCGCAGTCACGCTACGTCGGGAACACGAAGCGGCGGAAGACGGTGCCCCAAACTCACGTTGCGAGGCACCGTCCAAAGGCAATCACGGTTGATGGTAGCAGGGCGTTGCGCGGTTCCGCTCGATCTCGCCGTTGGCATTCACGTCGCACTTGGGGAGAGAAGCGGTGGCCGGAACGAAGTAGCAAGGCGTCGCCCTGTTCTTCTCGATTTCACCGTTCTCTTTGACAGTGCAGCGCTCGAGCGGTGCCGTCTGGGGCACGTACATGCACGGCAAGGCCTTATTCTTATGAGCGCCGGACGCATCGAACTTGCATGCCTGGGCCATCCAGGCTGGCTCCGCTCCAAAGGAGTGAGAAGACGCCAGCAAACCAAAGGCGAACACAGTCCCCGTGATAACCCGCTTCATGGCTGTCCTCCTGTTGCTATTTGTTGAAGACGAGGGACGCCCGCCTCGCAGTGAGAGATGTAAAGTGCAGGTCGATTGGGCTTTCGACCAAGTCGAACTACCCGAAGTTCAACGACGCGAAATCGCGTCCACAGCATGCTTATTCATGCCGTCGCTGAGAAGTTAGAGATTGTCGTCGACTACTGCTGCGATGTCGCTCTTTGAACTTCACCGCGTTTATGCTCCGGGTACGTGTTTCTGTCTTGATAAATTCTGACATCACCCGGAAAAGGCTGGATGCTGGCTTTGTGAGGGAGCTTGGAAAGCCCGGATTGAACCTTGGACCGCCAATCGGCCGCACTGATCCCAGCCCAACGCCGGAAGGCATGGGAGAACGCAGCCGTTTCGGAATAGCCGAGCCAGAGCGCGAGTTGGGTAACCGAAACGTTCGTGGTCTGCAGCATTTGTTGCGCCACGCCAAACCGAACATCATCGAGAATGCGCCGGAAGCTCGTTCCGCTGTCGATCAACCGACGATGCAAGGTGCGCGGATGGAGTCCAATCCGCTGTGCAACGGTGTCGAGGTTGGCCTCGCCCGTCAGCACGAGGGCGCGCAGGATACGGCGGACATTCTGCTCCGCCGACGGTTCGTGAACGGCCCAATACGTTTTGACAAAGCCCTCGAGTTCCGCACGCCTTGCTGGATTAGCACCCTTCAAGGGTCGGTCGAGAAGCGCACCGTCGAGCAGCACACCCGCGTGTTCCTGGCCGAACCGCACAGGAAGGCCCAGCAACCGTCGGTATGGCTCGGCATCGAGGGGTTCCGCTCTCGGCAGAAGCACCTCGAGAACAGCAGACGAACATAATTCCG
>JAESFG010000615.1_pt1 | contig 13761 bp, 8 predicted proteins | sample 9269371 | NCBI WGS metagenome assembly JAESFG01 (sample SAMN14506227, study PRJNA617093) | algae metagenome | isolation source: Aetokthonos hydrillicola CCALA 1050 (B3-Florida) and co-occurring... | place: USA: South Carolina | collected 2013-01-01 | reverse complement strand
ATTTTGGAAAAAGGGTACAACAGCAAGAGCCGCTATTTTGAATTGAAGAAAAATGTGTCTTACCGCGAATACCAGCAACTGCGTGATTTTCCTTTGGTAAGGCTGGGCCGAAACAAAAGCGGTTTTATTACGCAAGACAGGAGCATACGCCTTAACCCTTACAAATTACTGGCTTACAGAACCATTGGTTTAGACAGGGAAAACGCACAAAAGATAGGCCTTGAACAAACCTACGACAGCATACTGAAAGGCAGGAGCGGCAAACGTTTGGTAAGGATGATAGCAGGTGGTGTTACCGTACCGGTAGACGACTACCAGATAGAACCCGAAACAGGTAAAGACATTGTTACAACACTGGATGTGTTTGTACAGGAAGTAACCGAAAACGCCCTGATGAAGATGATGGTATTGAACGAAGCAGAACAGGGCTGTGCATTGGTAATGGAAACAAAAACAGGTAAGCTAAAGGCCATAGCAAACCTGGGCAAACGCAGGGATGGCAGCTACTTTGAAGATTTTAACTATGCCATCAACCCTTCAGAGCCGGGATCAACTTTTAAGCTGGCTACTATGATAGCCCTGCTGGAAGACAACAAAGTTTCTTTGACAAACACCGTTAACCTGGAAGGCGGTACATGGAAGATCAACGGGCAAACTGTTTACGATAGCGAACAGCACGGCCGTTACGATGTAACCGTTAAACAGGCTTTTGAACTAAGCAGCAACGTAGGCATGGCCAAACTGGCCTGGAACTATTACGGTGCTGCACCCAGCAGGTTCTTAAAGCACATAACGGCATTGCGTATGGATACGCTTACAGGCATTGACATAACCGGCGAGCGTAAGCCCATTATTTACAGGCCGGGTAACCGCTATTGGAGTGCTACCACACTGCCCTGGATGGCTTTTGGTTACAACCTGGCCGTAACGCCGCTGCAAACATTGGTATTGTACAACGCGGTTGCCAACAATGGTACCATGTTAAAGCCTTACCTGCTGAATGCCGTGCTGGATGAAGGCAAAGCCGTTAGAACGTTTAGCCCTGTTGTGTTGAAAGACAAGATTTGCTCTGAACGTACACTTATGCAACTGCGTGCCTGTTTAGAGGGTGTTTGTACAGATGGCACCGCCAAAGAGCTCTTTAAAAATTCGCCTTACCGTGTAGCGGGTAAAACAGGTACCGCACTGGTGGCAGATGGTGTACATACGTATGCAGATAAAGTGTACCAAACATCTTTTGCCGGCTATTTTCCTGCAGATAACCCGCAGTACACCATTGTAGTGGTTATTAAAAACAAGCCCCACGCTGTATTGCATTATGGTGCAACCGTTGCAGGGCCTGTGTTTAAAGAAATTGCAGACAGGCTGTATACCACTTATGTACGCGAAAAAAACATAACCAATGTTGCAGCCAAAACCGACAGTACTTATCTCAATTATGCCGGGTATAAAACAGATGTTGATCTGGTGATGAATAAGCTGAATATACCTGGTGCTGGTAAGGCTATAAATACGGATGACGATTGGGTAGATGTTACAGGTCCGGCAAAAACACCCGTAGTGAGCAACAGGGCAGTAAGTCATAACACCATGCCTTTATTAAAAGGGTTGGGATTGAAAGATGCCGTAGCCGTTTGTGAAAGTATAGGTTTAAAAGTGCTGGTGAAAGGCCGGGGCAAAGTAACAGATCAGTCAATCATAGCAGGCAGCGGTATAGCAAAAGGACAAGTAATTACCATACAACTTAATTGATACAACCATTGGCAAGGTTACAAGATATACTATACAAAGTTCACCTGAAGCAAGTGCATGGCAGCACCGACCTGGAGGTGGGCGATATACAAATAGATTCACGAAAGGCAGGCAAAGGCTCTGTGTTCATTGCCATTAAAGGCGTACAGGCCGATGGCCACCAGTTCATTGACAAAGCCATTCAGCAAGGGGCTACCGCTATTGTATGTGAGCAATTGCCCGCAAGCATACAAGAGGGCATCACTTACTTACAGGTTAGCAATGCCCACGAGGCGGCTGCCTATATGGCTCATAACTTTTATGGCGAGCCTTCTAAAAAAGTAAAGCTTACAGGTGTTACAGGTACCAATGGTAAAACCACCATTGCAACGCTGCTCTTTAAGTTGTTTAGCAGGCTGGGGTATAAATGCGGGTTGATTAGTACGGTGCAAAACCAGATTGGCGATGAGGTCATTCCCTCTACGCATACAACGCCCGATGCGGTTAGCCTGAATGCATTGATTGCCCAAATGGCCAATGCGGGTTGTACGCATGTGTTTATGGAGGTTAGCAGCCATGCCATTCACCAGCACCGCACTACCGGGTTGTCTTTTGTGGTGGGCATTTTCAGCAACATCACACACGACCATCTTGACTACCACAAAACCTTTGATGAATACATCAAAGTAAAAAAAGCATTCTTCGATGGCTTGTCTAATGCGGCTTACGCCATTAGCAATGCAGACGATAAGCGTGGTGCTGTGATGTTGCAAAACACCAATGCCAAAAAGCTTTTTTACAGTTTAAAAACCGTGGCCGATTTCAAAGGCAGGATACTGGACAATGCCCTTACCGGTTTGCAGATGATGGTGAACGATAAGGAAGTGCATTTTCGCCTCATTGGCGAGTTCAATGCCTATAACCTGCTGGCGGTATATGGTGCAGCCATTTGCCTTGGCGAAAACAGCGATGAAGTGTTGACTGCCTTAAGCATGTTAACCGGTGCAGAGGGCAGGTTTGATTATGTGATCAGCAACCAGCTCATCATTGGCATTGTAGATTATGCACACACGCCCGACGCGTTGGAAAACGTACTGGCTACCATTAAAAAGTTACGCAAAGGCCACGAGCAAATCATTACCGTGGTGGGTTGTGGTGGCGACAGGGACAAGACCAAAAGGCCCATCATGGCCCAAACGGCTTGCGACCTGAGCGACCGTGTAATACTCACCAGCGATAACCCGCGTAGCGAAGAGCCTGCAGCTATTTTGAAAGATATGGAAACGGGGTTAAGCAGTGCCGCCAGGAGAAAGTACATCTCTATCACCGACCGTAAGGAAGCTATTAAAACGGCTGTAACGCTTGCAAACAGTGAAGACATCATTTTGGTGGCGGGCAAAGGCCACGAAAAATACCAGGACATCAAAGGTGTCAAACATCCTTTTGATGACAAGGCAGTGCTGATAGAAATGTTTGAAATGCTGGAGAAATAAAACATGTTGTTTGAACAAGTAGGGTAGGGCGTGCCCCCGTGGCATGGCCCAGGTGCAGGCAGGCTGTAGGCAGCCACGGGGCCGGGCTTTCCGCTCATACTCCGCCACAAGGCCAACGCACAAAACCCTCAGCGGGGTATCCGCTGCAATCCCTCACGCAGGGTGCAAACAACGCAATAACCCAAGGCAGGTTAAATGCCATAACTAAAACAGAAGACTACTTATATGCTATATCATTTGTTTACCTGGTTAAAACAAGAATACAATATTCCGGGGGCAGGGGTGTTTCAGTTTCAAACATTTCGTATTGCCATGGCTGTATTGTTATCGCTTGTAATAGCAACGGTATATGGTAAGCGTATCATACTCTTCCTGCAAAAAAAACAAATTGGCGAAAGCGTAAGAGACCTGGGCCTTGAAGGGCAGATGCAAAAGAAAGGCACACCTACCATGGGTGGCATCATCATACTGCTTAGCATACTGGTACCCACCCTGTTGTTTGCCAACCTGGATAAAGTATATATACGTTTAATGGTGCTGTGCACTGTTTGGCTGGGTATCATCGGTTTTTTAGACGACTACTTTAAAATCAAAGCCCGCAAAGCTGCCAAAGCCAAAGGCGAAACCTATAAAAAGAAAGACAGCGATGGTTTGGCCGGTATCTCAAAAATCATTGGCCAGGTGGGTTTGGGTATCATCATTGGTGCAACCCTGTATTTCAGCAATGCGGTTACTGTAGAGCGTGAAGTGGTTACGGCCAACCCGCACGAAGTATTGCAGCCCGGCGAGCATTTTGCCAAAGACTCTAACGTAGTGGTACGCAATATGGATGGGGTGCAACGCAAGTACGTAAAGGTTAAAACGCCCATTACCACCATACCTTTTGTTAAGAACCATGAGTTCAACTATAGTAAGCTAATTAGTTGGATAAGTCCGGAGGCAGAAAAGTACACATGGATTGTGTACATACTGATTGTAACACTCATTATAACGGCAGTAAGTAATGGTGCCAACCTTACCGATGGCCTGGATGGTTTGGCAGGTGGCGTAAGTGCCATTATAGGTGCAGCCATTGGTGTGTTTGTATACGTAAGTGGCAACTACAAGTTTGCCGATTACCTCAACATCATGTACATACCCAACCTGGGCGAGCTGAGCATTTTTGTGGGTGCGTTTGTGGGTGGCTGTATCGGCTTTTTATGGTACAACGCTTACCCTGCACAGGTGTTCATGGGCGATACCGGTAGCCTGGCACTAGGTGGCATCATCGCATCGCTGGCCATTATTGTTCGTAAAGAATTGCTGATACCTATTTTCTGCGGTGTGTTTCTGGTAGAAAACCTGAGCGTAATTATACAGGTAAGCTACTTTAAGTACACCAGGAAAAAATATGGCGAGGGCAGGAGGGTGTTTTTAATGAGCCCGCTGCACCACCATTACCAGAAGAAAGGTTTTCACGAGAATAAGATTGCATTTCGCTTTTGGATCATTACCATATTGTTGGTAGTGGCCAGCATTCTTACACTGAAAATCAGGTAAGCATAGCTGATGCATGCACTGGCGTACAAGTGTGCGACGCAACAGGTGATGGGTAGTGTTCCCCAAAGCTTGTTACCAAAAAGAAAAAACTTAAAGCAATAGCGGGTGATGCCTGTGTTGCTGCAACGAATAAGGATAACATGAAACGACTTGTGATACTAGGTGCCGGTGAAAGTGGCGTTGGTGCTGCATTGCTGGCCAAACAAAAAGGTTACGACGTGTTTGTGAGTGATGGCGGGAAGCTGAAGGAAGTACACAAAAAAGAGCTCTTTGATAACGGGATAGAATTTGAAGAAGGAACGCATACGGCGGATAAAATTTTGAATGCGGATGAAGTGGTGAAAAGCCCCGGCATACCCGAAAAGAACGATATGGTAAAAGCCATTCGTAAACAAGGTGTACCGGTAATTAGTGAGGTTGAACTGGCTTACAGGTACAAAGGCAACAGTGAGATTATTGCCATTACCGGCAGCAACGGAAAAAGTACTTGTACGTCTTTGATTTACCACATCTGCCAATCTGCAGGCCGCAACTGTGCACTGGTGGGCAACATTGGTTATTCGTTTGCCAGGCAGGTAGCACAAGAGCCTAAGCAGTTATACGTTCTGGAGATCAGTTCTTTTCAGTTGGATGATATTGTTGAGTTCAGGCCCAACATCAGCGTGTTGCTCAACATAACAGAAGACCATCTTGACCGTTACGATTACAAGTTTGAAAACTATGTAAACAGTAAGTTCAGGATTATTCAAAACCAAACCATGGATGACCATTTCATTTACAATGATGACGATGAAGTGATTACCCAATACCTGGAGAAAATTACCCTACATACAAACCCATTACCATTTTCTATGAAGCACGAAATTAAAAAAGGCGGCTACATCAAAGGAGACCAGATGATGCTAAGAGTACAGGAAGAAAGAGTGAGCATGAGTATTTACGACTTTGCTCTTAAAGGAAAACACAACCAGTATAATTCAATGGCAGCAGGTATCGCAGCTTCTACAACAGGCATCCGCAAAGACCGGATCAAGGAATCTATGCAGGATTTTAAATCGCTGGAGCACAGGCTGGAGTATGTAGCTACCGTGCGTGGCGTAGACTTTATTAACGATAGTAAGGCTACCAATGTAAACAGTACCTGGTTTGCACTGGATAGTATGCAAAAGCCTACTGTACTGATTATGGGTGGTACAGATAAAGGCAACGACTATACCATGCTGGATGAATGCCTGGGTAAAGTAAAAGCCATTGTATGTATGGGTTTAGACAACAAAAAACTGATTGCCTTTTTTAAAGACAAAGTGCCTGTAATGGTAGAAACACAATCTGCCCGCGATGCCGTTAACGCTGCATTTAAGCTTAGCACCAAAGGCGATGTGGTATTGTTAAGCCCCGCATGTGCCAGCTTTGATTTGTTTAAAAACTACGAAGACAGGGGCAAGCAGTTTAAAGAAGCGGTAAGGGAATTATAAACGCTCAATACAAGATTGGAAGACAACAGCACATATCAAAACCAGGATGCTAAACCATCACCGTTGAGTACGGTGTTTGGTGGAGATATACCGTTTGCCTCACTCAATAAGGAAAACCTGCTGAAGCGTACCAAAGGCGATAAGTATATATGGGGTATTGTAACCGTACTGGCGTTGATATCTGTTTTGGTAGTGTACAGTGCTACCGGCTCTTTGGCATACAAAATGAATAAAGGCAACAACGAAGTGTACCTCTTCAAACAATTGTCTTTTACGGCCATTGGTTTTATGGTCATTTATTTTCTGCACAGGGTTAATTACACCATCTTCTCAAAAGTGGCTACTATATTGTTTTATGTGTCTATACCCTTGTTGTTGTACACATTGTTCTTTGGTACTAAAATCAACGAAGGCAGCCGGTGGATCAAGTTACCGGTCATCAACCTCACCATTCAAACCAGTGATGTTGCCAAGCTGGCCCTGTTCATGTACATCTCAAAAATGATGAGCAAAAAGCAGGAGGTAATTAAAGATTTCAAGAAAGGCTTTTTGCCCGTTGTAATACCGGTTATCATCATTTGTGCACTCATTATGCCAGCCAACTTAAGTAATGCATTGTTAACAGGTGCAACCTCCTTGCTGCTCATGTTTATTGGGCGTGTAAGTATGAAGCACATCCTGCTAACCATTGCAGTGGCGTTGATACCGGTATCCATCATCGTAGCAGTAGCCGTTGCAACGTACGATGGTAAGGCAACCACTACCACCGTAGAAACACGCAAGCCGGTAGTTGCAGAAAAGATGAAATCGCTGGGTCGTTTTGGTACATGGGTTAAACGCGTGCAAGACTTTATTTACGCCGGTACTGAAGAAACACCTTACCAGGTACAACAAGCCAAAATGGCCATTGCCGGTGGTGGTATACTCATGGGTAAAGGCCCGGGTAATAGTACGCAACGCAACTTTTTACCACAAGCCTATAACGACTTCATATTCTCCATCATCATCGAAGAATATGGGCTCCTGGGCGCTGCCATACTCATACTCATATACCTGGCATTCCTGTTCAGGTGTATCAAAATATTCAGGCGTTGCCCGTATGCGTTTGGTGCCTTTCTGGCGTTGGCATTAAGCTTTACACTGGTAATACAAGCCATCGCAAATATGGCGGTAAACGTAAACATCGTACCCGTAACGGGTGTTACGTTACCGCTGGTAAGTATGGGCGGCAGTTCATTTTTGTTTACGTGTGCGGCCATTGGCATTATACTTAGTGTGGCCAGGAATGTAGAGCAGTTAGAAACACCGGTAATACCGGCAGACATACAGGCCAAGGCTGCTGCATAAAAGGTAAACCTACGTTAGGTATTACACGCTGGCAGGGCCATGAGGCCAACGGTAGAACAACTATGGGGCTTCGGTTGCGTCGCACACTTGTACTGTAAGTACGCTATGCAGCAATAGCCCTGGGTACACAACAAAAAAACAAAACGTTCATTAAGTTGAACAGAAAATAAAAATGGCAGAGCAACAGGATAACATACAACACCTTAACGCAACACGCATCATTATTGCAGGTGGCGGTACCGGTGGGCATATATTTCCTGCCATTGCCATTGCCAACGCGTTAAAGCTGCAGCAGCCTAACGTAGAAATACTTTTCATTGGTGCCAAAGGCAAAATGGAAATGGAGAAAGTGCCGCAGGCCGGTTATGCAATAGAAGGGTTAGATATAGCCGGCTTTAACAGAAGTTCTTTGCTTAAAAACATTACACTGCCTTTTAAGCTCATCAAAAGCATTTTAAGGGTAAGGAGCATTTTCAAACGCTTCAGGCCAAATGCGGTGGTAGGCGTAGGCGGTTATTCCACTTACCCGGTGTTGCGTTATGCACAAGGCAGGGGCATACCCACCTTCATACACGAAAGCAACTCTTTTGCCGGTAAGGCCAACATGATGCTGGGCCGCAAAGCCACCAAAGTGTTTACCGCTACCGATGGTATGGAGCAGTTTTTTAAGGCAGGTAACATCATGGTAACAGGCAATCCTGTACGCAAGGCCATCGTAACCTCCCGGATCAGTAAGGAAGAAGCCATCGCGTTCTTCGGACTGGATAAAAACAAACAAACCGTATTGGCTGTAGGTGGCAGCCTGGGTGCAAAAAGCATCAACAACGCGATAGCTACACATATAGATGCTTTTGCCATCAGCGATTTACAACTGATCTGGCAAACGGGTGCTACAACAGCTACAGAATACAAACAGGTAGCCCTGGGCAGGAACAATATCTGGTGCAATGATTTCATCAACCGTATGGAGATGGCTTATGCGGCGGCAGATATCGTAATCAGCAGGGCAGGTGCCATGGCCGTAACAGAGTTGTGTGTAACGGGTAAGCCATCGGTATTTGTGCCTTTTCCATTAGCGGCAGAGGACCACCAAACGGCCAACGCCATGAACCTGGTTAACAGGAAAGCGGCATTGATCATTAAAGACAGTCAGGCTAAAGACGAGTTGGTAAAAACCGTGGTTGATTTAAGCAAAGACACGGCAATGCAACAACAATTGAAAGAAAATATACAAAAACTGGCCATCACCCATGCAGATGAAGTGATTGCCCGGGAGATACTGAACACGATTGGATGAGCATGATTAACAACATATCAAAAATATACTTTGTAGGCATAGGCGGCATTGGTATGAGTGCGTTGGCCCGCTTCTTTCATGCACGTAAGGTGCAGGTAAGCGGTTACGATAAAACCGTTACACCGCTTACACAAGAACTGGAAGCTGCAGGTATTGCCATCCATTATGAAGAAGATGTAGAGCGTACACCCAAAGATGTGGATGCGGTAGTATATACACCGGCCATACCCAAAGACCACAAGGAATTGGTGTACTATCAGCAAAACGGCTACACGGTAGTAAAGCGTAGCGATGTGCTGCAATGGATAACCGAAAGTTCTTTCAATATATGCATAGGCGGTACACACGGTAAAACAACCGTTACCAGCATGACTGCACACATACTCAGGCATTCGGGTTATGGTTGCAACGCTTTCCTGGGTGGTATAGCAGCCAATTACAATACCAATTTCTGGAGCAGTGAAAGGAACGTGGTGGTGGTGGAAGCCGATGAATACGACAGGAGCTTTTTGAAACTGGTGCCGGACGTAGCCGTAATCACCGCTATGGACCCTGACCACCTGGACATATACGGTACTGCTGAAGAAGTGGAGAAAGCTTTTGTGCAGTTTTCACAAAAGGTAAAACCCGGCGGCTGCCTGGTAACCAAACATGGTTTGCAACAGGCAGGTGCATTGCAAGCTGCCCACCAGTTTACTTACAGCAAAGATGATGCAGCGGCTGATGTACATGCAGCCAACATACGGGTGGTTAATGGTAGTTATTGGTTTGATGTGGTGGCCAAAGAATGGGTATTGCAGAACGTAATACTACACATGGGGGGCCTGCACAATATTGAAAATGCTACGGCTGCTATTACAGTAGCCAGGTACCTGGATATAGCAGATGAAAAAATAAAAGCGGCTGTTGAAGCTTTTAAAGGTGTAAAGCGAAGGTTTGAATACATCGCTAAAGAAGAAGGTGCGGTATTGATTGATGATTATGCCCATCACCCGGAAGAACTGAAAGCTTTGATTACGGGCGTGAGGAGCATTTTTAAGGACCAACACCTTACGATTGTGTTTCAGCCGCACCTGTACAGCCGTACAAAAGACCAGGCCGATGGTTTTGCAGAAAGCCTGGACCTGGCAGATGAAGTAATACTGCTGCCCATTTACCCCGCAAGGGAACTGCCTATGGAAGGTGTGAGCAGCGAAATGATACTGGACAGGATGGCCCTTACCCACAAACGTGTATTGGATAAGGATGCTTTGAAAGCCTGGGTAAAAGAAACCAAACCAGGATTACTGGTAATGGCAGGGGCTGGTGATATTGACGCACTGGTACAACCGGTTAAACAAATAATGACAAACGCAAGCGAATAAGTGTGTGGAAGCAAAGATTGATACAGGCAATATGGATATTGGCAGGCATTGCGGTAGTGGTGCTGTTGGGTGCTGCTATCAACAATAAGAACAATGAATCTTGTAGGGCTGTAAAAGTAGAGATTGTTGGTGTAGAGAAAGACATGTTTATTAGTGAGGATGATGTGGAACACATCATCAACAGCAACGGGGAAGTAAAAGGTTTGAATATAGCAGCTATTGACCTGCGGGGTATAGAGGCCGCTTTGGAAAAGAACCCCTGGGTAAAGAATGCTGAACTGTTCTTTGATAACAAACAGGCTTTGATTGTAAAGATTGAAGAACGTGAGCCCATTGCCCGCGTGTTTACATCAGCGGGTAGTTCTTTTTACCTGGATAGTGCAGGTAAAAAACTGCCTTTGAGCGACACTGTTACCGCAAGGGTGCCCATGTTTACAGGCTATACAGCCGATAAGCCTGTATTGCAACATGCCGACAGCATTTTGCAACGGAGCGTACTAGACATAAGTAAGTACCTGGTTGCCGATAGCTTTTGGAATGCACAGGTGGCACAGATTGATATTACCCCGCAAGGTGTATTTGAAATGGTGCCTGTACTGGGCGACCATATTGTAACCCTGGGCAATGCCAACGACCTGGCCGGCAAGTTTGCCAGGCTGTACACCTTTTATAAATCTGCCTGGTTGCAAAACGGTATAGGCAAATACGAAAGGATTGATGTACAGTTTAACTGGCAGGTAGTAGGCATAAAACGTGGGGCTGTTAAGCCGGTAGTAGACTCGGCAAAGGCACAGGCGTTGATTGATGCCATGATGGCTGCAGGAACGGATGTGGCAGACTCGGTTAAGATGCTGTCTACCGCACAGGTAAACAGTTTGCCCGTAAAGCGGGATACACTAAAAGCAACCGGCGGCACAGCGGTACCAACAGTTGTACCTAAACCGGCTACACGTACAACTACTGCACCCGCAGTACCCAAGCCAAAGCCTGCAACACCGGTTAAGCCTGTTGCAAAACCAAAAGCAGGTGCCGGTAAAAAGGTGTCTGGTAAACCTGCAGGCACTACCGGTAAGCCTAAGGCAGCTACAGGTAAACCAACGGCTAAGCCGGCTGCGAATGCCAATGGGCCCAAGGCCGTAATGCCGGGTAAACATTAAATGGCTGAACTGCTGCCATAAAAAACTGAAGTACAAGAGTGCGACGCAACAGTTGATGCCACGAAGGTCTTCAGTTGAAGTCCATAAAAGAAAAAGAAAGACGAAAAGCAATTATTGATATAACAACAAACAACTAAAAACACATATCTATGAACCACAATGAATCGCCCATCATCGTTGGGTTAGACATTGGTACAACCAAGATAGCTGCCATTGCCGGCCGCAAGAACGAGTACGGCAAGCTGGAGATACTTGGGTTTGGCCGTGCCAACAGTAACGGTGTGCAACATGGGCAGGTGTTGAACATTGACCAGACCATCAAAGCCATACAGCAGGCTTTGCACAATTGCTATGAAAGCAATCCTGATCTGGAGATCAGCGAAGTGTATGTGGGCATTGCGGGCCATCACATTAAAAGCCTGCAAACCCGCGGTGACATGGTTAGGCAAGACCCTGAAAACGAAATTCAGCGTTGGGAAATTGAGCAACTGGTAGAAAACCAGCGTAAGACTTTTATTCCGGCAGGCGACCAGATTATTGATGTGATACCACAGGAGTTTCATGTGGACAACATTCAGAACATCAAAGACCCGGTTGGTTACAACGGCGTAAAAGTAGGAGCCAATTTTCACATCATTACCGGCGACAGGAATGCCATTCGCAACATTAACAGGGCTGTTGAAAGAAGCCAGTTAAAAACGAAGGACCTGGTATTGCAGCCCCTGGCCAGTGCCAGTGCGGTAATGAGCGACATAGATATGGAGGCAGGCGTTGCCATACTGGATATTGGTGGTGGCACCAGCGACCTTGCCGTGTTTTATGACGGCATTTTAAAGCATACTGCTGTAATACCGTTTGGTGGTGAAAACATTACCAACGACATACGCATGGGCCTGGGTGTACTGAAACAACAAGCCGAAGCCATGAAAGTACAGTTTGGCAGTGCCCTGGCAGATGAGGCCAAAAATAACGCCTACATTACCATACCCGGTTTAAAAGGCATGCCTGCAAAAGAAATCAGTGTAAAGAACCTGGCCCAGATTATCCAGGCTCGTATGAGTGAGATACTGGACTTTGTAACCTATCATTTGAAGCAGGTGGGTTTGGATAGCCGTATGCTGAATGGTGGTATCATACTTACCGGTGGCGGCTCGCAACTGAAACACCTGATACAACTTACAGAATACACTACCGGCCTGAATGCAAGGATTGGCCTGCCTAACGAACACCTGGCACCCAACCACCTGGAAGAACTGAAGAAGCCCATGTACGCTACCTGCCTTGGTTTGATACTGAAAGGCTACAGCGACTACGAGCACAGGTACAAAGAGTTTAGCGACAAGTTTGTAAGGGTAGATGTGCCCCGCAGCCTTACCACCCGGGAAACCGTTGCCGAAGCACCGGTGGCCGAACAGGAACAAACCGTAGACGTTACAGAACGTGCCAAAAAAATAAGGTTTTGGGATAAGTTTAAAAACAACCTGATTGACTTGTTTAAAGAAGAAGAAGATCAGGTAATACGTTAAACAGCAACGCCGATTATTTACTAACAATACTGACTAACCCATTTAAATCGCAATTTATTTATGATACACTTTGATCTGCCTAAACAAAAATCTTCCATCATCAAAGTACTTGGTGTTGGGGGCGGTGGTAGCAATGCCGTTAACTTCATGTTCGGCCAGGATATTGAGAGTGTTGACTTTATCATCTGTAACACAGATGCCAAAGCAATAGAGCAAAGCAAAGTTCCCAACAAGATACAGTTAGGCCCACACCTTACACAAGGCTTGGGTGCCGGTGCCAACCCCGAAGTAGGTAAAGCCGCTACCGAGGAAAGCCTGGAAGAAATTAAACGCATACTGGAAGTAAATACCAAAATGGCTTTCATTACTGCCGGTATGGGTGGTGGTACAGGCACTGGTGGTGCACCCATCATTTCTAAAATTTGTAAAGACCTGGGCATACTTACCGTGGGCATTGTAACCACACCTTTCAGCTTTGAAGGCCCACGCCGCCAGCAACAGGCAGAAGAAGGCATCAGGCAACTGAAGCCTTACGTAGATACCCTGCTGGTCATTAGCAACGATAAGCTGCGTATGCAATACGGCAACCTGAAAATGAAAGATGCTTTTACCAAGGCCGATAATGTGCTGGCTACTGCTGCCAAGTGTATTACCGACATCATCAACAGCCGCGGGCACATCATTGTAGACTTTGCCGATGTATGTACCGTAATGAAAAATGGTGGTGTGGCTATTTTGGGTAAAGCAGAAGTAGAAGGTGAAGACAGGGCACAGCGTGCTATTGAAGAAGCCCTGAACTCTCCGTTGCTGAACGATAGCGATATCAAAGGTG
>JAESFG010000614.1_pt1 | contig 13811 bp, 8 predicted proteins | sample 9269371 | NCBI WGS metagenome assembly JAESFG01 (sample SAMN14506227, study PRJNA617093) | algae metagenome | isolation source: Aetokthonos hydrillicola CCALA 1050 (B3-Florida) and co-occurring... | place: USA: South Carolina | collected 2013-01-01 | reverse complement strand
GCAAAAGCTGTTACTGATGGCCAGCCTTACCCTGTGTAGCCTGCTGGCTGCCGGCCAGATAAAAATGACGGAGATTAACCTGGAAAATTATGCGTATCCGTTTGAGGTAAAATACCTGCACCTGAACCTGCAGCAACAGGCCTGTAAAATGGCTTATATGGATGTTACCCCACGCAAACCCAACGGCAAAAGCATACTGCTGTTGCATGGCAAAAACTTTAACGCTGCCTACTGGAAACAAACGGCAGACACATTGCTGCAGCAGGGTTTTAGGGTAATTATGCCAGACCAGGTGGGCTTTGGTAAATCAGACAAGCCCAGGGCATTGCAATACTCGTTTCAACTGCTGGCCAACAATACCAAACAACTGCTGGATACACTGGGCATACAGCAAGCTTACGTGCTGGGCCACTCTATGGGCGGTATGTTGGCTACCCGCTTTACTTTAATGTACCCGGAAAGGGTAACCAAACTGGTTTTGGTTAACCCCATTGGCCTGGAAGATTACCGGCAGAAAGTGCCTTACCAAACCGTAGATGAACTTTACCGCAAAGAGCTAAAGCAGGATACTACCACCCTGAAAAAGTACCAGTTGGCCAATTATTACGACAACCAATGGAAACCCGCCTATACCCAATGGCTGGCACCCGTAGCAGGCTGGACGCTGAACAAACGTTACCCCATTATTGCCTGGAACAATGCCCTTACCACAGACATGATTATGACGCAGCCGGTAGTGTATGAAATGCCCAACATTAAAGTACCCGTATTGCTGATTATTGGCCAGCGAGACAGGACGGCACCGGGCAAAGAACTGGTAAGCGAAACACTAAAAGCCACCATGGGCAACTACCCCGAACTGGGCATTGTAACCCAAAAGAAAATACCCGACTGCAAGCTGGCTAAAATAGACGGTGCCGGTCACCTGCCACACATAGAAGTGTTTGACAAGTTTGCGGCACCGCTACTGGCATTTTTGCAATAGCCTTAAAAATCCATCTGGTGTTTTTCTTTTTCCTTGTTGGCCTTAACCTTACCCTGGTCTTCCAGGGCGGCACCTTTGCGTACTTCTTCTAAAGACTTTACGGTAAACATTTCGCGGTTTAGCATGGCGGCCAGTAAAAACCGGTGTAAAGGCATAGCAGCGGTATAGGTGCTGGTTGCAGACTGCAAATAGCCGGAACTACGCTCCTGCACCGTTTCGGGTATGCTATCGGTATAATTAAAGTTCCAGTCTTTCTGAATGTAAAAACTGCCTTTGCCAAACTTGCGAAACTCTTTCATCTGGCTTTTAAATACAGAGTCTACGCCTTTAGGCTGACGTGTAACCGCATTCAGCAGGGCTTTATCGGTAGGTTCGTAACCTTCTTCGTTCATCACCACCACAAACGAGTCTATCAGTACCGCTTTACGTACCGGCCTGTTGTTCATAAGTGCAGCAGGCATACTGCTACTGCCCAACGATTTTTGTGCCTCGTAAATAATGGGGTACAAAATGTATTCAATGTTGTTCAGGTTTACCATACCGCCCTGTTTGTTTACGTTAATGGTATCCTTACGGTTGCCCACGTTTACGGTATGAAAGCCTTCCTCCAGCTTAACAATTACGGTACTGTCGGCAGCCAGGTTCAGCACCATGGTATCGTCAATCACCACTTTTTTAGGCGAGGGTGTAACAGAGTCGTACAGGTTGTTGTAACTGTTGTCAATTACAACATCGGTTTTGGTGCGGCTGCAGGCCAGCAGCACAAGGGCGGCCAGCATAGCCAAACAAGGTTTTACAGACATGGTTGGTTGGTTTTGGTGTGTTTGCAGGTGTATGCGGTACAAATTGAAATTAAAAACAATGCAAAATAATGTTCCTGCAGCAGGCATCAAAATAAAAGCGGTGCCTGGTGTGGCAGTAGCTATTGCCAATACCGGCATTGGTTTTTCATGGCAGCATCGTTGCGTCGCAATCACTTCATCTGCAAACCAATGGGCGTCTGTGTGTAGCGGCTGCCGGCCGGCTATAGCGGGGCAATGCATGTTGTAGTTTATAACTGTATAAAAAAACACGGTAAAAATGTGGTGTTGTGCATTTTTATAATATTTTGGCCGCTAAACAGTAATTTTTATGGTCATTGTTTGGGGAAGCAACCACTACCGCCTTAAAAAAATATCGCCAACAGACATAGGCCTGCTAGACCCGTCGTTTAACGGCATTACGTTCGAACTGCGTCAACGGTATGGACACCTGATGTGGATACCCATCTTCCCCCTGGGTAAAATTTGGGTGGTAAACAAAGGCGATGGCAACAAATATGTTTGCCCTACCGAAATAGAAGACCGCCTCAATGCATACGGTTTCAGAAAATCGAAGCTGTCCGTTTTTGCATGGAGCTGGTTTTTGATCATTGGTATTGTAATGCTGTTCCTTTATATACAAGGCAACATACAGGAAAAAAAGTATGCAGCTTACCAAGAGGAACAAAAAGTAAGTAGCGGACAAGCGTTGAAAGAAAGAGTAAAAGAACTTACCACCAATGATTGCCTGTTTTTTTTAAACGCAAACAGTACCCAGGTGCCCATGCAGGTACTGGCAGTAAAGGGCGACAGCATTCGCCTGGGCGGCTGGGCACATGCCGGCCAAACAGAACCTATGGACGATTATTACGAAAGGGGCGATGAGCAGCCCTACTACGAAAAGCCAGTATCTTTTTCTTTCTGGACATCTAGAGCCCTGCTGTTAACAGGGCTTGACATGCAAATTGCCAGCAAAAATGGAAAAGAGGTAGGCATTCAACTATACAACTTTAACCAAAAGTTTTGGCTGTGTAAAATAGGGGCCATAACACCACCCAAACTGGCCATTAGCGAAAGCGAGGGAACTACCAACTATTACTGCGAAATCATCAATAAAGGCCGTAGCGTTAAGGCCGATTCAATTGTAGCATATACAAACAATAGTAGCATTGCCCGTTGGGAACTGTCTAAAAACAGAGATTTGGCACACGGCAATAAAATAGCCGTAAAAACCAATGTAGAAGGTAATGCCCTACTCTATTGCAGCGATGCCGATGGCCGTAGCTATGCTTTTAAGTTAACCAATAGCGGCAGCTGGTATATACATGAGCAGGACGATGCTGACGAAAATCAAGTTTACATGCACCGTTAACCTTTTACATACAGCACTGTTATTCTTTATACTGCCTTTAAAAGTTTGCACAAAGTTCAAAATCATGCTATTTTCGGATTATGCCTGAACTGTTTACCATCCTACTCATAGCCATCAGCCTTATCTGCATCGCCTTTTTTGCAGGTTACGAGATTGCTTTTGTAAACGCCAACAGGCTAAGTATAGAGCTTAAGAAAAAACAGGGTAAAAACAGCGGCATCATCCTGTCTAAATTTATTGACCACCGGGCCCGTTTTATAGGCACTTGCCTAATAGGCGTAAACCTGTTTACCGTTATTTATGGCCTGCTGTTCAGCACCATGCTCAAAAGCTCCTTCTGGAACCCCCTGCACCTGCGTAACGATTACGTAAAACTGGTGTTTGATATAACCCTTTCGGGCACGGTACTGCTGCTGTTTGGCGAGTTTATACCCAAAGCCATTTTCAGGGCCAGGAACGATAGCCTGCTTAGTTTGTTTGCACCACTGGCCAACACTTTTTTCGACCTATTCCAATGGATTACCAACTTTTTTGTAAGCATTTCATTATGGATACTCAAATACCTGTTTAACGTAAGGGTACACGATAAACGGGAAGCCTTTTCTGGCGTAGACCTGGAATACTTTTACCAGCGTAACAAAGAGCAGGATGACGACAACAACGAACTGAACGAACTGTATAAAAACGCCCTTACGCTGCCACAGGTAAAAATCAGGCAATGCCTGGTACCCCGCACCGAAATTGAAGGCGTGGAAATCAACACACCCATTGAAGAGGTGATACCCTATTTCATCAGCACCCGGCTGGCTAAACTGGTGGTATATGCCGATAGCATTGACAATATTGTGGGCTATATACACCAGCTAGACCTGTTTAAAAAACCGGCTAACATCAAATCTATCCTGCTTACCATACCCGCTGTGCCCGAAAGCATGAGTGCCATAGACCTGATGAGCAAGTTTACCCGAGAACGCAAAAGCATTGCCTGGGTGGTAGACGAATTTGGCGGCACCGCCGGCATTGTTACCATGGAAGATGTGCTGGAAGAAATTTTTGGTGAAATACGCGATGAATACGACGAAGAGGAGTTTGTAGAAAAACAACTGGCCGAAGATGAATTCATTTTCAGCGGCAGGCTTGAACTGGATTACCTGAACGAGAAATACCATTTTGAGTTTCCGGACGATGAGTCTGAAACCCTGTCTGGCTACATTATACAACGCCACGAAACCATACCCAAGTTTAAAGAAGTAATCATTATTGACCATTACCAGTTTGACGTACTCAACGTAAGCGATACACGTATAGAGATGGTAAAAATGAAATTGTTGCGTTAACAGGCCGTTGGCATTTACAGATAAAAAAGGCTTGCTTGTCGTTGTAATAACAGCCTTAATCCATACTAACAATTTTGTAACAGCAGGGCTTTCTAAAATTGTGCCGTCAACGGTTGATAAAACCGTACTGGCAACCTGTAATGAAGAAAGCTGTAAGCCTCCTCCCCTTATTGTTTATGCTGGCAATGGTGGCCTGTAAAAAAACAGACATCGTATTCGGCACCGCGTATGTTGACAATGAAAGCACACAGATTGTAAAGGTGGATACCTTTTCAGCTACGCTTTCTACGGTTTATGTAGACTCGTTTGCTACCAACGGTGCAGGTGCCACCTTGCTGGGCAGTTATACTGATCCGCTGTTTGGCCACACTACTTCGCAGGTGTACTTTGAACTGCCACCACCCAATTACGAAGACATTTACCAGTACACCCTGTTCGACTCCCTTACCCTTATTGCAAGGCTCAACAACAGCTATTACGGCGATTCTGCAAAACCCGTACAACTAAGCGTTTACCCTTTAACCACCAACATACAACTGGAAACCAATACCGCCAGTTTGTACAATATCACCGCCATACCACAGTCGGCTACGCCATTGGGTACAGCCAACATGTTTATACAACCCCTTAAAGACGATAGCATTTCCATAAGGCTCAACAACACCATGGGCATGCAACTATTGGGCATGCTGCAACGTAAAAGCGATACCATTACCAACACTACCTTATTTAAAGATTATTACAAAGGCTTTACCATTAGTGCTGGCGGCAGTACCGATATGCTCTTTGGCCTTACCGATACCATACTGCTACGCCTGCATTACAAAAAACAGGGCTTGTTTTTGCAGGATAAAACCCTGGACATTGCCGTTGCTACCACTTACAATACTTTTAACCGCATAACCACCAACCGTGCCGGCACACCCCTGGCTGCATTGGGGCCCACACAAAAAGAGTTGCCCGCACAGGCTACCGGCAATACAGCTTATAGCCAGTACTTTTCGTCGGTAATGGCCAAAATACAGTTTCCCAATGTGCGTGAGTTGCTCAAGGCACCGGGTTATAAAAAACTGTTGCGGGCCAGCCTCATCATAAGGCCCGTGCAAGGCAGTTATGGTTTTTATGCCCTGCCGCCCGAGCTGCGTTTATCGCTTACCAATGTATTGAACGAGTTTTCCGGAGACCTGTATGCCACCAACGCTTCCGGCACCAACGATGTGCAAACGGGCAATGTGGTAATAGATTATGTGTATGGCAAAGACTCTTACTACACGTACGATGTAACGTCTTACATCAACTCGCTGCTTACCACAGAAAACTATCCTTATAACGGCTTGTTGCTTACGCCCACCAGCGGTTTGCTTAAAACCACGGCCAACCGCATAGCCTTGGGCAACCGCTACAATGCCAATGGTAAAATTGAACTTCAACTGTATTACGCCATTGTACAATAACACCACCATGCAAAAAATCAGCTTACTTATTTTGTCTTGTTGCTTAGGTGCCGTGGCGTTTGCACAAAACAATGTATCGCCCTATTCGGTAGTGGGTATTGGCGACCTGGAAAAAAGCAGTTTTGACCGTAGCTCTGGTATGGGCCATGCAGGTGTGGCCTTATCTTCCGGCACATCGTTGTACCATGTTAATCCTGCATCTTATGCCACACTAAAAGATTACTTTTTTCATGTTGAAACCAGCATACGCTACAAAGGCATTACTTATTCCGGCAGTCCTGTTACAGACAATACAAAGAATTTTGCCAACGACCTGGTACCCAAAAAAATCAGCATTGCCATTAAGGTAAAACGCAACTGGGGCCTTAGCCTGGGGTTGTTGCCTTTTAGTACTGCCAACTATTCGTTTACCGCCAATAAGCAAGTACTGGGCACAGGCGTTGCCATCCCTGCTACGTACCAGGGATCGGGCAGTATTAACCAGGCTTATATAGCCAATGGGTTTCGTATTGGCAACCTGTCGCTGGGCTTACAGGCGGCTTACCTGTTTGGCCAGTTACAGCAGGAAGAAACCATTGCCACCGGCATTAGCAATGGCTCACTTTATACCAAACGTAATTTCTCTGTTGGTGATGCCTTTTTTACCGGCGGCCTGCAATACCGCCTGCCTGTAACCAAAAAATGGCAGCTGGCTTTGGGTGGTACCATATCCAATAAAGTAAATATGGATGCCGAGTATAACCTGCTGGTGCAAGATGGCTCTGAAACCATTGAAAACACCAACAGCATTAAAAGCAACTACTTTACCGTGCCGCTCATGTACACGGTAGGCATGGCCACCACGTTTAACAACAAACTCACTTTTGCATTTGATGTTAACCACCAGGACTGGAACAGTGTGCACTACAAAGGCAGCGGCTACTCGCTGGTAAACAGCAACCGTTATTCGTTTGGTGCCGAGCTTTCTAAAAAGAAAAATTTTGTAGACCAGCAATACGAGCGAAGCTTTTTTCAGGCGGGCGTTTTTTACAGCAACTCCTATCTTAAAATGAACGGCGAGCAACTGAAAGATTATGGCTTTACGCTGGGTGCCGGCCTGCATTCGTTTAAAGGCCTGGGCCTGCAGGCCAATGTAGAAATTGGCACACGCGGCACTACCGCCAAAGGCCTTATTAAAGAAAACTACCAGCAGTTTACCCTCACCCTTTCTTACCGCGAATTCTGGTTTGTAAAGGGCCGCAGATATAATTAAAGAAGTTGTTCAGCAGAACAGCGTATAGATTAAATAAGGGTGCGGGGGAATAGTCTTATTCCCCCAATTTTTTTTAGCCCGCGGTAAGTTTTTGGCTTTTCTTTTTGTGGCAACCAGCAGCAGAAATACCATGAGGCACCGGTTGCGTCGCACACTTCCTCTGAAGGAACAATACTCAGCCACGGAGGCACTGAGGCACGAAGAAATGTTTTACGGGAGACAAGATGGAAGTTTACTTTCTCCTTCATATGCCTATCGGCATCTGCAAGTCAGTAGTCAGTAGTCAGTAGTCAGTAGTCAGTAGTCAGTAGTCAGTAGTCAGTAGTCAGTAAGTCATTATGGTTAGGTGTAAGCATCCTGTATTTTACTTATTGACTTACTGACCAATGACGATATGACTTCCCTAAGTACAAGTGTGCGACGCAACCGGTGTTCAATAGTATTCCTGCTGCTGGTTGCATAAAAAAAAGTATGGACCATTGGCGTGTGACAGGGTTAGTAGCTGTCTTCTTCGTCTGTACTGATGTTGTGCAGGGCAACGGCCAGGTTGTTGTTTTTGGCAAAGTTGCACCAATGGCAATCTTGTTTACCGCAACCGGTATAAAAATCACGCTGCTGTACCTTGTGCCATACGGTGGTAATTTGTTGCGTAACGGTGGTGATGTCTTGGGGCTGTATAAAGATTTTTTCGCGGTGGTAGGTTTTCTTTTTGTCGGGCTCAATAAAATCAAACTCGGTGCTTACCACTTTCCAATTTTTTTGCTCGTAGTTGTCTACCAATATTTTGTAAAACACCGCCTGCCGCCAGTAGTCGCCGCCATTGGGCTCTTTGGGGTTAGGGGGCAGCAGCTTGGGTTTAGCCTTGTCGTAGTCGCCGGTTTTGTAATCTACCACATTGGTTTCCTTGCCGTCAAACTCCAGCTTGTCTAGTTTGCCTTTTAAAGGCACACCGTTTACAATAACGTTGCGAATGTTGCGTTCAATGGCAACAATTTTATTAAACTGCTGTATGTAGGTATCGTAGTAGTTAGACAAAACCTCCTGCCCGTACTCCAGGCGGCGGGCAAACTGCTCGCGGGTAAAGCTTTCGCGGTGCCTACGCATAAACCAGTCAAAGTCTGCAATAAACTCTTCCCTGGCAGGAAAACTGTTTAGCTCGCTACGCTGCATCTTTTCGAACAGGCGTTGCAGGGCATAGTGTATAGAGCTACCAAACTCGCGGGCCTCGCTGCGGCCGGCGGGTATGCGTAACAGGCTGTTGTAATAAAAACGCAAGGGACAATCCAGGTAGTTGTTAAGGGCTGTTACGTTCATGGTAAACTTTTCCAGCAGGCGGGTAACCAGTTCTTCTTCCATGGTGTCAATTTCGGGGGCCTGCTCTTTGGTAAAAGCCAGCAATTGAAAATTGGTCAATACTTCCTGGCTAATGAACACTTTTTCAACGGGTAGTATGTGTTCTTCCAATATCTCGGCCACAAACATAGAAGGCTCCAGTTGTTTGCCATCGTCTTTAAACAGGCTGTAAGACAGTTGCAGGTGCTGCTCTGCACGGGTAAGGGCCACATAAAACAGGCGGCGTAATTCCTCCTGTGCCTTATCGTCTGCGGCCTGTGCAGAAGAAAAGATGTTGTCGGGCATGGCATAACCACCGCCCGGCTTGCGTTTCTTTTCCCAGGTGGCGGCATTGCAGCCCACAAAAAACACATGTTCATACTCCAGCCCTTTGCTGCCATGGGCGGTTAACAGGTTAATACCTTTTTCATTACCGCTTACCTGCACCAAGGGTAGGGCAATCTTCTCCTTACGCATCAGGTCTATAATGTTAACCAGGCCCTCTACATGCAGGCTGGGGTTGCGGTGGGTTTCTTCTTTAACAAAGTTGAACAGGCCTGTAACCACCTGCAGTTGCCAGTGTTTATCGGGGCTTTGCATTATTTGCTGTATAATGCCAGCCTGTAGCAGCAGCTTTTCCAGCAGTTGCTGCAGGGTAAGGTTGGCCACATCTGCCACCAGTTGCTCTAACAGGTTGCTGGCTTTTACCAGCCCCGGGTGCGGGCCTGAACTAAAAAGATCATGCGGGGGCTGATTGGCCCTCTCGTACAGCAGGCGGCGTAGAGAGGTTTTGTGTTCACCAAACTGGCGGTCTGCCACTTCAACGGTAAGTTTGGCCACCTCTATAGGTGGTATGGCAAACCAGTCGTAATGCAAAAGTTCAAACAGCATTTCATCGCCGCTGTAAGGCACATCGTGTTCGGCGGCCAGGTATTCAAACAGCAGTATAATTTTTTGTGCCTGAGGCAGGTCTAGTATGTTAATGTTGCGTTTGCTGTAGGCCGGTATGTCTTTCAGTTTAAAGAACTGGGTCAGTTGCTCGCCGTAGCGGTTTTCCTTGTATATAATGGCAATACGGCCCGGTGCAATGCCCTGTTGCAGCAGCTTTTCACACTGCAGCACTATGTCTGTCATTTCCTGTTTCTGCGTTTCGTATTCTTTGATAACCGGTGTGTGTAGCAGCCCTTTTAGTTTGGCATTGGCGGCCAGCAACTCTTTGCTAAGGCCGGGCAGTTGTGCCACCAGCCTTTCCTTGTTGCGGCCAATAAGGGTTTTAGATACATCCAGTATGGGCTGGGTAGAGCGGTAGTTGCTGGTAAGCACTACGGTAATCAGATTGTTGCTGTAGCTTTCGGCAAAAGCCAGCATATTTTCTACGTTGGCACCCTGAAAGCGGTAGATGCTCTGGTCGTCATCGCCCACTACAAACACGTTGGGAACATCCCAGTAATTGATGAGCAGTTGTACCAGTTTGTTTTGTGTACCGCTGGTATCCTGGTATTCATCTACCAGTATGTATAAAAACTGTTCCTGGTAGCGGCGTAACAAGGCAGGGTTGGTTTCAAAAGCTTTGATTACCCAATTGATCATGTCATCAAAGTCGTAGCGGTTAATGTTCCGCATCAGTTGCTGAAACTTGTCAAACTCGTTAACGGCGGCCCGCAGTTTATCCATTTTTTCCTGCTGTTCGGCAATCTTATCGGTACGCAGGTCGCCTTTCTTAAATTCTTTGGTAGCCCGTTTGGCAATGTATTCGTCGCGGTGGGGCAGGCTTGCCAGGTAGGCATCAATTTTTTCGTTGATGAAAGCGGGTGTCCAGCCTTCGCGTTTCATGTTGCTGAACAGTTGCTGGAGGTTGGTAATTTCAAAATACACATCGCCGCGATAGCGTTTCAGCGGGTGGTTTTTTTCAAACCCATCTATCAGTTTTTTGTACAGTTCGGTTTTTTCCAGGTCGCTAATGGGGTCTAAGGCGGTTTTTTCAAACAGGCCCAGGTTTTCCTGTATTACATCGTTACAAAACGAGTGAAAGGTATGTATGTTCACCTTATAGGCATCGCTGCCAATAAAGCTAAGCAGCCTTTTACGCATGGCCACGGTACCTGCATCGGTATAGGTAAGGCAAAGTATGTTTTCGGGCAGGGCATCGGTATCCAGCAATATTTTACCAATGCGTGCAGACAGTATCTGCGTTTTGCCTGTACCCGGACCGGCTATTACCATTACGGGGCCTTCTATGGTATCAACGGCGGTACGCTGTTGTTCATTAAGGTTGTTGTAAACGGATAAAAACTTTTCCTGTTGTTGCTGTTTGTTCATTGGTGGCAATTTAGCTAAAAGCGGAACAATCAAAAGTACCACAACCGATTTGTGATTTATGATTTGTGATTTATGATTTGTGATTGTGATTTTGTAACCCGTTATAGTGGTAGCTTTTTTGGTAACCAGCAGCAGGAATACGATTGGGCACCGGTTGCGTCGCACACTTCAATGATGAGAGTACGCTGCATCAGCAGAAAAAGTCATGTCGTCATTGGTCAGTAAGTCAATAAGTAGAACACAGGATGCTTACACCTAACCATAATGACTTACTGACTACTGACTTGCTGACTTGCAGATGGGTGAGATGTATTCATGCAGTACAAGTGTGCGACGCAACCGGTGCTTCATGCTTGTTCCATAGCTGATGTTCACAAAAAAATGCTTACACATGCAGCGTGCATCGCAAACAAGGCTACAAGTATTTATACCTGGGTTAAAATCGGGTATTTATACCTGTTGTGGCGGCAGCAGCAATCGTGCACATTTGTGGCATACAACCACAAAAACTGCAACATGAAAACCCCTACCACCTACACCAGCCAAAACTACCTGCTGGCACCGCAAGCCAGTACCACCACTGTGTTAACCCTTACCTCGGGCACCTTATGCCTTAACGGCAGTACTACGCCCCTAACCAGTTTTACCCTTGTGGCACCTGCTACCGGTGCAGCCCAGTTGTTTACCATTAGCAACACCAGCAAATACGCCGAGGGCTATGTAACCATTACCTATACGCCCACCGGCGGTACGGCACAAACAGCCGAATGCCACCTCAATTTTTTTTTGGGTACAACTGCATGGGGGCAGGATACCTCGGGCTCGTTCCCCAACGACGATACCAGCATACTGCCATCGGCCTCCAGCGGTGGTGTACCTACGGGCATACCGGTTACAGCACCGGCCGGCAACAGCGGCACAGGCATTGACAGCCTTTACCAGGTACTAAACCCCGAAATGGTTTTTTTGGTAGACTATTACCCTGAACACAAAACCATGCTGTTTAGGGGCAACACACCTTTTAATACGCCGGCTACCAACAATGGCCAGCAATCGGTTGACTTTGATACGCTGCACGAATACATGAAAGCCAAATACGAGCAGCAAACGGGTAATACCGATTTTCCGGAAAAGGGCAGTTATACTTTCCGCGATATCTGTTTGCAAAGCACGGCATCGGAAGGTGGTTCTATTTTGTGGGAGCTGGAATCCTTCGGCGGAACATCGTTAACACAACTGGCTGGCCAGGTATGGGTACCTGCCGATGCTACCACCGCCCAAAACCAAATGTGCAACTGGGAGATAGAACCCCACCAAGCCCCGGCTAATGACACTTTTGATATGGACGCCGTAGAAAAACTGAACAACTGGATGAGCCCTGCAACACCCAACCCGTTTTACTACATCTACTACATTCATTGTGCCAGCGGCCACGACAGAACAGGCATAGTGGCATCGGCGTATATGATTGCCAACAGGAAGTTTTCTTTGAACCGCTCACTTATTTATGGCACTACACTGGCCAAGCTGCCCATTACATCGGGACAGATGTATGCCAACTGTACAGACCTGTTAAGCAGCGGAACGGGCAGCACAGACCCCAGCCGCTCACGCCTGATGATGATTGCAAACATATACGACCAAACGGTGCTGAACATTTACAACTCTATTAACAACCCTGCCACGCCGGTAACCGCTTTGCCTGCAGATGCCATGAGCACCAGCCCCGCATACGTTTACCCTACATACCCCTGGCAGCCGTCTTAACCAGCTTTTACAGGCCTACAATCTTTACCTTTAACCCCATCAAAGCCACTTAAGCTGTTGCCGTACAGTAATGAAGCCATGGTTTTGATGGGGTTACCATTGTACCCACCCGCCAGCTTGAAGGCCAAACAATCTTGCCCCGCAGGAATGCAGCCGCTTTTTTCTCCTTATTTTTAGCACCTAAACACGCTTTGTATGCACAAATGGCTGCTAGCCTTGGTATTATGCTGCTTTCTGGGGGCTTGTAAGGATAAAAAAGTTGACCTGAGTGGTAACAAGCCCGTTAAGGCTAACGACTTTGTAAAAGCTTTTAATGAGCTTACCCTTCCGTTTGAAACCATGGATACCGCCATCAACGGCCTGTCTGGCAAAACGCCCATTGGTTACAGTGTAGCCCAAAAATTCATACCCGATTCTGTATTGAAAACCCTGGCACCCGCCGGCGAGCAAACCAGCATCTATCCCGTTGGGCGTATAGAAAAAGACGATATGCAATACCTGCTCATTAACATGGGCAGCAAAAGCAAAACAGATTTATGCCTGCTCATCTTTAACAACAAGAATGCTTTTGTGCAGGGCAAAACACTCATCAGCAACAACCAGGATGGGTACGAACACCACCTTTCTGTAAATCGTGAGCCTACTTTTACCACCTCCCGCGAAAAACGCAACCCCGAAAAAAACGAATACCTCTACACCCGCACAGGCTGGGCTTTTACAGACAATGCTTTACGGGAGGTAATCAGCGAAACCAACGAGAACGCACAACGTAACGCCGTAATTGTTAACCCTATAGATACCCTGCCCCGCAACAACCCCCACAGCGGCGATTATATACAAAACGAAAAAAACTTTATTACCCTGCGGGATGGCCGTACACCCGACAGCTACCTGTTTTTCATCTACTTTGAAAAAAACAAAGGCACCTGTACCGGCGAACTGAAAGGCGAACTGCGTATGGTAAACGATAAGGCTGCCTTTTTTAGCAAAAGCGGCGACCCCTGCGTTATAGATTTTACCTTTCGCGGTAATGAACTGGTTGTTAAAGAGCAGGGAAACTGTGGCAACCACAGGGGTATTAAGTGCTTTTTTAAGGATACTTATACACGTAAAAAAGAAAAAGAAACAGCCAAGCCCAAAGCTAAGACTGCTAAAAAATAACCTTTTAAACATGCGTTATTATACGATGTGTT
>JAESFG010000613.1_pt1 | contig 13867 bp, 8 predicted proteins | sample 9269371 | NCBI WGS metagenome assembly JAESFG01 (sample SAMN14506227, study PRJNA617093) | algae metagenome | isolation source: Aetokthonos hydrillicola CCALA 1050 (B3-Florida) and co-occurring... | place: USA: South Carolina | collected 2013-01-01 | reverse complement strand
TGGGTCTTGCCAAGCGGTGATTTCGGCAGAGCAGCGACAATGACGATCGAATCCGGCATCTCGTGCCGCGCGAGTCTTTGCGAAAGGTAGTGGCGCAGGTCGCCCTCATCGTACTTCGTTCCGGCGCTGAGCACGATGATCGCCCGGATTGTGCTCTCGCCGGAACGTGGATCAGGCATCCCCAAGACCGCAGCGTCGGCAATGCCGGCGTACCCCCGAAGGACCAGTTCGATGGCCTCGGGATACACGTGATGCCCCCGAACCGTGAGCATGTCCTTCAGACGGCCAACCAGGTGAAGGTAGCCTTCAGCGTCAAGGAAGCCGAGATCTCCGGTCGGGAGCCAAGCGTCGGGCAGGAGACCGGCAGCATCCGCCGACCGACCAAGATAGCCTTTCATGACTTGGGGACCCTTGACCAAGATCTCACCCGTCTGCCCTGGGGCGATCATCCTGGACCGGTCAGCCGGGTCCGTGACGGCAATGAAGGTGCCTGGGAGCGGAAGACCGGCGCTTCCGGGCTTGAGGGGTACTGCGAGCGATCCGCACGCGACGACCGGCGAGCACTCCGTGAGCCCATAGCCTTCGATGAGCGGCGCGGAAATCCGGGCTTCGAAGAGCCGCCGCACCGACGGATCCAGTGGATCCCCGCCGCAGACACACAGCTTCAGCGACGCCCCGCGGGTTCGCGAAAAGCGGGGATGCTCTACCAAAGCCCGGTACATTGCCGGGACGCCGACAAAGATCGTGGGAGGTCCTGAATCAATTGCTTTCAGGATCGCTGTGACATCGAAGCGAGGCACAAGCAGCATCGAGCCTCGCAACGCAATGGCGAAGTTCATCACTCCTGTCATCCCGAAGGCGTGGAAGAAGGGCAGCACCGCCAGCAGACGCACGCCATCGTACTCACGCTGTCCAAGCCATCGGGTGAGCTGGACGACATTGGCGTAAAGGTTCGCGTGCGTCAGCATGGCAGCCTTCGGCTGGCCAGTTGTGCCCCCGGTAAACTGCACGACCGCCACGTCATCGGGCTTTCTGGCATTCCGCTTCGGCTGCGGCTCCCGCAGCAGCGAGCGGAGCGGCAGGAAGCGATGATCGCTGCGCCAACCACGTCCCTCGAACGCCGCCTGCGTCAAGGCGAGCACGGCCCGCAAACCGGAAACCAGGTAGCGGCGCTCAGCGACAATAACTCGGGCGACGCAACCGCCGTTCATCGCATGGGCGAGCTTTTGAAGCAGCAACGGCGCGTCGAGAGTTACGATAACCTGCGAGTGCGATGCCGCCGCCTGCCTCGCAATCTCATCCGGCGCGAGCAAAGGATTGAGGTTGACGACCAATCCACCGGCGATCAGCACGGCGAAGTAGACCTCGGGGTAGGCGGGACAATTCGGCATGAGAATGCCGACCGGGGTTCCGGCCACGACGCCGATTGAAGACAGGCCTGCCGCCAGCTGGCAGGCCCTTGAATAGAATTCCCGGTACGTCGTCTCGGAACCCATGAATTCAAATGCAATGCGGTCGGGGACCTCGCGGCTTGCGTCTTCGAGGAGGGTTTCCAGCCGTCGCTCGGGGATGGGAAGGGCCCAGTCCACCTCCGCCGGATAGACGGGAGGAGCCGCCGGTACTGGCGTCGATGGGCAAGTGCGGGGATCATCCGGCATCGATGTCAGGCTCGCTTCCCTGCATCAGAATTGCTGCACGCACGCGGTCCCTCAGGCGGATGGCCGCCGTGAAGTCCTTCCCGTCCGGAGCGATCGCTTCCAGTCGCACGACACGGACAGACCCGCGCCGTGGGAACCATTGGTCTGCCCTCAATACGGAGCGCGTGCCGGCGATGACGACGGGGACAATGGGACGTCCGAGTTCGCAGGCGGCCAAGAAGGCCCCGGTCCTGAAGGGAAGGAGACCGGGCGCACGGGTGAAGGTACCCTCCGGAAAGAAGACGAGCGGCCCGCCACCGGGACCCACCTCGTCAACAATTCGGCGAATGTCGGCAACGCCGGACACCGGATCCGCCCTTTCCACGAAGACAGCACCGAGTGCACGCAGGAAAGGTCCGGCCACTATCTGGCCTTCGAGCTCCTTCTTCGCGACGAACCGAAGCGGCCCGGGAAATGCCGCTACGAGGACGAGTCCGTCGAGATAGCTCGAATGCGTCGCTGCGATCAGTTCCGCGGAAAACGGACCGCGACCGCCCTCGACAGAAAGGGGAACCCCCATCAGGCGCAAAGCCCAGTCAGCCAACCTGTGGAGAACGATCCAGCGCCAGTTCGGGCGGGGCAGCAGCACGACGAGCGGCCAGGCCGGTACGGCGAACACGACAAGCATGGTCCACCAGCGCGCCGCATGAGCGAGCGCGGCAGCGGCGGAAAGCCCCCGGAGCAGCGCGGAAACGGCCGCGCCGGACGCCAGGCCGGCAAGCTGCCTCCACACCGGCAGCGGCCTGCGCCCCAGGGCGCCGCTTTGGTGGAGAGCCTGCGCTGCCGCACGTCGCAACTTGCCGCTCGATGTCTTGGGAATGGAGCGGGGCGGTACCAGGACGACTTCATCGGCAGGCGCGCCGATAAGTATGGCTGCGGCCTCGCCGACGCGGCGGATCAACTCAGTACGCCGGCTCTCGTCCTCTTCCGCGGTCTCGGCGACAATGACGACGCGCTCGGTGCCAGCTCTTGCGTCGTGCGAGCCGAAGAGGACGACACAGCCCTTGCGTACTCCGGGAATTTCGCCGACCGCGGCCTCGACCTCGTCTGGGAAGATGTGTCGCCCGGCACGGATCACGATATCCTTGGACCGGCCAGTGACGAACAATTCGCCCGCCGCGACGTAGGCTAGGTCGCCGCTCCTGAGCCAGTCGGCATGGAAGAGGTCCTTCGTCTTTCCAGGATTGCGGAAGTAGGCGGCGGTAGCGGACGGACCCCGGAACTCAAGCTGCCCCTGTTGGCGCTCGCCCACCTCGCCCGCCGCGTCGACGATCCTGATCTCGTGCCCCGGCAAAGCGTGCCCGCATCCCACGAACTCGAGGGCGCGCTCGGTTTCATTGACGACGGGGATCGCACGGCCCGTCTTTGCGAAGATGTCCCGATCGATCCGATCGACGACAGGCCGGCGCCCGAGTGGAGGAAAGGCCAGCCCGACTGCGCTCTCGGCCAACCCATAGACCGGCGCCATGGCCTCGGGGCGGAACCCGTATCGCGAGAACCGTTCCTCGAACCGCCGCATGGTGGACGGGCTCACCGCCTCGGAACCGTTAGCAATCATCCGCACCGAGCCCAGATCGAGGCCCTCGATCTCGTCGTCCCGGATTTTCCTCACGCAGAGTTCGAAGGCGAAGTTGGGGGCGGCCGAAAGGGTCCCCTTGTGGCTATGGATCGCCCATAGCCATTGCGCAGGCCGCACCAGGAACGTCAGCGGGGACATCACGACAAGCGGCGCCGCGAAGTAGAGGCTGCCGAGCCATGCGCCGATGAGCCCCATGTCGTGGTAGAGAGGTAGCCAGCTGACGAAGACGTCCGATGCTGATGCATCCATCGCCATCCCCATGGCGCGGATGTTCGCAAGAACATTTGCGTGGCTCAGGAGGACACCCTTTGGGTCGCCCGTGCTCCCCGACGTGTACTGGATGAGACATGCGTCGCCTGGATTCAGCAGCGCAGGCAGGGACGATGAACCTCCTTCCAGCTGGCCGACCGTGAGGACCCCTCGCAAGAACGGGATCTGCGCGCCGAGCAAACGCGCCACATCAGGTCCGCTCGATCCGCCCACGAGAAAGGCCGCCTGCGCATTGTCGAGTATCTTGGCCTGCCGGCTTAGATGCTCTCCGATCTGCGAGGGCCGCGATGGCGGATAAATCGGCACAGGCACGCCCCCGGCATAGAGAACGCCGAAAAACGTCTCGAAGAAGTCCCGACCCGATGGGAGCATGATGGCAACGCGCTCGCCGGGCTCCAGACCGGCATCGCGAAGGCACCGGGCCACGCTGCGGGATCTGTCCCGCAGATCCCGGTATGTCAGTTGAACGTCGCCGCTCCCGCCGGACCAGATCACCAGATGGCACCTGTCACCATGACTCCCGGCGTGCCAGTCGAGGACCTCCGTGAGGGTGACGGCTTCGCTTGGCTCGGAGCCTTCCATCGGCTGCGCCGGTGCAGACGGCACGATGTGGCCAAAGGCAGTCGCACCCTTCCCGCGCTCGACCGCGGCAAGGATGTCGGCGAGGCTTTCCGCCTCGCCAAGGACGGAATCCGGAAGGTGCACGGCAAAGGCCCTTTCGGTCCTGAGCAGCAGTTCTGCCCGCGTGAGGCTGTCGAAGCCCCAGTCAAGTTCCAGCGAAGCGCTCAGGTGGGCAGGCCCTTTTCGTCCCGGATGCACCTCCGCCGCCAGGGCCTGTGCAATCCCACGGATCACGGCGGATGCGTCCATCGATTGTCCCCGCGAAGAGCCGCTGGATGAGACCAAGGTTTGCCACCTCCGTTTGAGCTGTGAGTCGGCGGAACTCTGGACCTTGCAGGGTTAGACGCGCTGGGAACTGCCCTGCGCTGACCCAAGGATCCCATTCGGAAGCCGGTGCAACGGCTTCCGTCGAGCCACTCTGCTTCCTTCGTTGCGAACCCTAACGAGAGAACGTTGCGACGAGCTGCGCCTCTCCCAGCGCAAGATCCTCCGCAGCATCTTCGACCTCGCGGCATGATGCGCGGTCCGGCAACCCCAATGTCTCCACCGGTAGCGCGATGATGCGGAATCGATAGCGATGCGCCCCGTGGCCAATCGGCGGACAAGGACCGCAATAGCCGATGCGGCCGAAGTCGTTGAGACCCTGGAGCGCGCCGGCCGTCGCTCCGAGAGGAGTCCAGCCTTCGGGCAGCGAATGGATGGACGCGGGCAGGTCGAAGACACTCCAGTGACGCCAGGTACCCGTCGGTGCGTCTGGGTCATCGCAAAAGAGGGCCCAGCTTTGGGTTCCCCGGGGTACATTGCTCCATGCGAGCGGAGGAGAGATGTCCTTCCCCACACAGGTGAAGCGATCGGGAACACGATCACCTTGACGCAAGACGGGAGACGTCAGTTCGAGCGTCATGTCTTTCTCCCCTCTGCGAGATTCTCGCCGATGTAGAATTCGCGATCCAAAGCCGCGCAGAGGACCTTTCGATCACGACTCCAGTTGCCTTCCCTCTGGGCTGTCCCTCACAGGCTCCGGGATCTCCGTCATTGTTGCTTCGGTGAGGAGCAAGACACTTGCAGTCGAAACGGCATTCTCAAGAGCGATCCGGACGACTTTCGTCGGGTCGATGATCCCCGCGTCGATCAGGTCCACATAGGCGTTGCATGACGCGTCAAAGCCCAGGGAACCCTCGCTCTCCGCCATTCGAGCCACCACAACGCCGCCATCGGCAGCGGAATTCTCGGCAATCTGCCGGGCGGGAGCCGCGAGCGCCTTCCGCAAGATCTGGACACCCGTCCGCACGTCGCCATCGCATTGCTTTTCCTCCCGTTCGACGGCCCGGGTGGCCCTGATGAGCGCCAACCCGCCCCCGGGGACGATCCCTTCCGCGACCGCAGCCTTCGTCGCGGCTATGGCATCGTCGAGCGCCTCCTTTCGCGCCCTCATCTCCGCTTCGGTCGACGCGCCCGCCCTGATGACTGCAACGCCCCCCGAAAGCTTGGCCAGGCGTTCCTGAAGCTTCTCGCGGTCGTAATCGCTGGTCGCCTGCTCGATCTCGCGGCGAAGCTGCCGAACCCGGGCCTTGATCGCTGTCGGATCACCTCCACCGCCAACGATGGTCGTCGCTTCCTTGTCGGCCACGACCCGCTTTGCCCGACCGAGATGATCGAGTTTCGCATTCTCAAGCTTCAGGCCGAGGCTCTCGGAAATCACATGTCCACCACAGAGGACGGCGATATCCTCCAGCATCAGCTTGCGCCGGTCGCCGAAGCCCGGCGCCTTCACGGCGCAGCTTCGCAGGGCGCCTCTCAATTGATTGACGATGAGAGTCGCGAGCGCTTCCGCTTCGACGTCCTCCGCGATGACCAACAGGGGCCGTGCCGTCTTGGCAATCTCCTCCAGCAACGGAACCAGTTCCTGGAGGGCCGCAATCTTCCGGTCGCATACAAGAACATAGGCGTCTTCGAGCACTGCCTCCATTTTTTCGGAGTTCGTGACGAAGTAGGGAGAAATGAAGCCCCGATCGAACTGCATCCCTTCGACGACATCGAGTGTGGTGTCCGTCGTCTTTGATTCCTCGACTGTGATGACCCCTTCGCCCCCCACCCTTTCCATCGCATCGGCCACCAGTTCGCCGACGACCGGATCATTGTGGGCAGATATGGTGGCGACCTGCGCCTTCTCCTTCCGAGACCCGACCGGGCGGGAGATCGAGCGGAGCGCATCCACTGCCGCAAGAAGCCCACGGTCGAGGCCTCGCTTGAGGTCGATCGCGCTCGCTCCAGCCACGACGTTTCGAATGCCGTCCTGCAGGATCGCCTGGGCGAGGAGCGTCGACGTGCTCGTACCGTCCCCCACGAGCTCGCCCGTTTTCTCGGCCGCCTGCCGCAGCATGCGAGCGCCGAGATTCTCCTCTGGATCCTTGAGATCGAACTCTTTGGCGATCGTGACGCCGTCATTGCAGATGAGCGGCGCGCCCCACTTCCGCTCGATGAGGACTGACTTGGATTTCGGGCCGAGCGTCACCTTGACGGCATCAGCCAGTTGCGTGGCACCTCGCAGGATCTTCTCGCGAGCCGCCGAATGGAAAAGCACCTGCTTGTGACCCACGGCAACCTCCCTGGCGCTTCGCCGATTCATGCCGGGACAACCACAGTGTAGGACCGCACGGGCAAGGTGCGTTGACGCGCGTCAAACGCCTGATGTCGTGCACGTCGATCGCCTTTGCCCGCGCGCGCTCCGGAGGGACGGGTCGCAACTGGGAAAGATCCTCGGGCCAGGCACGATCCCCATGTCCGGCCACTCCGCTCAAGCGACGCGCGGTTTTGCAGTCAGATTTGAGCGGGTCGGACTCGTCTTCCGGTGCGGGATCCGAACACTACTTCGACGCGAATACTCCCACGGAACGGTCAGCTTCCCACGACCATGACGGGGGTCCCCAGAGACACGCGGCCATAGAGGTCGATGATGTCGTGATTGAACAGGCGGATGCAGCCACTGGATACGGCGTTTCCGATGGTCATCGGCTCGTTCGTGCCGTGCAGGCGGAAATGGGTGTCGCGTCCGCCGCGATAGAGATACAGGGCACGGGCACCGAGGGGGTTGTCAGGTCCGCCCTCGAGTCCTCCCGCGTAATCGCGGTAATGCGGAATTCGCTCCATCATGCTCGCTGTCGGGGTCCAGGTCGGCCATGCGGCCTTGCGCCCAACGACTGCGGCACCCCTGAAGTTCAAAGCATCCTGCCGTCCGACGCCGACGGCATAGCGGATCGCCTTTCCACCGGGCTCGACGAGATAAAGGCGCCGCTCGCCGATGACGACGACGATCGTTCCCGGTCGGTAGGGCCGGCTGAACGCGACCTCCTGGCGCAGAAGCGCGGGGTCGATCGCGGCAAGGTCGAGGGCCGGGATAGGAAATCGATCATCCGTGATCGCACCGTAATGAGCCGCCGAAAGCGTCCCAAACGACCCGCCTGCAGACATGGCAGCGCGCCGAGAAGTGCAGCCGGACAGAGCGAGAGCAAGGCCCCCGCAAAGCGCAATTGCCAGGATGGATGCCTTGGGAGCAGCCACGCGACCTTTCCCCTTCTCCGTTGCTGCCAATTGAACGGACAATGAAAGACTGGCCCACGAGGCCAGGGATGAAGGGGGATCGGGCGCAACAACGATCGCTTTCGCAGTAAATCCCTAGCATGATCGATGCACAAGCGGGTAGGCATTCTGCGGCTCGACAGGGACCAAGACCGTCGCGCCTGGCACGCGGACCCGGAGGGATCCCGTAGTTCCAAGTATCGCCTTCGTTGCCCAGCGCTTTGAAGCCGAAAGGAACCGGTATGCTGATCATCAGGTCGGTCTCCGCGGCAATTCTTGTCGCCGGCCTCCTCTCCTTGTCGCCGGCAGCGGCGCGCAAGAGGACGCATCAGGAGTTTCTTGGCCCGCTGGTGGGGACGAATGCCGTCAGCATGGACCGGATCGAAGCTCATGGAGAGTTGCAGGCCTGCGCCCTGGGGTTTCTCGTCGTTCTCCGCGAGGCGCCGAGCCATGGAGGGTTCATTCGCGTCCTGGGGTCGATCGGCATGATCAAGTCCGAGCGGGAAGGAACATCCGTCATGGCGCCTTACCTCAAGCTCGTCGTCCACGACATCGACGCCACCACACTGGCCTTGACTCCACGTCGGCCGCTGTCTGGCTCGTTTGCGGCCAGCGGAATCAGCAATGCCCAGACGGTCGTGACGCAGTTCGAGCCGCCCGAGTTGCCAGGCTCGGCCTTCATTGTCTTCAGCCTCAATCCGTCCTCCACGATCGTGGCCAACGCCCTCGCGAACCGGACGATCAGCGTCGCCTTCAACAGGGCCAAGGGTGAGCCGGACATCAGGGTCGATATCGACCTGACCGTCGCGGAAACCGGAATCGAGGGAGTACGTGTCCACTCGCCCAAGGCGGTCGAGGACATGCAGGGATGCCTCGCTTCCCTGTCGGGATTTGATCTCCCGAAATAGCCGCGGGCCGTATCGGGGAAGGGCCTCGTGCTGCACGTGCAGACGTTTTGCAGGCAGCATCAATCCCTGCGCCCCAACCTACCGGGTCATTGACACGAGCAACCCAGGGCAGCGCGAACTCAGCCCGTCGGCGGCAGGCCCGGAGCTGCCCGAGATCTCACTCGCATCGTCGACGGGAACGGTGCTTAGGATGGGCGCCACACCCACCTTTCGCTTCACAATGTCTGAAGGCGGTTCAAATAGCCGGATCGCTCTTTACGTTGATGCAGCCATACCGCGCCGGGGCAGAGAAAGCCGACGAGCTCAAGCTTCTGGTCGGAAAATGCGCAACGCCCTCCCCCCAAAAACAGCGCCTCTACGATCTGGTGCCTTGAGCTTCCGCAATGCCGCGCCGAGCGGCAAAAGCTAATAATGTGCTTGTACAATGAATACAGGGTGTTCGGAGTTCTCATCTGGCGTAAGGCCTCTTCTCCCAAGGAAGCAAACGAAGAGCGACGTGGTCTCAAGAGATGACGTTGCGAGCAGAGCTGGTCTGATGGATCTGGAACGGCAGAGACATTCAGCAGAAAAGCACACCTCCCTGGCCAGGCCTGACTTCACGTTCCCCCAGAGGACCGAAGTGTCGCGGCTGCGCTGGTTGGCGGTATGGCTGTCAGGGATTGTTCTCGTTTGCGGCGTCGTGCTCTTCGTGCTGCACGTCGGGGACATCGAAGCCTTTCTTAGTGCGCTGCAGAGAGCGAAGCCTGCGTGGATCGGCATTGCGGTCATATGCCAAGTGGCCACCTATGCTTGCGCGGCCAGTGTCTGGTTCCTGATGATCAGGCACGCCGGGCTGTCCCTTCCCTTCATCACCCTGTTTCGTTTGGCCTTCATCGAGCTTTTCGCCAACCAGGCGATGCCGACAGGGGGTCTGAGCGGCAGCGTAATGGTCATCAACGGGCTCTCACGACGCGGCATTGGGCCGCCCACGGCGATGACCGCGCTCCTGCTTGCTGCGCTGGCCTACTATGCTGCTTATCTCGTCTTGGGTCTTTTGGCGCTTTCACTTCTTTGGCTCAGCGGAGCGCTCAGCGTTGCCCTGCGCGTCCTCTTCGCCCTTTTCGTATTCCTTGCCGTAGGTTTGGCAGTTGGCGTGCTGATGCTCTGGCGGTCCCGCGGCAATCTTTTTCCCGAGTGGCTTAGTCGATGGTTTCCAGTGGTTCTTCTCTTCAAGATGCTGGAGGAAGTCGAGGTCGACCCTTTCGCCAAAACCGGCCTCTTGGTGCAGGCTGTCGTTCTTCAGTCAGGCGTTTTCCTGCTGGACGCCGCTTCGTTCGCGTGTGTGTGCAAAGCTCTCGACCTCGATGTCGGGATCGGCGCTGTCTTCGCCAGTTTCATGTTCGCCTCGATCGCCGCGACCTTGTCGCCGCTCCCACTCGGCCTTGGCACCTTTGAAGGCACATCCGTCAGCCTTCTTCACACGCTCGGCGGCGGCCTCGAGGCAAGCCTGGCTGCAACGCTCATCTTGCGTGGTCTCACGCTTTGGCTTCCGATGTTGCCAGGCGTCTGGCTGGTGCGCCGCGAAGCATCAGTCTAGTTGCACGCCGAAAGCTCCTGTCGCCACGAGCGGCTGGCCGCAGGCAAGGAGGAGCAGCGCACCACACCGCTTACGAAAGAGAGGCTTTTGGCCGCACTATCTCTTGCATCGCTGCGGTGATGTGGATTCGTGCCGACGTGTGCCGGCTCTCCGCGCCCGAGCCGGGCCTTGCTGTCGCACAGTCATGCAACGGCGACCGTCCGGCCGGCGACAATGGCTGGTGTCGTCGGCCTCCCTGATCGCCGGTCAACGGAGCTCGCGTTGCCTATTCCCTTGCCTCAACCGATTTTGCCGCCGTCCAGACCCGAGCCTCCTGCGGCAATGGTGGGTAGCCCATGACCTTCGGCTCAGCTCCCTCGATGTCGAGGAGGAAGCGCTGGGCCGCGTTTGTCCGGTTCAACAATTCGGGGGTGAGATGGTCACGCTCGTTGAGTTGCTGCGGCAGGTCGCGGCGGCCGATCGCGAGATGAAGCACGCGGCGCGGCGCGCCACTGTCGTTGCGCGTGCCGCCGTGCCAGATGTGCCCGTTGATCACCGCCACCGAGCCGGCTCTGCCGGTCACGCGGATCTCCTTGGGGTGGGGCGCGGTGGGATCCTTAGGCACCATGTCGCGTTCCTCGGGACGCACGACGATCTCCTTTACCTCCGCCATGTTGACGTCCGGGACGTTGATCGGCACCCACTTGTGGGAACCCGGCACCACTCGCGTCGGTCCGTTGTCAGGGGTCATGTCGTCGAGCATGACCATCGAATTCACCACGCGCCAATCGGTCGGTGAGACGCGTGGCACGTCGGAATGCAGCATTTGCTGCCCTTGCCCCTTGAGTGGATTGCGTGCGTTCAGGGAATACACGCGGATCTCACCGAGGAGATAGTGGGCCGCCGCCAGGGTCGGCTTGCAGGACAGGCAACGGTCGAAAGCGGCCGACTTGTTGAACAAGTTCGAGAGGCGGGGAGCACCTGGCTCAATATGCACTTCGTGCCCGCCGAACTGCCCCTCGATCGTGCGCAGGCGCTCGAACTCGGAGCGCATCTCCTCAACCTCCGCCGGTGAGAAGACGTCCGGCACGACGAAGTAGCCCTCTTCGTCCAGTTGCCGGCGCTGCTCGGGCGTGAGCGTGTCGGCCGTGATGCCGAGCTGCCGGAGTGCCTCCACTGTGTTCATCGCGCGTCCTCCCCGCCGTCCGGGCTTGAAGCGGCTTCGCCAGCTCCGGATCTTTGCCAAGCCTTCACGGCCGCCATAGCCGAGGATGTTTCAACATGTGGCATAATCCGTCAACATGAAAGCCTGTTTAGGGAGTCGTTGCCATCGGCGAGGTCGGAGTCCGCAGGCCGTTCGCTTTGGCGTTGCAATATCAGAAACGCTGCATTGCAGCATAGCGGCCGGGAAATAGCCTTCGGGGTCGTGGCTCCACTGCACATGACGGCGGCCAGTGCGCAAATCGCAGCGTTTCCGCGAATTTTTCAATACTTGGCAAATTTGGGCAGGCATGCCAGTCTTTCAGTGGCCGCGCTCCAGGCTGCTTGCAGGGAGTCGAGGCTCAATCGAAGCAACCGGCCAGCGCGGCGCAGTGGGACCGGCGCGTCCCCATCGGCGGCTCGGATGGCAAGGGAGGAACTCACATGAAGGGAATGTCGAAGTTCGCCGCGTCCATCGGGCTGGCGGCCGCGCTGCTCGGGGCCGCGTCGTGGGGTGCAGCTGCCGCCGAGAACGTCATCGGCGTGAGCTGGCGCCACTTCCAGGAGGAGCGCTGGCGTATCGACGAGGCGGGGATCAAGTCCGCACTCGAGGGCAGCGGCTTCACCTATGTCAGCGCCGACGCCCAGGGCGATCCGCAGAAGCAGCCCTCCGACATCGAGGGGCTGATCGCCAAGGGCGCCAAGGTGCTGATCGTCCTGGCGCAGGACAGCAACGCCATCGTGCCCGCCATCGAGCAGGCCAAGGCAGCCGGCATCAAGGTCATCGCCTACGACGTGCCCGTCGATCTCAAGGACGTGCTCTTCATCAGTTTCGACAATGTACGCGTCGGCCACGAGATGGCTGCGGCGATGGTCAAGACGAAGGCCGACGGCAATTGGGCGCTGATCGAAGGCGACGCCTCGATGGCGATCATCAATCTTTTCCGCGCGGGGCAGATGGAGGTGCTTCAGCCGCTCATCGACTCCGGCAAGATCAAGGTGGTCGCAAAGCAGAACATCGACAATTGGAAGCCGGACGTCGCCCAGTCGACGATGGAGCAGATCCTGACGGCGACCAACAACAAGGTCGACGCGGTGCTGGCGATGAACGACGGCATGGCCGGCGGCGTCGCAGCGGCGCTGGCCTCGCAGGGGCTTCTCGGGATCCCGCTGTCCGGCCAGGACGGCGATGTCGCGGCGCTCAACCGGATCGCGAAGGGACAGCAGACGGTGAGCGTCTGGAAGAATGCGCGTGACCTCGGCGTCGCCGCGGGCAAGGCAGCGGTCGAGTTGGCGAAGGGCAAGTCCCTGCTCGAGGCCGCCGGAGGCAAGACCTTCGTGACACCCTCCAAGTTCGATCAACCGGCGATCCTGCTGACCCCCATCGCCATCACGAAAGACAATCTGAACCTCGTGTTGGACTCCAAGTGGATCAGCAAGGACAAGCTCTGCAACGGCGTCACCAAGGATCCGCCCGCCGTCTGCAAGTGAGCCCTCGCGGCACCACCGGAACGCCGGCGTCCCACCACTGGGGCGCCGGCTCGAGACCTCCCCGGGACCGCAAACTATGGCCAGTCTGGACATTGCCCGACCGAGCCTGATCCGCTCGAAGATGAGCACGGCATCGCGCATCGTCGGCATCGACGCGCGGCTGCTCGCAATGTTGGGTGTCCTGCTCGTCATCTGGGTCGCCTTCGACCTGATAACAGGCGGCGCTTTCCTCAGTGCGCGCAACCTGTTCAATCTGTCGCTGCAGGTCGCAGTGGTGGGCGTCATGGCGACCGGCATGGTGCTGGTCATCGTCTCGCGCCACATCGATCTCTCGATCGGATCGGTTCTGGGCTTTGTCGGCGTCTTCGGCTCGCTGGTGCAGACCGAATACCTCGGACTCGGCCATTCCTACACCTGGTGGGTTTCGTGCCTGCTCATGCTGGCCCTGGGCACCCTGATCGGTGCGGGACAGGGAGCCATCGTCGCCTATGGGCGGGTGCCCTCCTTCGTGGTCACGCTGGGCGGCCTGCTGTTCTTTCGCAACGCGGCCTTCCAGATCAACATGGGCGCCACGGTCGCTCCGCTCGACGTCACCTTCCAGCTGCTCGGTGGGGGCCTCGACGGAACGATCGGCGCGTTCTGGAGCTGGGCTGTCGGCGCGCTCGCGATCGCCGCGATCGTCTACGCCTCGCTCAGCATCCGCCGCCGCAGGTCTCGCTTCGGCTTCCCCGTCCGCACGCCCGCCATGGAGGCCGTCGCGATCCTCGTGTGGTCGGCCGTCGTCATCGCCTTCGTGGCGATCATGAACGCCTATCCCAGGCCGAAGACCGGCGAGCCGATGGGCATCGCCATCCCCGTGCTCATCCTCATCGCCGTGACGCTGGTGATGACCGTGCTCGGCACGAAGACGGCCTTCGGCCGCTACGTCTACGCGATCGGCGGCAATCCCGAGAGCGCCGAGCTCGCG
>JAESFG010000612.1_pt1 | contig 13882 bp, 10 predicted proteins | sample 9269371 | NCBI WGS metagenome assembly JAESFG01 (sample SAMN14506227, study PRJNA617093) | algae metagenome | isolation source: Aetokthonos hydrillicola CCALA 1050 (B3-Florida) and co-occurring... | place: USA: South Carolina | collected 2013-01-01 | reverse complement strand
AGTGACCGGTACTCTTTAAAAGACCTGAAAATTGCTCAATACAAATTTGAACTGAAACACAGGAACTGGCTTGTGCGTGCTTACACTACACAAGAAAACGCCGGTGCTTCTTTCAATGCTACCATTACTACCCGCTTGTTTAACGAAGCCTGGAAAAACAGCACTACTGCCTGGTACCCACAATATGTACAAGGCTTTGTAACAGCTGCTGCTACTGTTTTTCAAACTGCATTGGCTGGTGGCCAATCTCTTGCCCAGGCACAACAAACTGTGTTGGGCAACTATCTTACCATCCACAACACAGCACGTGGTGTAGCAGACCAGGGCAGGCCAACAGGTTTTATTGGTAACAATTCCTTGTTTAAAACAGTAGCCAGCACGCCTATTTCAAAAGGTGGCGGTCTTTTCCTGGACAGGTCTGACCTGTATAACATAGAAGGCCAGTATAACTTATCTGAAGACCTGAAAGTAAAAGACAAAGGCTGGGACCTGCTGGTAGGCGGTAACTGGAAAACTTATGTACTGAACTCCCAGGGTACCCTGTTTGCAGATACAGCTGGTACTATTAAAATTCATGAAATTGGTGCTTATCTGCAAATACAGAAAAAGTTGTTCAACGACAAGTTGAAACTCACTGCTTCTGGCCGTTACGACAAAAACACCAACTTTAAAGGCCGCTTTACACCAAGGGCTTCTGCAGTGTTCTCTGTTGCTAAAGACCACAACATCCGTGTGTCTTACCAAACAGCTTACCGCTTCCCTTCAACACAAAACCAATGGATCAACCTGCTGGTTTCAGGCGGTGTAAGGCTGATGGGTGGCTTACCTCAACTTAGGGATTATTATGGCTTCGGTACCAGAAAAGGTTATACCATTTCTAATGTAACAGCTTTTGGTACTGCCTTCGCAACAAACGTTGCACAACAAGGTGGTAACCCTGCCAGCCCCACGCCAACACAGGCTGCCGCTGCACTGGCTGCAACACAAAACGTTTTGCAGGCTTATAACTTTGGCGAGTTCAAACCCGAGTCTTCTACCAGCTATGAAGTTGGTTACAAAGGCCTGATCAATAAAACCCTGCTGATTGATGTTTACGGTTATTATGCCCAGTACAAAGACTTTTTGGGTAGCGTAACCTTGCTGCAAACCAAAACATCTTCAGCTACAGCACCGCTGGAACTGCTGAATGGTTCTACCCGTAACACATACAACATTGCTGTTAACCTTTCCGAAAAAATCAAATCTTACGGTTGGGGTGTTTCTGCAGAGTACCTGTTGCCTAAAAACTTCAGCGTTACAGCCAATGTATATTCCGATCAGTTGAAAAATGCACCAGACCGTGCTACTTACGCCACTTACTTCAACGCTCCTAAATACAGGTTCAATATCGGCTTTAACAACAGCGGTTTCCTGCATAAAAACAATGTAGGTTTCAGCCTGGTGTACAGGTGGCAGGATGACTTTTACTACGAAGGTTCTTTTGGTGCCGGCGACGTAAAATCATTCGGAACACTGGATGCCATGGTTAGCTATAAATTCCCCGAAGCCAAATCAATGGTTAAACTGGGTGCTACCAACGTATTAAACAAGTACTATACTACCGGTTGGGGCCAGCCTAAAATTGGTGGTCTTTACTACGTAAGCTATGCGTTCAATGTATTTTAGTAGGTAATTGTATTACCCATATCATCCCCGCCTATTGCAGGCGGGGATTTTTTTATACATATATCTACAGTCATCTGTCCTGAAACCCTTGCTGGGCGGCCCTTTTACACTGGCATAATTTTTCTGTTTGTTTAGTTAAACACTAAACTTATGAAACGCTATTCAATCCTCTCCATGCTCGCCCTTATTGCCGTAACCTTTTCCTCTTGCGAAGTAATTGGCGGTATTTTTAAAGCTGGTGTATGGACGGGTATCATTGCCGTTGTTGCCATATTAGTACTTATTGGCTGGCTGGTAAGCCGTGCCGGTAAAAAATAATGCTGTAGTTTTGCCATCGCAAATTTTGCCCGTCCTGTAAACGGGTTCATTGTTCATGAATCATTGGTCACACGGCCCGATGACTAAAATTTTACTATGGCATTATTACACAACCGCATCAGCAATGAGGAGTTGAAGCAACGCCTCATGCAGGAAACTACCCCACGCACCACCATTAGTTTTTACCAGTATTTTCCTATTCAAAACCCGCAGGAGTTCAGGGATTACCTCTATAAAAACCTGGATACGTTGCAGGTTTTTGGAAGGATATACGTTGCCAGGGAAGGCATCAACGCTCAAATAAGTGTGCCTACGCCCAACCTGGATGCTTTCAAAACATTTTTATACAGTATTCAGCCGCTCAATAACCTTAGGCTCAATATTGCGGTAGACGATGACGGCAAAAGCTTTTGGGTACTTAAAATTAAAGTGCGTGATAAAATTGTGGCCGATGGCATTAACGACCCCGCCTTTAGCATGGAAAACAAAGGCCGTTATGTAAACGCAGCCCAAATGAATACCCTGCTGCAGGATGAAAGCACCATCGTTATTGACATGCGTAACCACTACGAGTATGAAGTGGGCCACTTTAACAACGCAATTGAAATACCTTCCGATACCTTTCGTGAGCAACTGCCCATGGCTGCCGAAATGATGCAGGGCAACGAAGACAAAAACATCATCATGTATTGCACCGGCGGCATACGTTGCGAAAAAGCCAGTGCCTACATGCTGCACAAGGGTTTTAAAAACGTGTTTCACCTGGAGGGCGGCATCATCAATTACGCCAGGCAAATAAAAGAACAACATTTAGACAGCCGTTTTATTGGTAAAAACTTTGTGTTCGATAACCGCCTGGGCGAGCGTATTACCGAAGACGTGATTGCCCATTGCCACCAGTGTGGCAAACCCTGCGACACACATACCAATTGCAAAAACGATGGCTGCCACCTGCTCTTCATTCAATGCAGCGATTGTGCCGGCACTTACGAAGGCTGTTGCAGCAACGAGTGTAAAAGCACCATACACCTGCCACTGGAAAGGCAAAAGGAAATACGCAAAGGCCACGACAACGGCATAATGGTTTTCAACAAAAGCAAATCAAGGCTAAGGCCCAAACTTACCGATTTGCAAAAAGATAATTAACGGCATAATATATGCCCGCTGCCGGTATTACCCGCTATATTTTTCGGGATACCGGCAGTGGTGTTTCATGGCATCAACTGTTGCGTCGCACACTTGTACTGCAACAAAAAAATGAGCTGGATAACAAAGGCCTTTGCAAACTGCAAAGGCCTTTGTTGTTGTATAAAGTGTAGCAATGGGCTAGGGCTTAACAAACAATAAAGACAATATGCGGGGTATACCCGTACGGTTGTTGTCGTCAAAAAATTCGTGTATGGCATACACCTGTAGCCCGGCAGCAATGGCTGCTTCCGTAAAATCGCTGATGTGATGCACGTAGGCAGTAACCAACTGTGTGCCCTGCTCTGTTTCGTAACGGGCCTGCGAGCCCATGTATTGCTTACAAGGGTGCAGCTCACCAACATAACAGTAACCACCCGGTGCCAGTATGTTAGCCACTTTTTCAAACACAGGGCCCAGTTCATCAATATGTTCCAGCACAAGGCTAAAGGTTACCAGTTGGTACATGCCATTGATAAAATGCCAGGGCTCGCGTATATCCGCCTGGTAAAAGGTTACGTGTGGTTGCTGCACTTTTGTTTTTGCATGTTGCAGCATGGCATCCGAAAAATCTACCGCTGTAATATGCGTTGCATGGTTTACCAGCCATGCCGTGTTTTTGCCGGTACCACAGCCAATTTCAAGGCAATTATCAAATTGAAGCTTGCCCACTACATTATGCAGGGCATCTGCCTCTACATCGCGGGTTTTGTTTTCATTGGTATCGTATTGTGCGGCCCATTGGTTATAGGCTTGCTGAACATTGCTCATGATAAAAACATTTAGTTGTGTACACGTTGCCTGTATGCCTGTAACGATGCTTGTACAAGCGTTTTTAACGCAGGCTGCTGTAAAATAGTCGCGTTGTTAATCACCACATGGCGGTGCACTTTGCCTTTGCCTGTAAGCAAACCATCGGGGTTGGGGTAGGGTAGAGCCTTTGTAAAAGCCCAGCTTTATACCGCTTTTAGAAACCAGCAATACACATACGTTGTGTTTATACCCAGTGCCATAACCATAGGCCGCCAGCCGTGCAGGTAAGTCTATGGTTTCCTGTACATCAGGCAATTGTTCAACAACAAAACTGCGGGTAGCTTGTGCAAGTTGGGCCGTTGCAACAGGTAGTTGTAACAGCAGTTGATCAAAAGAAACAGGCTGTGTCATGGCTGCCAAGATAAACAACACCGGCCAACAATGCTGAAATGGTTTAGGTGAACCATTAACCCTGGCCTACGCCTATTGCCGCCCTGTGTTGGTGCAGTACAAGTGTGCGACGCAACCACAGCCGAAAATAGTTGCCCTGGCTTGTCTCCAAATTAAACCATGCACTTATAGCGATTTTAATAAACCAAGGCATTGATGAAAAAAATAACCTGTAAACGCATAGGGCATAATTATTGGCAAGGAACGACAGCCAAGCCATTGCAGTGCAGGCAATATCTATTCACATAAACGGCATTTTGTGGGCAACTTTAACCAATTACTTGCATTTTACTTTTCTATTTTGCGACCCGTTATGAAAAAATTCGTACTGCTTTTTTGTTTGATGACGGGCATGATGGCTACCTATGCCCAAAAGGTTGATGGACATTGGTATGGACTGGGGCTGGTGGATGTGGAAGGCAGCAGCAACAATTATATGACTGAGCTGGTGCTGCAACAAAAAGGCAATAAGGTTACCGGTGAAATGAATTACTATTTTAGGGACAGCCTTTTTACCAATAAAATTACAGGTACGTTTAACCCTGCAACACGTAAGCTGGTGCTTTATCAACAACCCATTATCTACTTTAATTCAACCAGTACCTTAAACGGCATTGACTGCCCTATGAGTGGCGAGTTTACCCTGCGTGCCTCTAAAACCGAAACGGTGCTTACCGGCGTACTGGTTACCAATACAGAATACAAATACCTGTGCCCGCCTATTACGTTTAAATTCAGGCAGTCTACCGATACCGCCAATGCAATAGCAGACAGGCAGCCAGAGCCCGAAGAAAAGGCCCAGGTAAAAACCGAAAAGCCCAAAACCATTGAACCCAAACTGGTAAAGCCCGGTGCGGAGGAAATGAAAAAAATAAAGGCATCGCTTACCAGGGGTAAAACCTACCTTACCTCTATTGAAGTGGAAAACGGCGAACTGACCGCTGAACTGTACGATAATGCCACTGTGGATGGAGATACTGTTTCGATTTTTGTGAACGACAGGCTGCTGCTGGATAAAACCATGTTAGACCACCAGCCTATTAAGCTAACCATAGTAATGGACACCACTACCGAGTACACAGAAGTGAGCATGTTTGCAGAAAACCTGGGTACCATACCACCCAATACCGCCATATTGATTTTGCACGATGGGGACAAACGTTATGATATTACGGTAACCAGTAACCTGCAATCCAGCGGTACCATACGTTTACGGCGAAAGAAACAACTTTAATAAACCAGCACACGGGTTTGCAGCCGCTCAGACAATCCGCGGGCACCCCAGCCCATTACTTTATTGTGATTGTATTTGAATACAGGCCTTAACAAAGGTGCCAGCCAATTCATCCAAGATTTGGTGGTATGCACATGCCAATGATACTCTACAAAACAGGTATTGCCCTTTGCCACAAAATACCAGGTGCCGGTGCCCGAGAGGTCGCCGGTGGCTGTACCCGATAGTAAGGCATGGTCTTGCCTTTGGGTAAGTTCTATATTAAAACGGAGGGAATAAGGCAATACACTACGCCAGGTATAAGTGCGTATGCTGCCCAAGCCAAGGGCATCGCCGGGGTTTATTTCCTGCACGGCTACTACACCTTTCCACCATTGTGGCCACAGCAAAGAGTTATAAATGGCGTTCCAAACCTGCTCTGCAGGGGCATCTACTTTCCAACGGGTGATGAATTGGTATTGTGCAGGCTTCATACGGTAAAGCTACACAACAGCTGTACCATCTTCTACACTGGCTATATAATATTTCAGTTCTTTACCAAAAGCCTGTAAGTAAGCGGGCTTCAGTTGTGCTATTATGCCGTTAATGGCATCTTCTTTTACCAGGTTAATGGTGCAGCCGCCAAAGCCACCGCCCATCATACGGGCACCCAATACACTGGCGTTATCCTTTACAAAGTCTACAAAATAATCCAGTTCGGGGCAGCTTACTTCGTACATGTTGCTAAGGCCTTCATGTGTTGTAAACATTTTGGCACCAAAAGCAGCTACATTGCCTTGCAGCAGTTGTGCACAGCCGGTAAGCAAACGTTCATTTTCCTGAACAATAAACAAACAACGCTTTTTAATTACTTCATCGGCAACCAGTTCTTCAATCATGGCTTGCGTAGCATTACGCAGGCTTTGCACCTGCGGGTATTTGGCCTGCAGCAAAGCAACACCTGCCTGGCATTCTTTACGGCGTGTGTTGTACTCTGACGAAGCCAGCGAATGTTTTACCTGTGTATCCAGCAGCAACACTTTATAACCCGGCAATTGCAGCGGAAAATATTCATACGCCAGGCTTTCACAATCCAGCTTAATAACCTGGCCTTGTTTGCCCATTATGCTGGCAAACTGATCCATAATACCGCATTGCATGCCTACAAAATTGTTTTCGGCACGTTGGGCTATCTGCACCATGGTAATGCGAGGTATGTTTAAGGCAAACAGTTCATTTAAAGCAAACACTACGGCACATTCCAGTGCAGCGGAAGATGAAAGCCCCGCACCCACAGGTACATTGCCTGTTACGGCTGCATTAAAACCACCCAATGTATAACCGGCTTTCTGCAGTTCATCTACCACACCTAAAATATAGTCAGGCCATAACGTAGAAGCACGTTGCAGGTTGTGTATAGTTGCTTCATGCGTTTCGTGGCTGTCTATGGCCAACAGGTTTACCACCTCATCTTCCCTTTTGCCAATGGCAATAAACACCGCTTTATCAATAGCAGCGGGCAAAACAAAACCATTGTTGTAATCGGTATGTTCACCAATAAGGTTGATACGCCCGGGAGAACGTACCACAAGTGTTGCAGGTACATGAAACTGTTGCTCAAACGCGGCAGATACAATTGCTTTCACGGATAGTTGTTTGAAAGTGGCTAAGGTGCTACAACCTGCTGTATTGTCCATCAGGCTGCATCCTGTACAGTATTATTTATTTGTTGTCTTTTATTAGCGTGTGCAGGTAATTGCTTTACATCACCCGCTGCTGTTTTATGCTTTTCTTTTTTGTGAACCAGCTATGGAACACCCATGAAGCACCGGTTGCGTCGCACACTTCAACTATAGGAAGTCATTTGGTCATAAAGACAATAAGTCATTAAGGAAAAGAAAGTAAGCTTGCTATAAAGCCTTAATGACTCAATGACTTATTGACTTTATGACTTTATGACTTTATGCCTTTGCTGCTGCCCAAAGCATCTGCAGTACAAGTGTGCGACGCAAGGGACGATCAGTTGTGTTCCTATTGCTTGTCTCCAAAGCCTATTGGCGTGTTTTAACCCTTACAGCGTTTAACGGAACAAGGCTGCTGCATAAAATAAGTGTAGCAATGCCTGCTACCATGTAAGTGCCCTTGGTGGTAAAGCAACACAACACATACAACAGCACGGCAATAAAGGCCAACGAAAAGGCAATCATTTTTAAACCGAAAATATTTTGCTTTTTGATCTCGGCCTGTTCGGCCTCGTTCACTATTAATGGTATGGCTTTACGTACTGCCTTGCGGTCTTGCATGGCTGTGTATTGATCGCTAACCCTTTTTTGTGAGGCTGCATACAGCTCGTACGCCAGCAACAACAATACGGGTAAGCCAACGCCCACCAGCATTTCGTTGGCACGCGTTAAATGAAAGTCTATTGTTTTTGGCAGCAACACTTTAAACACCAGGTTAACCAAAAGACTAATAAGCGTAATGGTAATGGTGGCTTTGCCGGTAAGCCTTTTAGAAAACAAAGCCCATATAGGCGGTGCCAGCAAAGGCCCGCCGGTAACGGCACCAATGCTTAAGGTAAACTCTACAATGCCACCAATATAAGGCACAATAAGGGCTATCACAATCATACCAAAACCAAACAGCCAGGATGAAGTGCGGGCCACTTTCATGAGTTGCTGGTCTGTAGCACGCGGGTTAATGCTGCCTTTGTAGATGTCGTTGGTAAATACTGCTGCCACAACGTTTAAAGCCGTATTGGCAGAGGCAGAAGTAGAGAAATACATACCTGTTAAAATAAGCCCCATTAAGCCTGCAGGCAATACCTGCTTGCACACCATAAGGTAAGCGTTCTCTGTATCAAGGCCTGCCAGTGATGGGTTGATGGTTTTATAGATCATAGGAGGCAGCATCCATAAAATAGGACTTAGGATATACAAAGCAGCAAACAGGTAAGCTACCTTGCCAGCAGACTTAGGTGTATCTACGCTGGTGTAACGTTGCACGAACGTCCAGTTGCCACCAATGTAAAAGATGTGGTACAAAGCAAAAGCTGCAATAAAGCCCCAGGAAAACTCGCCGCTAACGGGTTCAAAAAAGCCATCAGGCACTTTGGTTAAAAAGGTGTTTACACCGCCCGCTTCTTTAAAGGCCAATGGTATAATAAGCAGTACGGCAGCCGTAAGTATGGCAAACTGCAAAATGTCTGTAACCATTACAGCCCATAAACCGCCTACTGCGGTATAGGCAATCATGAGTATGCCCAACACAATGGTAACGGGTACTAAGGGAAAACCCAGCGATGAACCCACCAACTTAGAAACGGAGTACAATACAGAACCCTTGATGAGCAATGACACGATCATAAAGATGTAGATGAACGTTTTTTGCACCGGCTCGCCCAAACGTTCACGTATAAACTCGGCAGCAGTAAGGTTGCCTGTAGCTTTCCATTTAGGTGCCAGGTATAAGCCGGTAACAAGCCCGCCAATACACATAGTCCATTGAATGGTAACCGCTACCCAGCCGTACTTGTATGCAATAGAGCCCCAGGCTACAAACGTGCCTGCTGAAAAGAAACTCATGAAAAGGCTAAGCCCGCCAATAAACCAGGGCACTGCTTCGCCCCCCGCAAAGAACGATTTAAGGTTACGCCCCGTACGGGAAAAAGAAATACCGATCAGCATAATGAATACTGAAAACACAATGATGACCGTAGTATCTATAACTGAGTTCATGTTGGCAATGTTAGTGAGCGATTAGCAATAAGGGTAACACCTTACCGAAAAAATAGCGGCAGGTACATCTGTAGAGGGGTGCTCTACTTCTATCACCAGGCTTTTGGTGTGTACCGGTTCTGTAAACCGAATGCTGTTCAGCGTTTGGTAGTTGTCTGTTTTATAGGCCAGCACATTACCCTTATCGTCTTTAATGGTGTAATTACGCACACAGAAAGGCATCACGTTTTCCGGGTGGCCCATGAGTACAGATTCCATGGGGTGGTCGTAGTCTGTATCCAGTAGCAGGTCTATGCGTTGTATGGGTTTCGCATCCTCCCAATCAATACGCAGTGCAGGGGCAGGGTCATTCCATTCTGCCACCCATGCATTGGGTGTATCAACTGGCCTGTCAATACCATTGGCTATGTTGGTTGCTTTAAAAGCTTGTATGCCTGTTGCATATTTGAATGCCACATTATGCCCTTCCGGCCTGCGTTTGGGGCACCAGAATTCAAAGGCATCCACACCAATATCTTCGGGCGGGGTTTGTTTGCCGTAATTGCTTACCGCTTTGTTGATGCTGTTAAAAACCGACAAAACACCCGTTACCCTTTTAGGCGAATAATGCAGTTGCACCGTACTGTTTTTCATAAAAGTGATGAAAGCATAGGCAGGTTGTTGCAATACGGCATCAAAACTTATCTGCAGGCAATTGCGGCCAGGCTGTAAGGATAATACCTGGCTATCCAGTGTAACATCGGGTGTATGGTTAAAAGGTTTGCTGCTAATGCGTAGTTCCACTTCCAGCAAACCCGCTTCGGCGGCCTGTGCATGAAAAATAAATGGCTCTACCTTACCAGCGGGTAAAGGTACCATCTGGGCTACAGCGGTGTGTAAAGGTTGTAACAGGCCGGCTTCGGGCAGTTCCGTTAATACCAGTTCGCTGGTTGCACTAATGCTTGCCTGGCTTACCAGTTCCTGTTCATCTTGTAAAGCCAGGTGTGGTATATGGTGGCCTGTTTGCAGCAATGCTTTTTGCAGTAAGGCTATTTTGTTTTGCTGGTACAATTGTGCAGGCAGCAAACCATGCTGCTTACACAATACTGCGGCCATGCCTACAGCCTGTGCAGCATGGGCAGCAGTAGCCATTACACGCGTTGAGCCAAAAGCTACGTGTGTAGCACTAATGATACGGCCTGCCAAAAAGAGGTTGCTTAAGTTTTTGCTGTATAAAGAACGATAAGGTATCTGGTAAATGCCTTTGCTATGCCATTGGTTGCAGCCGGGCTTTTCGCTAAACACACCATCAGCGGGGTGCAGGTCAATGCTCCATCCGCCATAGGCAACAGCATCTGTGTGAGTACGTTGTTCTACTACATCCTGCTGGCGTATCATATAATCGCCTTCAAAGCGGCGGCTTTCCCTTTTGCCGGGTATGGTGCCTACCCACTCAAGCGTTAGGTTTTCTGCTTCAGGAAAGTTGCCCGAGTTCTTAATGTAGTTCCATGCACCGTAAGCCACTTTCCATAATTCCCATTTTATTTTTTCTGTATCGTGTACGGTATCTAACCTGCCGCCGTATTCCAGCCACCACAGCTTACAGCCATATTCTTTGGTGTTGAAATTTTTAAAACGGGGTATCTGTGTAATGTCTTGCAAGGCATAGGCTGGTGCAACAAATTTTACAGGTCTGCCTACATCTTTACTATAAAAGTATAAGCTATGGCCCAGTAGTTCCCCGTATTCCTTAGAGGGTGCAAACAGTTCATCAAACTCTTCCCTGCTTTCTGCCCCCATCCTGAAAGCCGCACCAGACAAGAATCCTACAATGCCATCGCCCGATGCATCACAAAACAACAGAGCAGTTACTACATACTCTGTTGCGTTCTGGCTGCAAAAGGCAATAACAGATGCAATGGTGTCATCGTCTTTTTTCTCTACCTCGTATACTGCTGTATTCAACAGTAAGGTAATGTTGGTTTCCCGCGTTACCATGTCCAGTAATACGGTATCAAAAATCAGCGGATTGCCCTCAGGGTTGCGGTACATGTTTTCTACCATCAGTTCATCCACCACACCGCCTTCACGAGCCCAACGGTTGTTGTTGCCCATGTGCGATGTAGCCCCCAGCATCCACAGCCTTACTTCGCTGGATGCATTGCCACCCAACACTGGCCTGTCTTGCAGTAGCACCACACGCAAGCCTTGTCTTGCTGCAGTAATAGCGGCACAAACGCCCGATACACCGCCTCCGGTAATCACCAGGTCTGTGTGCAACGTTTCCTGCTTCAATGCACGCTTTGCCCCACCTTCATTGTGTACCATATCCTATAGTTTATTTCATTTTTACATGGTTGTATTCACCACTGCCTGCAGCAGTGGTTTTAATACTATGAACCCAACAGAAGTACTACTATGAAGCACCTGTTGCGTCGCACTCTTGTACGTTCTGTCCGCTATGCAGCAATTACCGTAGCAATAATTGTTGCAGTATTACAAAGCCACCAGGCTTTACCAGTTCTATATAAGTGTCTTTATCTGTTTGCCCTGTTATAGCAACGGTGGTAGCATTACCAGGCTCTAAAACCGGTAGTGTATATTCCTTGCCATCAACCCTTAGCACATAGCCTTTCAATGTATAAGCCGGAAAATCTTTACGTGCACCTACGCTAACGGTTATTGTTCCATCCGTTTTCTTTGTTTGTGTTACAACAGCAGGTGCAAAAGCTTGTTGCCATGCATCATACATGGCCCTGGGCTTACGCTGGGCATCTACTAAACCCCAAGCCCTGTAGCCATTGGCATCGGTTTCGGGGTAGCGGCTCAGGTAGTCATTGAATGTCCATACCGATGCTCCTGCCACATAATCGTACTTACGAAAAACCTCCATGGCATTGTTCAGGTAGTTAATGCGGTCTTGTTCGGGTTTATCAGGTGTTGCCCTTGTACCAAACTCTGAAATGTAAATAGGTTTGTTCGGGTACAATTCGTGAATGTGTTCCAGGTATTGCTGGTGCTTGCCATAAATGTTCGTACAAATAAAATCCACATACTGCGAAGCTTCATCTTCAGGCTTCTTTACATAATCCCTGAAAACAATGTAGCTGGCAAAAGTGATCAGCCTGGTGGTGTCCATACTGCGTACATAAGCTTTCATGTTACGCACCCAGGCTTTGCCCGGCTCTGTGTGAGAGTAAAACTCATTGCCTAAACTGTAAGCCACTACACAGGCATGGTTCCAATCGCGTTCTACCATTTCCTTCAGTTGGCTGCGGTATTTGCGTTGCATCATGCTGTCGGCCATTTGCTTGGGTGTCATCTGCCAGTTGCCTGCTTCTGTAATAATGAGCATACCGTGTTCATCGGCCCAGTGCAAAATGTTTTCAGAAACAGCGTGGTGGGCAATCCTAGAAAATTCCATTCCTGCCTGTTTCATCAATTGTAAATCTTTAAACACAACGCTATCGGGATCAATAGAACCGTAACCGGGATAATCGGTAGGGCGGTTGGCACCGCCCATCCTGATTGGTTTTCCATTCAATAACAGTTGTACGCCTTTAACGGCTAGTTTGCGTATACCAAACTTTGTACGTACAGTATCTTTTTCCAGTATAGCTAGTGCTTCATATAGCTGCGGGTCATCTACGCTCCATAGCTGCACGTCAGCGGCAGGTATCTGGGCTGTTGATATAAGTATTGTTTTGCCGTCTTGCTTTGCTGCTTCTGTTGTTTTGAATGATAGGGATAATAACCTGCCCTGCCTGTACACTTGCAGGTTAACCTTGTCAGTCGTAGGTCCGTTTATAAAACTGCTAATGGTAAGTTGGGCGGTACCTTTTTTTAATTCAGGCTCTGCCGCTACTTTCATGTTGCTAATAAAGGTGGCCGGTCGTACAAGTATGTGTACCGGCTTTACAATACCGCCATAATTCATCCAGGCATAAAGTTGAGAGGCATTGGGCCGGTAACTGGTGTCCACCGTTTTTGCACCAGGAAGGGTAGTGGTATCCCACTCGTTATTTACCTGAACCGCAAGTGTGTTCTTACTTTGTATGTTACCCGTTACTTCTATTTCAAAAGGTGTATAGCCCCCTTCATGAAAGCCTATGTGTTTGCCATTGAGCCATATATTGGCTTTGTAAAAAACAGCTTCAAACCTGATGAATACCCTATGGCTTGCAGGTGTTGCAGGTGCATCAAACAACTTGTAATACCACGCATTGCCGGTGTGATAGAAGTACCTTGGGTCTGTAGAATAACAATTTGGTACTGTTACCTTGTCTAAGGTCTTATCTGCAAATGCCGGTTTGTACCATTGCTGTTGCTCACCTACTTTCATAGGGTCAAGGGCAAAAAGCCATTGGCCATTCAGTGGTGTTCGACTGCTTTGGGCCTGCGAAGCCCAGCATGTTGTAATTAGTAATATGGTGATGATGTAACGCATCAATAAGGTGTGTTGTTGTTGATGTAAACTTCTCCTATGGTACAAGCGTTTAACTTATAAGGCTGGCCTACGTTAGAGAATGCACTATTGGTGATCATGATCTTTTTCAAATTGCCTGCGTCTATACCTACATTG
>JAESFG010000611.1_pt1 | contig 14055 bp, 13 predicted proteins | sample 9269371 | NCBI WGS metagenome assembly JAESFG01 (sample SAMN14506227, study PRJNA617093) | algae metagenome | isolation source: Aetokthonos hydrillicola CCALA 1050 (B3-Florida) and co-occurring... | place: USA: South Carolina | collected 2013-01-01 | reverse complement strand
GACCTGGACGGTAAACCCGCCCCCGCCTGCGGGGGAGGGTAGGGAGGGGGGAGCCACAACCGTGAGAGAGCACACGCCGACACGGCATCTCACGCTCGCCAAGCGCCTGCGCCGCGACATGACGGATGCCGAGCGGCTTCTGTGGTCGAGGGTGCGCGGCCACCGGCTCGCCGGCCTCTCCTTCAGGCGGCAGGTGCCGATCCTGGGATACATCGCCGACTTCGTCTGCCACGAGGCCATGCTGGTGGTCGAACTCGACGGTGATCAGCACGGACGGGAGGTCGGCCTGCGGAAGGACGCGGCGAGGGACGCCGTCTTCGAGGCCGCTGGCTACCGCGTGATGCGCTTCCCCAACCCGGACGTTTTCGAGAACCTCGACGCCATCGTCGAAACCATCTATCGGGCTGCGGTGGACCATATGCCCGGGCATCCCGACCACCTGTTCTGGAAGGCGACGTCCGTTCCCGACGCCGCCGCGCGCGAGTGACACGATGAAATTCACCCTCTCCTGGCTCAAGGAGCACCTCGACACCACCGCGTCGGTCGACGCCATCGCGGAGGCACTGACGCGCGTCGGCCTGGAGGTGGAAGGCGTCGAGGACAAGGCGAAGGAGCTCGAGGCCTACACCATCGCGCGCGTGGTCTCGGCCGAGCAGCATCCCAATGCCGACCGGCTGCGCGTGTGCATGGTCGACACCGGTTCTGGCGACCCCGTGCAGGTCGTGTGCGGGGCGCCGAACGCGCGCACCGGCATGAAGAGCGTGTTCTCGCCGCCCGGCACCTACATTCCCGGCAAGAACATCACGCTCTCCGTCGGCACCATCCGCGGCGTCGAGAGCCGGGGCATGCTGTGCTCGGCCATGGAGCTCGGCCTCGGCGAGGACCATGACGGCATCATCGACCTGCCGGCCGACGCTCCGGTTGGCCTGCGCTACGCCGAATGGGCTGGCCTCGGCGATCCCGTCTTCGACATCGCGGTGACGCCGAACCGCCCGGACGCGCTCGGCGTGGCCGGCGTCGCCCGCGACCTCGCCGCCGCCGGGCTCGGCAAGCTCATCCAGAAGCCCGTGCAGCAGGTGCCGGGCACCTATCCGACGCCGACCGGCGTGCGGCTGGACTTCTCCTCCGAGGATGCGGGCCTCTGCCCGGCCTTCGCCCTGCGGCTCGTGCGCGGAGTCAGGAACGGCCCGAGCCCGGAGTGGATGCAGCGGCGGCTGAAGGCGATCGGCCTGCGCCCCATCAACCTTCTCGTCGACATCACCAACTACGTCACCTTCGACCGCGGCCGGCCGCTGCACGTCTTCGACCTGCGCAAGGTGCACGGCGACCTCGTCGTGCGCCGCGCGCGCGACGGCGAGGAGGTGCTGGCGCTCGACGGACGCACTTACGCGCTTGACCGGTCGATGGTCGTCATCGCCGACGACAACGGCGTGGAATCCATCGCCGGCATCATGGGTGGCGAGCATTCCGGCTGCGACGAGACCACCACGGACGTCCTGGTGGAATCGGCGCTTTGGGATCCGCTCAACATCGCCCAGACCGGTCGCAGGCTCGGCATCAACACCGACGCGCGCTACCGTTTCGAGCGCGGCGTCGATCCCGACTTCTGCCTGCCCGGCCTGGAACTCGCCACGCGCATGATCCTCGACCTCGCCGGCGGCGAGGCCTCCCGGGTCGAACTCGCGGGCGAGATCCCCAACACCGACCGCATCGTCCGCCTGCCCTGGACCGAGGTGAAGCGGCTCACCGGGCTCGACCTGCCGGTCTACGAGATGCGGATCATCCTCGAGGCGCTGGGCTTCTGGGTGTCGGGTTCGGACGTCGTCAAGGTGGCCGTTCCCTCCTGGCGGCCGGACATCGAGGGCAAGGCCGATCTCGTCGAGGAGATCGTGCGCATCGCCGGCCTCGACCGCGTCGACGCCGTGCCCTTGCCGCGCGAGAAGGCCACGGTGGCCGAGCCGGTGCTGACGCTGATCCAGAAACGCACCAGCGGGGCCAAGCGCGCGCTCGCCGCCCGCGGGATGGTGGAGGCCATCACCTGGTCCTTCATCGGCAAGGCGGAGGCGGAACTCTTCGGCGGCGGCCAGCCCGCGCTGGCGCTCGCCAACCCTATCGCCGCCGACCTCTCCGACATGCGGCCGAGCCTGCTGCCGGGCCTCGTCAAGGCGGCGCAGCGCAATGCCGACCGCGGCTATCCCGACGTGGCGCTGTTCGAGGTCGGCCAGGTCTTCGCCGGCGACAGGCCGCAGGACCAGAAGACCGCTGCCACCGGCGTGCGCCGGGCTCTGGCGCGGCCCGCCGGGTCCGGCCGCCACTGGAACGGTCCTGGCGGCCCGGTGGACGTTTTCGATGCCAAGGGTGATGCCTTCGCCGTGCTGGAGGCGCTGGGCGTGCCGACGGGCGGCCTGCAGATCGTGGCCGGCGGCCCGGCCTGGTTCCATCCCGGGCGCTCGGCGACGCTGCAGTTCGGGCCGAAGGGCGTCGTCGGCTGGTTCGGCGAACTGCACCCCCGCGCGCTGGAGGCGCTCGACGCCAAGGGGCCGCTGGTCGGCTTCGAGCTGATTCTGGACACGCTGCCGCCGCCCAAGGCGAAGCCGACCCGGATGAAGCCGAAGCTGGTGCTTTCCGACTTCCAGCCCGTCTCGCGCGACTTCGCTTTCGTCGTCGATACGGGAGTGGCGGCGGGCGACATCCTGCGCGCCGTGCAGGGCGCCGACCGGCAGCTGGTGGCGGATGCCGGCGTCTTCGACGTCTACGAGGGTCCGAATGTCGGCGAGGGCCGCAAGTCCGTCGCCGTCTCCGTGACGCTGCAGCCCTCCGACCGCACGATGACGGACGCCGAGATCGACGCCGTGGCCGCGAAGATCATCACCGAGGTGCAGAAGAAGACCGGGGCCATCCTGCGCGGGTGACCGCACCACGCGCGCCGCTGGCTCCGACACAGGAGAAGCCTCTCCGCGACTTGTCCCCCCTTCCTTCGGGAGTTTCTGCCCCTACGCCCGCTCCCTGCCCTGCCGCGCCATGTAGCCGGCGACCACGAGGTCGGCGGTGGAGGGGTTGCAGGCCATGGGGATGTCGTAGACCAGGGCGAGCCGCGTCAGCGCCTTGACGTCGACGTCGTGCGGGTGCGGCGAGAGCGGGTCGACGAAGAAGACGAGCCCGTCGAGCTTGCCCTCGGCGATGAGCGCGCCGATCTGCTGGTCGCCGCCGAGAGGGCCGCTCTTGAAGCGGGTGATGGTGAGATCCGGGCAGCGCTCCAGGATGCGCGCGCCGGTCGTGCCGGTGGCGTAGAGGTCGCAGCGCGAGAGGGGCTCGCGGTGCCGCTCGGCCCAGGCCACCATGGCGGGCTTCTTCTGGTCGTGGGCGATCAGCGCGAGGCGGAAGCGGGCCATGGGTCTCGTCCGTTGTCAGGATGGGCGGCGCGGTCCGGCCAGCGCGAGCAGGCGGCCGGCCGCCTCGGCGGGGTCCGGCGCCGAACAGATGGCGGAGACGACGGCGATGCCGTCCACCCCCGTTGCGAAGACCTGCGCGGCGTTGGCGAGCCCGATGCCGCCGATGGCGACGGTCGGAAGCGCCGTTCCTCGCACCATGGCGGCAAGGCCGCCGAGACCGACCGGCGGGTCGTGGTCGGGCTTGGTGCCGGTGGCGAAGACGGGGCCGAGGCCGAGATAGTCGGCCACGCCTTCCGGCACAGCCTCCAGTTCCGCCATGTTGGTCACGGACAGGCCGAGAATCACGTCCGCCCCGACGGCCGCCCTGACCGCACGGACGTCGCCGTCGCTCTGGCCGACATGCACGCCCTCCGCGCCGACCTCTCGCGCCACGGAGACGCGGTCATTGACGATGAGCGGCACGCCGAACGGCCGCAGCACGGCGATCAGCCGGCGCGCCTGCGCGGCGAAGTCGGCGTCCGACGCCTCTTTGTCACGCAGCTGGACCAGCGTCGCGCCGCCGCGCACGGCCTGCAGCACCGTGTCCTCCAGCCCGCGCGGGCGGACGAGGACGGGATCGGTGACGAGATAGACCCTGAGGTCGAAGGGGCGCATCACGCATTCGGCAGGCTGTTCGGGCCCGCGATGCTGCCATGGGCGGCAGTCATCCGCCAGCGCCGGGGACGAAACGGCCAGATAACGCAAATTGTCGCAATCCGCGGGGGGCTATTTTCAGCGGCACCGTGGCATGTCGGGCCGAACAAGATCCCGCCCCGGAACCGATGCCCTTCGACCCCGCCAAGCCAGTCCTCGTCGTGGACGACAGCCTCGTGATGGCCAGGATCCTGGGCGGGCTGCTCGCGCAGATCGGCGTCACCGACATCGAGACGGCCATCGGCGTCGGCGAGGCGCTGGAGCGCCTGCAGCGGCGCGAATTCGGCCTCGTGATCTCCGACTGGCACATGCCGCCCATGACCGGAGCGGATCTCGTGCGTGCGATGCGCGAAAGGCCCGGGCTCGCCGGCATCCCGGTGGTCCTGGCGACCACGCGCTCCCACCCTGGCCCCGGCGCGGAGGGCATCCCGGTCGAGACGATCGCGGTGAAGCCTTTCACGGCGCAGAAGCTGCGCGAGCGGATCGAGGCAGCCTGCGCCTGAGACCGTTCCGGGCCGTAGGTCGTCCCGCGAAAGGGCTGGGCGACGACGTGAGCCGTTCCGGGTCCGCTCGCCAGGACGACCGAAGCGGCTCTCGGGGGCCCGTACGCGTGTCAGCCGCGCAGGCGGCGGCGCCCCGTGCGCAGGCGCGGCGGCGGGACGGGCAGGTCGAGCGCCTGCAGCCGCGCGGGCAAGCCGTCCATGATCGCCCGGCGCTCGGCGGGCATCATCTCCACCCAGCGCGCGATCTCGTCGATCGACCGGCCGCAGCCCACGCACAGGCGCGAGGCGGGGTCGATCGTGCAGACATGGATGCAGGGGCTTTCGGTGATCTGCATGGGCCGGGAGGACACGGAAGAACGCTTCGGACCGCAGACCTAGGGTGCGGGAGGCGCCGTGTCCAGCGCCTCCTCGTCACGCCAGGGCGTCGATCTCCGCGTCGTTCAGCTGGCCTGGCACGATGGCGATGGGCACCGGGAAGGTCCCGGCCGCCTTGCCCGCGATGTGGCTGACCAGCGGGCCCGGCCCTTCCTCCCCCGTTCCCGCCCCGATCACCAGCAGAGAGACGTCCTCGTCGGCCTCGATCGCGGCCAGGATCTCGCCCGAGCGCGACCCGATGCGCACGGCGCGGCCGGGCTCGACCCCGGTCACCGCGCGGGCGCGTTCGGCGGCCGCGTCGAGCCACCGGTTCGCCTCCTCCTCGGCCTCGGCCTGGATGACGTCTCCCACGCCGAACCAGTGCTGGAAGTCGGGCGGGTCAAGCACGGCGAGCAGGGACACTTCGGCGCCGACCCGGGCGGCACGGCGCGCGGCGAAATAGACCGCGCGGACGCATTCCGGCGTCTCGTCGACGACGACCAGGAATTTCGGCCGGTGGCCCGCCTCGTAGGATCGCCTGGGACTGGCAGCCATGGCCTCGCCCTCCGCCCCCCGCCGGTGCCGATGCTGGCAGGCCGGACGCGCCCCCGCAAGCGAAGACGCGGTCGCTCCTTACGAGCGCACGAAGCCGACGATGTCCTTCACCGCCGCGATCACCGGGGCGGCGATGGCGCGGGCGCGCTCGGAGCCGTCTGCCAGGACGGCGTCGATGTGGCCGGGATCGGCCTTCAGGCGCTTCATCTCGGCGCTGATCGGGCCGAGCTTGGTCACCGCCAGGTCGACCAGCGCCGACTTGAAGGAAGAGAACTGCGCGCCGCCGAACTCGGCCAGCACCTTTTCCTTCTCCGTCCCTGCGAGCGCCGCGTAGATGACGACGAGGTTCTCGGCCTCCGGCCGGCCGGCGAGGCCCGCCGCCTCGCTGGGCAGGGGCTCGGGGTCGGTCTTCGCCTTGCGCACCTTCTGTGCGATGGCGTCCGCATCGTCGGCGAAGGTGAGGCGCGAATAGTCGGAGGGGTCCGACTTCGACATCTTCTTGGTGCCGTCGCGCAGCGACATCACGCGCGGGGCCGGTCCCGCGATCAGCGGCTCGGGCAAGGGGAAGAACGCGTCGCCGAAGCCGCTGGCGGCGATCGCGTCGGCATAGTCACTGTTGAACTTCTGCGCGATGTCGCGAGAAAGCTCGAGATGCTGCTTCTGGTCCTCGCCCACCGGCACGTGCGTGGCGCGGTAGACGAGGATGTCGGCGGCCATCAGCGTCGGATAGGCGTAGAGCCCCACCGAGGCGTTCTCGCGGTCCTTGCCCGCCTTCTCCTTGAACTGCGTCATGCGGTTCAGCCAGCCGATGCGCGCGATGCAGTTGAAGATCCAGGCGAGCTCGGCATGGGCCGCGACCTGGCTCTGGTTGAACACGATGTGGCGCTTCGGGTCGATGCCGGCGGCGAGGAAGGCCGCGGTGACCTCGCGGATGCTGTCGGTCAGCTCCTTGGGGTCCTGCCAGACCGTGATCGCGTGCATGTCGACGACGCAGTAGATGCAGTCGTACTCGTCCTGCAAGTCTACGAAGCGCCTGATCGCTCCGAGGTAGTTGCCGAGGTGCAGGTTGCCCGTGGGCTGCACGCCGGAAAAGACGAGTTGCTTGAACGCGGCCATCTCAGTCGGACCTCTCGGGTGTTTCCCGCGCCTTCGCGGGGCTATCCGGGACGCGCGCTTATGGCAACGAGGGGCAAGGAGCGCAAGTCGCCGTTTCAGGGCCGGCCCATGAGCTCGCGGATGTCGAGCGCCTTCAGGAGATGGGCAAGCGCGAGATAGGCCGTGCCCCCTCCGGTGCAGAGCACGGCCAGCGCGACGGCGCGGCGGGGCGTTCCCGACTCCGGGCCGAGCCAGGGCGCGACGAGCGTTTCAAGTCCCCACAGCACCGCCGCCATGCCGGCGCAGGCGGCGCCGATGCGCAGCATGCGCGCCGGCGTCGCCCCATCGGGCCGCCACCAGCCGAGCCGCAGCGCCGCGACGGCGAGCGCAGCGGCACCGGCCCACGCCCCGGCGCTGACGCCGGCGGCGACTCCGGCGGCGCCATAGGGGCTTTCCAGGGCTGCCGCCGCGACCGCCGTCACGGCGAGCCCCGCCGCGGCGCAGGCCAGCGGCGCACGTGGCTTCTCGCGCGCGAAGAAGGGCTGGGAGAGAACCCGCGTCGCGGCCGCCCCCGGCAGGCCGAAGCCGAGCGCCGCGAGCGCTGCGGCCGTCGCGGCGGAATCCGAGGCGTTGAAGGCGCCGCGCTCGAACAGGATCGAGACGATGGGCCCGGCGAGCCAGGCGAGCGCCACGGCGGCGGGAAGGGCGAGAGCCAGCGCAAGCTCCAGCGCCCGGTTCTGCAGCGGGTGGACGCCCTGCGTGTCGCCGGAGACGAGGCGGCGGGCGATCTCCGGCAGCAGCACCACGCCGGCCGCCGCCGCGACGAAGCCGAGCGGCAGCTGGTAGAGCCGCTCGGCGTAGTAGAGGCGCGCCACCGCCTCTGGCGAGCGCGAGGCGACCATGGTCGCGACCACCACGCCAAGCTGGGCGAGGGTCATTGCGGCCAGCCCGGGAAGACCGAGCGCGAGGGCGCGGCGCAGCGCTGGGGAAAGGCGCGGCGCCGCCAGGAGAGGCCGCGCCGGCATCGTCCGCAGCGCCGGGACGAGGGCGAGGAGCTGGACGAGGCCTGCCGCCGACACTGCGCCGGCCAGCACGGCGGCGAGCGTCTCCTGCGGAAGATTGCTCCGAGCCAGCGCCAGAAGCACGGCGACGAGAACGAGGTTGACGGCGAGCGGCGCCAGCGCCGCCGCGGCGAAGCGGTTCTGCGCGTTGAGGAGCGCCGAGGCGAGGGCTGCCAGCGTGGCCGTGAGCACCAGCGGCAGGGTCAGCCGCAGGCACAGCGTGGCCGTGTCGAGGCGCGCCGCGTCTTGCGCGAAGCCCGGCGCCAGCACCAGCACGATCCAGGGCGCGAGCACCATGCCCGCCGCGACGAGGACGGCCAGCGCGAGAGCCGAGACGCCCAGCGCCTCACCGGCGAAGCGCCCGGCGGCCGCCTCGCCCTCGGCAGCCTGAAGCCGCTGCGCGACGGGCACGATCCCGGCATTGAGCCCGCCCTCGCCGAGGATCCGGCGCAGCAGCGAGGGCAGGCGAAAGGCGACGACGAAGGCGTCCGCCGCCGGGCCGGAGCCCAGCAGCATGGCGAGCAGGATGTCGCGCAGGAAGCCGAGAACCCGCGACGCCGCGGCCGCCGCGCCGACGAGGGCGGTGGAGGCGGCGAGGGACGTTGGGCGCATCGCGGGACAAAGCCCGCCCCGGCGGCGAAGGTCAAGGGCGGCCCGCCCGGTCGGTGAACACCGGGCCACCGCCTGTTCAAGCTGCGACGCCGCGGCGCCGCGCGCGGTCGCAAGAAGGCTGGAGGGCCGGCGCGAGCCATGCCATCGTCCCGCCGCCGCCACCCCGAGGGCGGCGGGGAGGACGATCATGCAGGTGTCGAGGAGGGCGGCGCTGGCCGCCGGCGTGGCGGTCGCGGCGATGGCCGCCGGTCTTGCTGGAGGTCCCGCGATCGCGGCGGATCCCGTGCGGATCGGCCTCGTGCTGCCGCTCACCGGACCCTTCGGCCCTCCCATCGGCCGCCAGGTGGAGAACGGCGCGCGCCTCTACATGAAGCTCAACGGCTCGACGGCGGGTGGCCGCCCGGTCGAGCTGATCGTGAAGGACGACGCCGGCGCCGCCGACCAGACGCGGCGCATCGTCCAGGATCTCGTCGTCAACGAGAAGGTCGACATCATCGCGGGCTTCGGCCTGACGCCGCTGGCGCTCGCCGCCGCGCCCGTCGCCACGCAGGCCGGGGTGCCGATGGTGGTGATGGCCGCCGCCACCTCCATCATCACCGAACAGTCGCCCTTCGTGGTGCGCACCAGCTTCACCATGGCGCAGAACACGGTGCCGCTCGCCCAGTGGGCCGCGCGCAACGGGGTGAAGCGGGCGGCCACTCTCGTTTCCGACTACGGGCCCGGCCTCGACGCCGAGAAGGCTTTCGCCGGCGCCTTCACCAAGGCGGGCGGCGAGATCGTCGAGCAGCTGCGCGTGCCCCTGAAGAACCCGGATTTCGCGCCCTTCCTGCAGCGGCTGAAGGACAAGGCGCCGGAAACGGTGTTCCTCTTCGTGCCCAACGGCCAGGGCGCGCCGCTGATGAAGGAGGTCGCCGATCGCGGCTTCGCGCAGGCCGGCATCAGGATCATTGCGACCGGCGACGTGGTGGACGACTTCACGCTGAACGAGATGGGCGAAGCCGTGCTCGGCATGGTCACGAGCCACCACTATTCCGCCGCGCACGACTCGCCGGAGAACAAGGCCTACGCCGCCGCCTTCACCAAGGAGTTCGGCATCCGCCCCAACCTGATGGCCATCGGCGGCTGGGACGGCATGACCCTGATCTACAAGGCGCTGGAGAAGACCGGCGGCAGGACGGACGGCGCCGCGCTTGTGGGAGCGATGAAGGGCCTCGCCTGGACCTCGCCGCGCGGCCCGATCAGCATCGATCCGGCCACGCGGGACATCGTGCAGACCGTCTACCTGCGCAAGGTGGAGCGGGTGGACGGCCAGCTCTGGAACGTCGAGTTCGACAGGGTCGACGCGGTGCGGGACCCCGCCAAGCCGTGATGGCCGGTCAGAGGAGGCGCCCCCGCGTCTCCGGGCCTCAGAGCACGTTCGACCACAGCGCCTGCTGGAAGGCGTAGCCGTCGCCGGACCGGGCGACGAAGCCCGTCGCGGGGAAGCCGGCATGGTAGAAGGACAGCTGGATCATGTCCGCCGCCGCCATGTCCAGCATGCGCTTGCGCGTGGCGATCGCCTGCTGCGGATCCATGTCGAACACGGGCGACCAGTCAGGCCGGCGCGCGAACACGGCGGGATTGTTGGTGATGTCGCCCACATACATCAGCCGCCCCTTGCCGGAGACGATGTCAAACGCGGTATGGCCGGGCGTATGTCCGTCGGCCTGGACGGCGGTGATGCCGGGCGCAGCCTCCTTTCCCCATGCGAAGCGCGCAACCTTGCCGGCGTCGGACCCGAATGCCTTGCGCACCGTTGCGAAACTGCCCTTCAACCCGTCGGGCGCCGCGCTCATCTTGGCGTCGTCCATCCAGAAGGCCCATTCCGGCTCGGGGACGCGGATCTCGGCATTGGGGTAGACCAGCGCGCCGTCCTTGGTGCGCAGTCCCATGATGTGGTCGCCGTGGAAATGGCTGAGCAGGACGATGTCGACGTCTTTCGGCGCGATGCCTGCCGCCTGCAGGTTCATGGCGATTCGCCCCGTCGTCGGCCCGCCATTGTCGGCGAAGCCCGTGTCGATCAGCACCACCTGCTTGCCCGTATTGACGGCGAGCGCAGTGAAGGTATTGGCGAGCTTGCCGCCGGCGACGCCGATCTCCTCATACGCCTTAGCGACATCCGCATCCTGCACGCCACGCACGAATCCTTGCGGCAGGTCCCGGACGGCGATGCCGTCATGCACGGCCACGACCTCGAAATCGCCGACCTTGAAGCGGCTGAATCCGGGGGCTTGCGGGCCGCCCATGGGGGCTGCTGCCATGATGGGGCCTCCTGTTGCGGCGAGCACGCCGGCGGCTGCGGTGCCGGAGAGCAGGGTACGGCGGGTCAACGTCATGCGTGTTTCTCCCGGAAGGGTCCGGGGCGCGGCATCACGTGGCGCGAGGCTGCCGCGCCCTCGGCGTAGATAGGTGTTGCGCACCTGCTGTCCCCTGGGATCACGCAACCGTGATGCTGGATTGTGTAAACGGTACAGTCGTCTAGGCAGGGAGGGAGCCATGTCCGCCATCCTCGACTTCTATGCCGGAACCGGGCGGGACGGCGCGGGCCGTACCCTGGCCGATGTTCTGGCCCTCTCCCCGGCGGAGAAGGAAACGCGGCATGACTTCATCCAGTGGCTCTTCCCGCTCGACCAGCCGAGCCGCTACAATCCCGGCGCGCCGCTGCTGCGCCCCGAGGACATCGCCGAGTTCCGCACCACCCCGGAACTGCGCGCCCGCCTCCTCGCTGCGCTGGACGCCATGCTCGCCTTCTACGGACTGCGGCGGGAGCCGGCGACCCCCGTCATCCGTCCCATGCGCGACGACTGGCCGGACGGCGTGCACTGGCTGTCCCCGGGCGACCACAACCATCTTCGCCTCTCGCGCATGGTCCAGTCGCTCGCCTTGCTCGGGGAGGCTGCATGGGCGGCGGCCCTGCGGGACCGGCTGGTTGCCCTGGCCACCGCGCACCCCGACCGGATCTCCCCCGCCACCGCGCGCGTCTGGACGGGCTTGTTGACGCCGTGCTGACGGACGATGCTGGCCGGGCCCGGCGCGATCGGCCGGTGCTCGCCAGAACAAGCCGGGAGGATGGCCATGACAGAGATGAAGGACGGCTCCGTGATCCAGGTCGCCTATGTCGTGCGCGACATCGACGCCGCCATGAAGCGTCACTGGGAGGTGTGCGGAATGGGGCCGTGGGCGGTCTACCAGTTCGAGGCCCCGAAGGTTCAGGACTATCTGTACCGGGGCAAGCCGGCCACGCATTCCTGCCTGATCGCGGTGACGTGGAACGACCGCATTCAGCTCGAGCTGATGCAGCCGGTCAGCGGCTATTCGATCTATGACGAGTTCCTCGACGCGAAGGGGGAGGGCCTGCACCACGTCAAGCTCTTCTACTCCGATTGCAGGAAGGCGGTCGCCGACTACGAGCGCCGCGGCTATCCGGTCATCCAGAGCGGCCGCTTCGACGAGGACGAGCACTACTATCTCGATACGGAAAAGGACTTCGGCTACATCATCGAGCTCGGCAACGCCGGGCGCATCCGCCCGGCCGAGCGAACCTACCCCGCGTGAGACGGCGTCGAATTCGAGGGCCGTCGCGTTCAGGTGCGCGACATGAACGCCCTCCGTCTGCTCGCCGCCGGCCACTCGGTTGGGGTTGCGGGGCAGGCGTGACGCGACGGTGCCGTCAGGCCGTCCCGGGCTGGCGGCCTGCCGCCCCCGCGGCCGTCGGACGGACGGGTGGTGTCCCGCGCGCGGTGGTCGCCTGCCGCGGCTCCGCCTCGGCCGGGTCGGGCGCGGCATAGCCCGGCACCTGGAAGGCTGCCCTGCAGCCTCCGGCCGGCTCCGGCCTCAGCGTCAGCGCCCGTCCGTACTCTTCGAGAATGTCGCGCACGATCGACAGGCCGAGCCCGCTGCCCTCGCTCGCCGTGTCGCCGCGGGACCCGCGCTGCATCAGGAGCGGGGCGTCGGCCTCCGCGATACCGGGCCCGTCGTCGACGACGGAAACACCGACGAGACCGTCCGTCTCGACCGCCGCGAAGGCCACGCGGGAGCGGGCCGCCTTGCGGGCATTGTCGAGGAGATTGCCGAGCACCTCGCCGAAATCGTCGGGATCCATCTCGGCCCGCAACGCCGGGCTGCAGTCAATCGTCCAGACGATCCGGTCGCCCTCGGGCATGCGGCGCATCAGGTCGACCAGCCGCTCCGCCGACCGCCTGACGTCCGTGAACAGACCGCCCGCGGCCGACTGGCCGTGGGTCCGCGCCCGCGCCAGCTCGCGCTCGACATGGCCGCGCATCAGCCCGATCTGCTCGCGCACGAGGGCCGCGCTCTCGTCCTGCCCCGCTTCTTCGAGCCGCGCGGCCTCGGCCGCCAGGATGGTGAGTGGCGTCTTCAGACCGTGCGCGAGGTCGCCGGCACGGCCACGGGCGCGGGACACGAGGTGGTGCTGCCTCTCCAGCAGCGCGTTGAGCGTCTCGGTGAGGGGCTGCACCTCTGACGGAAAGCCGCCGGAGAGCCGCGTCGCGCGGCCCTGGTGGATGGCCGAAAGCTGCTCCTGCAGGCGTCGCAGGGGAGCCAGGCCGAGACCCGCCTGAAGCCAGAAGCCCAGTGCGAGCAGGGCGCCGAGCACCACCAGCCCGCCGACGATGTCGACCAGGAAGTCCGCGCGGAGCGCCTGGATCTCACCATGGTCGATGGCGACGGCGATGCGGAAGGGCGGCCCGGGCGAGGGTGCCACGTCGCGTTCGAGCAGGTAGATTTCGCCGCCGTTCGGCCCGTCGGTTTCGACCGCCTGCCGGTCCGCCCCGGCATGGCCGGCGGAGACGGGAAGGATGTCGTCCCACAGCGAGCGCGAACGCAGCGGGTGGTGCCCATTGCCCGAAATCTGCCAGTACACGCCACTGTAGGGTGTGCGGTAGCGCGGATCGGTGAGGCCGCGCGACAGCACCGGTCCGCCGTCCGGCCCGCGTTCCAGGACGGAAGCGATGTCGGCGAGCCGGACCTCCAGCTCCTGCGCGACGCGCCTCTCCATGTGGCGCTCGAAAATGACGGCGAGGAAGCTGGCGGCGATCGCCAGTGAGACGGCCAGCGACAGGCTGGACAGGACGAGCAGCCGAAGGCGCAGCGAGCGAGGCTTCACTCAGCCCTCCACCACGTAGCCGTAGCCGCGCCGTGTCGCGATCGCCTCCGGGCCGAGTTTTCGGCGCAGCCGCTTCACCAGCGCCTCGATGGCGTTGCTGTCGGGCTCCCGGTCGGAGCCGTACAGATGGTCCTCCAGCTCGACCTGCGAGACCACCCGGCCGCGGTGATGGACGAGATAGCGCAGCAGCCGGAACTCCATCGGCGAGACCTCTACGGGCTCGCCCGCATAGTCCACCTGCATCCGGCGGGTGTCCAGGCGGATGGCACCGGCCTCGATGACCGGCGAGGCGTGACCGCCGGTCCGCCGCAGCACGGCGCCGAGGCGGGCCACCATCTCCTCGCGATGGAAGGGCTTGGGCAGGTAGTCGTCCGCCCCCGCGTCGATCCCCTCGACGCGCTCCATCCACGCGCCGCGGGCGGTGAGCATCAGCACGGGCGTGGTGATGCCGGCGCGCCGCCAGCGCTTCAGCACGGTGAGGCCGTCCATCTGCGGCAGGCCGATGTCGAGCACGATGGCGTCGAACTCCTCGGTCTCGCCGCGGAACCAGGCATCCTCGCCGTCATGGGCGATGTCCACGGCATAGCCGGCGCGCGACAGCGCCTGGCCGATGTCCTCGGCGATGC
>JAESFG010000610.1_pt1 | contig 14130 bp, 11 predicted proteins | sample 9269371 | NCBI WGS metagenome assembly JAESFG01 (sample SAMN14506227, study PRJNA617093) | algae metagenome | isolation source: Aetokthonos hydrillicola CCALA 1050 (B3-Florida) and co-occurring... | place: USA: South Carolina | collected 2013-01-01 | reverse complement strand
GTTTCGCTTTCCACCTCCATGGCCGCGGGGCTGAATGCCCTTCTGTCGACCAACATGGACCTGTCCAACGTCCAGGACAGGCTGAACTCCGGCAAGAAGATCAGCAGCTACGCGGACAACCCCGCCCTGTTCATCAAGGCCCAGCAATACAACGACAAGGCCGACGCGCTGACCGGCGTCAACGGCAACATCAGCCAGGGCCTGAAGAACCTCGACAACGTGAACAAGGCCATCGACACCATGTACAAGAACATGGATGGCACGCTGTCGGCGCTGAAGGACGCACGCACGAAGGTGGTCAACGTGGTGACGCAGGTCCGCACGGCCGGCGGCACCGGGACAGGCATCACGTTTCAGCGAAACGTCGATGCGACTGTGAGGATGGGCGGCACGTCCCCGCTGACCACAGCCGAAAGCACGGCGGCCCGGGGGACGTCGCTGGTGGGAACGGATATCACCAAGACCAACCAGTTCCAGACCGGCGACACGTTCGCGGTGACGCTGACGGACTCGGCCACGGGCTCGACGTCGACCCGCTGGTTCCGGGCGACGACGGCGGCGAACGTCACGGCGGGCGTTGCCGTCGACAGGCTCGGCAACATGGTCACGTCGACCGGCGCCACAGCGGCCACCGCCGCAGCCGCCGCCACCACGGACGGCCTCACCGAGATCACCGCTTTGAACTTCAACACGCTCGGCGACCTCAGCGCGGCGATCAACTCAGCTTTCGGCACCGACGGAATCCAGACAAGCCTCGTGGCGACGAAGACGGCAACGGCTGCAGGAGCGGGTGCCCAGGACACTTTCACGGTGGGCCTCGGCCTGACAACCGCGTCCCAGACCATGTCCGTAGGCTTCACGCAGGTCTACAACAACGACCCGAACGCGACGGGAACCATCACGTCCGATCAGGTTCTGGATTCCGGCGGCAAGCCGGTCAACCGCGGCGCCAGCTTCGACTTCACCAGCATCCTGGGCAGCTTTGCCAACCCGACGACGGGAGCAGCGCTCCAGCAGTCGGCGGCGTCGACCACCGTGTCGAACCTGAATGGACAGAACACGGCCCTGACGTCGGGGACGAAGGCCCTGACCGGCTTCACCTACGCACCCACGGCGAATGCCCAGGGCAGCCTTGCCTCGGCGCTGGAAACCCGCCGACAGGCGACGGACACCTACAAGGCCGCACTGTATAATTATCAGAACATGGTCAACGACGCCGGCCTCCCCGGCTTCGGCAACCTGTTGAAGGGCGAGACGGTGTCGGTCGACCTCAACGAGACCGGCGAGGTCAAGCAGGTCATGAAGTTCGGCGCCGTGGACCTCACCACGCTCGGCTTCGGATACACCGTGGCGGCGGACGGGACCGTAAATGCGAACAACACGGCGAACAACTTCAACAACGACTCGGATCTCGACAACGTCATCAGGAGCATGACGACGCTGCTGTCCACACTCCGCGTTCGCCAGAGTGCCATCGGAGCGCAGACGTCGATGCTGCAAAGCAGGCTCGACTACAACCAGAGCATGGTGAAGGGGCTGAACGCCGGAGTGACGGACCTCACTGCGGCGGACTCGGCAGAGGAGGCGGCGAACCTCGCCGCTCTCACCAACCGACAGAACTATGCCCTGACCAACCTCGCCATCACCAAGCAGGCGGAGCAGAGCCTGCTCCAGCTGCTGCGGTAAGCATCTGATCGCGGGGAGCGAGCCGGCGGCTCGCTCCCCGCGATCCTTACCGATCTCGCATCGTCCCGTCTTCCCGCAAAGCTGAGCCAACCATGCATGCAGCCGCCCAGGCCTATGGCCGCGTCGCCAGGAGCGGCCTGACCGCCCGCCAGCTCGAGGCCGAGGTCCTGACACAATGCGCCGTGGACCTCGAAGCGGCGGCGTCCGGTACGCGCAGTTCCGACGACCGCCTTCTCGCCGCGGTCGAACGCAATCGCCAGCTCTGGAGCATCCTCGCCATGAGCCTGCGTGATCCCGGCAACCCCCTGCCGGAGAGCATGAAGGAGAGCCTTACCGGCCTCGCCAGGTTCGTCTTCGCCCGCACCTATCGTGCTGCCGAGACACTGGACCGGTCGCTGCTTCCTCCCCTGGCCTCCATCAACCGCCACATTGCGGCCGGGCTGCTGGGCCAGCACCGCGAAAAGAGCAAGGGCGACTCCGAATAAGGCTTAAGCCGGGCGGCGGCGGTGACGCCGTCTCCCGCGTTCCCTATGCTCCGGCCCGAGAGAATCGGAGCGGGCGGGTGATTCCATGGCCTTGAAGGTCGAGCTGAAGCCGAGCGAGCGCATCATCATCGGCAACGTCGTGATCAGGAACGGCGAGCACCGCGCCCGGTTCTTCATCGAGGGTCACGCCCCCATCCTGCGCGAGAAGGATATTCTCACTGCCGAGACAGCAGACACGCCCGCGCGCAGGATTTATCTCGCTGTCCAGCTGATGTACTTGGCCGACGACGTATCGAAACATCACGACGTATACTTCGATCTCGTGAGAGATTTCATTAATGCTGCACCAAGTGCTACGGGTCTTATCGCGGAAGTCAATAACCGAATTTTAAGCGGGGATCTCTACAAGGCGTTGAAGGCTGCAAAAGCTGTTATTGATTACGAAACGGACCTGCTTTCCCATGCACAGGGCAGCTAACGCCTACGCCTCCGCCTCCAAGGCCGTCCTCACCGGCCGCGACCTCGAAGCCTCTCTCCTTCTCAAGTCGGCAGCCCGTCTCCAGGCCCTCTACGACGATTTCGACCGGCGCAGGGACGAGCTCGACGAGGCGCTCGCCTATAATCGCAAGCTCTGGACCGTCCTCGCCGCGGCCGTTTCCGACGACACGAACCCGCTGCCCGCTCCCATCAAGAAGAACCTGGGCAATCTGGCCGTTTTCATTTTCAAGCAGTCGATCGCCCTTCAGATCGAGCCGCGCCCGGAGGGGCTGCGCCCGCTCGTCAACATCAACCGCGACATCGCCGCCGGCCTGCGCGCCCAGGCCGCCTGAGGCGAGCCCGCCGGCCTTCGGCCCCGCGGGCTCGCGAAGCGCCGTTCCTGAAGTCGTTCCATCAAGCCGGCCTGAAGCGGAGCGAAAGGGCCCGCGCCGATCATCCCAGATAGTTCACGAGCGACAGCTTCGCGAGCATCGAGGTGGTCTGGTAGCTTGCCTGCAGCTGGGTCTGCAGGGAGAGAAGCGCCGTTGCCGCCTCCTCCGGGCTGGCCTTCTCGATCCCGTCCAACGTCTGCTCCAGCGTCGTGCGCGTCGCCTTGTTCTGTTCCTTGGCCGTGGCCACCGTGCCTGCGCCGAGGCCGATCGAGGCCTGGATCATCTCCGTGCCACTCTTGCCGGCGCGCAGCAGGCCCTGCACGCGGGTGGAGAACGCCGACCAGCGAGCCTGGTCGCCGCCGCTGAAATCCTCCGAGGCGAGCGCGCCGAAGGCCGCCATCAGATTGGCCGGTCCGCCCTCGTTGGCCTGGGCGCCAAGCTGCGCCGTCAGCGTATCGCCGAGCCGGTAGAGGGCCGCCGAACGCGCGCTCGCGGTGCTGCCGGGATCGCCCTGGTACCACTGCACCGTGTTGCCGCCGCTGACGCGCACGGGAACCGCCGCCGTGAAGAAATTGGTGGCCGTGAACGTGGTGGAGGCCGCCTTGAGCGACGACCCTGCCTCGGCCGTGATCGCGTTCTGCAGGGCCTTCTGCATGCTTGCGGCGGTCTCAGCCGTCGTTGCCCCGACCGCAAACGGCGTGTCGCCGGCAGCCGGCGTGCTCCCGGCCGAGCCGGCCACGAGGCGGATGTCCTTCGACGTCCCGTCCGGAAGGGTGAGACGAACGGTGATCGCCTCCCCCGCGGCAGGCTGGCTGTTCACGGTCAACGTGTAGGGTCCGGTGCCGGTCACCGCGACATTGCCCGAGCCCGTGACGGAGCCGATGCCGAAGCCCCACGTCGTACCGTCATGGGCCAGCGTCACGACATTGGTGCCGGGCGTGTTGGTGGCGCTGACATGACCGTCGCCCGCGCCGAAGTCGGCCGTCACGCGCTCGCTGACGAGCTTGCGAAGGCCGTCCAACTGGACTCCGTTTTCATCGACATAGCCGTTCAGGATCTTGTCGGCGCTCAGGACGGGGTCGACATCGTCCTTCCGGCCGCCATAGAGATGCCGGCCGGCCACGTCGGTGTTCAGCAGGTCGACGAGTTCCTGCAGGCGCGTCTCCCCGTCCTGTCGCGACGAGACCTTGCCGGTCTCGCCGACGGCATAGCCGCCCGACGCGATGATCGACGTGACCTCCTGTGCGCTCTTGCCCATGCGGGTGAGCGTCTGGTCGAACATCTTGACGCGGGTGGTCGCGTCCGTGGCCGCGGCATCGTAGCCGTCGAGGGCCGAGAGCGTCTGCCGCAGGTCGACGCTGCGCCACCGGTCCGGGCCGAGGCCGGCATAGTCGTCTGAGTTCATGCCGGTCGATAGGCGGCGGCTTTGCAGGTCCATTTGCGCCCGGATCTCGGACAGGCGGTTCGCCGTGTTCCGGGTCGACAGGCTGTCGATGGAGTAGGAGCCGAGGGTGAAGAGTCCGGTGACCATTCTGGTGCTCCTTACATGCGCATCAGCAGGTCGAACATGTCCTTCACCGCGCTCACGATCCGGGCGTTGGCGGCGTAGGCGTTCTGGACCTGGATGAGATTGGCCATCTCGCTGTCGACATTGACGCCGGCGGTCTCTGCGAAGCGACTCTCGATGGAGGCCTGCACGACCTTCTGGCCGTCGTCCAAGCTCTTGGCGGCGGACGCGCTTGAGGCCTGCGCCTCGATGGACCGTGTGACGAACTCCCCGACCGTTCCCGTGAACGGCGCGTTCGATTGCCCCACCCCCGTCGAGGGCGAGAACATGGAGGTCGCCTTGGTCAGGCGGTCGTAGAGGAAGGTCGGGCGGGCGGGATCGCCTGCCAGCGTCGCATTGGGGCTGGTGGCGTAGCGGACGAGATAGGCGGGATCGGAAACGATGGCGGGGTTGACCGCGATGCGCGCGGCGAAGCCGAGCTTCTGTGTCGCCCCGTCCAGCGAGCCGCTGAAGGGCAGGCCGGTCGCGCCGTCGACGAAAAGCGGCAGCTCCTTGCCGCTGTCCGTGAGCGCCGTGTTGGTGACCGCGGCGGAGAGTCCGGTCAGCTGCGGCCCCGTCGAGGTGTTGTAGGTGATCCGAAGCGTGCCGCCGGAGACAGAAACGGCGAAGCCGGCCGGCAGCGCGTTCTGGATCTGCGTCGCGATCGGCGTGGCCGAGCTGTAGTCGAGCTTCACCACGATGTCGTTCGGATCGGCCGTCGCGGCGTTGGTGAGCGTCGTCGAGGCGCTGTCCGAGCGAACGAGGCTGAAGCGCTGCGCGGTGCCGCCGGGCGACGCGGTCGTGTCGACGGTGATGACATTGCCGGCCTGCAGCGCGGAAATGTCCAGATCGAGCCCGGCCGCGGGGGCCGAGAGCCCCGTGGTGGCGGTGCCCGCGACCGTCTTGTCCGAGAGCGTGCGGGACAGCGCCGAGGCCATTTCGTCGAGCTGGCTCTGGGCCTGCACCAGGGCTGTGTCGCGCATGTCGACGAGTGCGGCGATCTCGCCGGAGCGGATCAGCTTCTGGCCGATCGCATCGATCGTGTTGCCCTGCCCGTCACGCACGGTGATCGTTCCGACGCCGCGCGACGACCCCGTCGAGTAGAGCGCATTGGGCCCGAGGCTGCCCCGCGCGTCGAAGGAGAGGTTGGCGGCGATGCCGTTCTCGTAGAGCCGCAGGCCGGCCTCGGTGGAGACGGATACGGAGCCGTTCTGGTTCTGCGTGACCCGCAGATCCATGAGCTTGGAGAGCTCGTTGATCGCCGCGTCGCGCTGGTCGAGAAGCGACGGATCCCGGCCCTGGTTGGCGGCGATCTTCACGTCGGTGGAGGCGATGACCTGGAGCAGGTCGTTGGCACGGCCGACGTCGGCGGAGAGCGCGAGCTCGGTGTTGTTGCGCAGGTCCTGGATCCCGTTCGAGATCGAGTTCATGCGCTGGGCCAGCGTCTGCGCCGCCGTGACGGTGCTGGCGCGCAGCACGCTGTCTGACGGGTTCGAGGCCAGGGCCTGCAGGCTTTTGGTGAAGCTGTTGAAGGTCGCGTCGAGCGCGCCGGAGCTGCCGGGCGTGCCCAGCAGCTTCTGGATCTGGTCGGTGTAACCGGCCTTGATTGCGGAGTAGCCGCTGCCGGCGGTCTCGGTGCGCAGTTCGCGCTGCAGGATCGTATCCAGCAAGCGCTGCACGCCGGCGACGCGCACGCCTCCGGCCGTGCCGTTCCCGGGCAGCTCGACCAGATTGGCCTGGCGCCGCGAATATCCGGTCGTACCCGAATTCGCGACGTTGCCGGAAATGATCTCCATCTGGCTCTGCGTGGCACGCAGACCCGTGACGGCTAACGAAAGCGCACCGGACAGGCTACTCATGACACAAGCCTTTCACAGTGAGGGCGCGGAAGGCGCGAACGCCTCACCGGATGATGTTGATGGCGTCCTGCAGCATCTGCTGCGCCGTGGTGACGACGCGGGTGTTGGCGGAATAGGCCTGCTGCGTGACGATCATCTTGGAGAACTCCTCCGCGATGTCGGTGTTGGACCCTTCCAGCGACCCGCCCTCCAGCGTGGTCCCGTTCGCGCCGTAGAGGGGCGTGCCGGACTCCAGCGTCTCCTCGAAGGCGCTGCCGCTCAGGCGCTTGAGCATGTTCGGCGCGTTGAACTGGGCCAGCGCCACCTGGCCGAGCGCCTTCACCTGCCCGTTCGAGTAGCTCGCCATGATGCGGCCGTCGTTCTCGATGGCCACCGAGTCGAGCACGCCTGCCGGATAGCCGTCCTGGTTGAGCGTGCTCACCTTGGCCGTGCCGTTGACGTCCGAGTACTGGGTCAGCTGGCCCTGCGTCACGTCCATCGTGATGGTGCCCAGCCCGCGCGAGCTCATGTTGATGTTCAGCGCCGAAGCAGGCGAGGTCAGTTTCCCGGCGTTGTTGAACACCATCGTGCCGGCGAGCGTCCAGGTGGAGTTCCCCACCGTCGTGCCGGGGGTGGAGTTGAAATACATGCCCCAGGTGTTCGCGCCCGTGCCGGCGTTGGTCGCCACCTTGGCCCAGCGGATCTCCACGTCGACCGGCTGGCCGAGCGAGTCGTACATCGTGATCGTCTGGCCGGAGATGGAGTTGGAGGCAAACGAGGACGAGTCCGGCGTCGTGGCCGGCCCGACCGTGGCCGGGGGCGTGCCGGCGGCGGCGGCCCAGATGTCGGACCCGGGCGTGGCGGGATCGTAGTTCGGCGTCTTGGGCGTGGAGGGCAGGTTCGCCACGTAGTTCATCGTGGTGGAGGCCTGCGCCGGGACAAGGTCGTTGGAGATCTTGAGCACGTCCGGCGTTCCGGCCGTCACGTTCCCGGTCACCGGATCGATGGGGTAGCCCACCAGATAGTATCCGGCGCCGTTCACCAGGTAGCCGCTCTTGTCGAGCGCGAAGTCGCCGCGGCGCGTGTAGACGTTCTTGGCGGAGAACGTCGGCACGCCGCCGGCGTAGTCCGTCCGGTCGCGGACGGCAACGAACCCGGGCCCGTTCAAGGCGAAGTTCGTGGCGACGCCCGTCGAGGTGATCGTCCCCGCCAGGCCGTTCGTTCCGCGCGAGAACGCCGCCACCGAGCCGCCCACCTGCTGGCGCACGGGGTAGTCGGGCACCAGGTCCTGGAAGCTCGTGTCCACGCGCTTGTAGCCGGTGGTCTGCGAGTTCGCGATGTTGTCGGAGATGTTTTCGAGAGCGTAGGACTGCGCCGTCAGGCCCGTGACCGAGTTCACCATCGCGCCGAAGATACTCATGGCGGCTCACCCTTTTCCCTGTTTCGGGCCCCCCTTCATGGGACGCGACCCGTATGGCTTCGTGCCGGTACCGGCGCAAAGCCCATGCCAAGGAAATTTGCGAGCAAAAACAATGATTAAACGAAGGATTCATCATGGTGCGACGGAAGATTCCGCCCTTCCCAAGAGTTGTAGCGGCAAAATTTGCCTCGCTAGAGTTGTAACGCTCCTCACCGGATGATGTTGATCGTGTCCTGCAGGAGCTGCTGGGCAGTGGTGATGACGCGCGTATTGGCCGAATAGGCCTGTTGCGAGACGATGAGCTTGCTGAACTCCTCGGCCACGTCGGTGTTGGACCCCTCCAGCGCGCCGGACAGGAAGTCGATGCCGGTCCCGCCATAGAGCGGTGACCCGGACTCCGACGTCGCCTCGAACGCGCTGCCGCTCACGCGCTTGAGCATGTTCTCGGCGTTGAACTGCGCCGTGGCGATCTTGCCGACGGCCAGCGATCTCCCGTTCGAGAACTGCGCCATCACGCGCCCGTCCTCGCTCATCTCGACCCGCCGCAGATCGCCGGACGCGTATCCGTCCTGTTCGATGTTCCCGACGCGGGCCGCGCCGCTGTCCAGCGCGTACTGGGACAGGAGCCCGCCCGTGAGATCGAGGCTGAGATTGCCGAGCCCGCGGCTCGAGAGGTTCATCGTCACCGGCGCCGTCGGAAGCTTCAGCTTGCCCGTTGGATCGAACTGAACCGTAGCGATCCGCGTCCATTCGGCGGTTGCGGCAGAGGCACCCGGCTTGCTGTCGACATACATCGTCCACGTGGTGAACCCGTTCGCCGAATCGAGCTTGGCCCACCGGATCTGCACGTCCTTTGGCGTCCCGACGCCGTCGTAGAGGCGGACCGACTGGCCGGAAATCGAGTTCGCTGCGAAATCCTTGGACGAGGGGGTCGATGTCGCGGTCACGAGGGGCGGGCCGGTAAAGGGCCCCCCGGCGGGAACCTGCCCCGCAGTCCAGATCTCCGAACCCGGGGTGGAACTCGAATACGAGTCGGTCATCGGCGTCACGGGGAGGGTCGCCTCGTAGGTGACGCGAGTGCTGGCGCGGGCTGGAAGCTGGTGGATGTTGACGGTCATCACGTCGGGTGCCCCGGTCCCGGTGATCCCGGTCGCCGGATCGATCGGATAGCCCATCAGGTACTTTCCGGCGCCGTTGACCAGGTTGCCGTTCCGGTCGAGCGCGAAGTCGCCGCGCCGGGTGAACTGGGTGGTGCCGTCGAAGACCGGCTGGCCGTTGTAGAACCCGACGGCGCTGCGCACCGCGACGAAGCCGTCGCCATTCAAGGAGAAATTCGTTCCGATGCCGGTGTTGGACACCGACCCGGGCAGGGTGAGGGTGCCGCGCGAGAACGCCGCCACCGAGCCACCGCGCTGGATGCGGATGGGGGAGGTCAGCACCATGTCCTGGAAGCTCGTGTCGACCCGCTTGTAGCCGGTGGTCTGCGAGTTCGCGATGTTGTCGGAGATGTTCTCGATCGCGAAGGACTGCGCCTTCATTCCGGTGACCGAGTTCACCATTGCCGTGAAGATACTCATGCGCACACCTGTCGGTTCTGGACGGCGGCCCCCTCCTGGGTGCCGGGCAGACGAGAGCCAGCAACGGCGATGCCAGCGGATTCCCGAAGGAATTCAGTTTCCACAACAATGAGTTGCGGAAGAAAGCTCCGGTTGCGCCGCGTCAGCGGGCAGACTTTGCCGCCCCGTCCTTCTCGAACAGGAACCCCGCCACGTCGCGCAGGCCCGGCTGCGGCTCGGCCGCGAACGGCAGCGGCCGGCAGACGGCGATGGCGGAGATGCCCACGCGCGCGGTCAGGAGGCCGTTGAGCACGCCCTCGCCGAGCCGGGCCGAAAGGCGCGCGGCAATGCCGTGGCCGAGCACCTGCTGGACGAGGCTGTCGCCCACGGCCATGCCGCCCGTCACCGCCAGATGTGCGGCAACGCCGCGAAGAACGCGCAGGAAGCCAAGGAAGCCCGGCCGTCCTCCATAGATCTCGGAAATCCGCCTGATCAGCCGCAGCGCCTGCGCGGCGACGAAGGCCACGTCGACGATGGCCCGGGGGGAGATCGCGGTCACCACGGAAACGCGCTTGGCCGCGGCCGCAACGGCGGCACGCGCCTCCCGGTCGAGCGTCTGCATCAGCTCGCGTTCGGCGAGGCGCACGAGATCCGCTCCATCGATGATGTCGGCGGAGGTTTCCTCCAGCCTGGCCCGCGCGCGGGCAGTGTCGGGGCGGCTTGCATAGAGAGCATGCAGTTCGGCAAGGACCGCCCTCCCCGCCTTGCGGTCGTCGGAGACGAGGACCGCCTCCGCGCGCTGCTTCAGCGCCGCGATGGCGCGGGCCCGGAGAATTGCGCGGACCTCCCGGCCCACCAGAACAAACAGGGCGAGCAGGGCCAGTGCCGCCAGCGCGGCGGCGATGACGCCGAGCACCGGCTGCTCCTGCAGCAGGTTGCCGATGAAATTCTCCAGCGCCGTTCCAAGCCAGAGCAGGACGAGGCCGAACAGGGAGCCGGCGAGGACGCCGCCCCAGCCGAGAAGGCGGCGGCCCAGCGAGAGCTCCGCCTTGTGCGCATCGCGGGCGTCGAGCGCCTCCGCGTCGACATCGAAGACATCGTCGGCATCGTTGACGCTGACGCGGGCCCGGACGCCGTCCGGCAGAGGGGCAGAGGCCTGCGACACCTCGATGGAGGGATCGTCGAGGCGGAAGACGCGGGGTCCCTCGCTCATGCCAGGCGGTCTCCGAGCAGGAATTCGAGCGCGCGGTCGAGGCGGATATGGGGCAGCACGCCGGGCGTGCCGTCCGCTCCGCGGCTGGCAACGGGCGGGCGGAAGCGCACGAAGCGCAGCCGCGTCGCCTCGCTTCCCGCCTCCGCCAGCGCCACCGCGGGATCGGCGGGCAGCTCGCCCGGGAACACTGCGGCTTCCGTCTCGCCGTCGAACGTCTCGCCCGCGATCACCTCGCCGCGCAGCGGAATGCCGACGATGGCGTCGAACTGTCGCTTGCCCTCTCGGACACTGGCCTCCCGCGTTGCGCGAACCGAGGCGAGCGCGGCCACGTCGACCGTGGCGCCGAGCGCCGCAGCGCGGTTGCGCGCGCGCTCGACGAGGAGGCCCAGCACCGCCTCGAGCCGGTCGTGGCTGGTGTGGTGAAGGTGGTCGGCCTTCGTCGCCGCGAAGAGCACACGGTCGATGCGGGGACGGAAGAGGCTAGCGATCAGCGAGTTCCGCCCGGTGCGGAAGGCGGACAGCACGTCGTCGAGGGCGGTCTCGAGATCGGCCACCGCCGCCGGGCCGGCGTTCAGCGCCGTCAGCACGTCGGCTAGCACGATCTGCCGGTCCAGCCGGGCAAAATGCTCGCGGAAGAAGGGCCGCACGACATGGCTGCGATAGGCGTCGTAGCGGCGCTCCATCATGGCGGCGAGGCTGCCCGAGCGGATCTCGGCGCCGTCCGCAACGTCCAGCGGCGCGAAGGTGAGCGCCGGCGAGCCCTCCAGATCGCCAGGCATCAGGAACCGTCCGGGCGGCAGGGCGGAATAGGAGAGCGGCTCTGCCCGCGCGGCGGCCAGCGAGGCCTTGAACAGGTCCGAGATGGTGCGTGCCGTCGTCTCGTCCGCCTTGCCTGCGGGATCGAGCGCCTGCGCTGCCGCGAGGAATTCGGCGGCGACCGCCGCCCTTCCCGGCCGGCGCGCCGCGGCCAGCGCGTCACGGCACCATTGCGCGTAGGATTTGTCGAGCAGGCCGAGGTCGAGCAGCCACTCGCCGGGGTAGTCGACGATGTCGAGGGTGAGCGTACGCGGGCCCGAGAACCAGCCGGTCTTGCTCTCGAAGGACAGCACGAGCCTCAGTTCGGCGATCCGCCGGGTCGATTCCGGCCAATGCCGCTCCGGTCCGGTCAGCGCCGCGAGGTGATCCTCATAGGCGAAGCGCGGCACGGCGTCGTCGGGCTGCGGCTCCAGCACCGAGCCGCGGATCCGTCCCTCCGACCAGGCCCGGAACACCGGCAGCCGCGCCCCGCGCATCAGCGCGTGAACGAGGGCGGTGATGAACACCGTCTTGCCCGAGCGGGAGAGGCCGGTCACGCCGAGCCGCAGAGTCGGGTGACGGAACCCGGCGATCTGGTCGGCGAGGGAGCGGGCCGCGATAAGGGCGTCGTCGGCAAAGTCGAAGATGGGAGGCAACGCGGGAACGGGGCTCCGGAACGGGCTTGCATCTAAGCATGGCGGGCCGGGATTGCGAGGGGATGGGGTGGACAGGAATGAACCAGCTTAGCCCGAGCCGAAGCCGTCATCGCGAGCGAAGCGAAGCAATCCAGGTTTTCTTGCGGATCTGGCGCTCGCTTCTGGGTTGCTTCGTCGCTGCGCTCCTCGCAAGGACGCGGCTTTCGGATCGCCCCGAACGTCAATCCGCCGAGGAGCCCGGGCAGACGAAGCGGTCGAGCCGGCCGCCCCCTTGGTCGAGGTCGCCCCATTCCTCCACGGGGAAATCGATGACGGCGAAGGCGGAGGTCGGAAACTTCTCCCGCATCCGGGCGAACGCGTAGCGGTCGCCGTGACCCACCAGCGAGCGTGCGAGGTCCGACAGGCCGGGATTGTGGCCGACCAGCATGGCCGTGCGGTGCTTACGCGACAATCCCCGCACCAGCGCCAGGAGGCGCGAGGCCGGGGCCTCGTAGATCCCCTCCTCCATCCTCACCTCCGCCTCCGGCAGCGCGGCGGACACCTGCTCCCATGTCTGCGCCGTGCGCCGCGCGGGCGACACGAGCACGACGTCCGGCAGCAGGTTCTCCGAGGCCAGTTCCTTGCCCGCCGCAGCGGCGTCGGACAGTCCTCGCGGCGCCAGCGTCCGCTCGAAATCGGGCGCCGCCCCATGCGGGATGGCCTTGGCGTGACGCAGGATGATGAGGCGCTTCATGCGGAGAAGCTAGGACGGGCCGGGCGGGCCGGCAACTCTTCGCTCAGCCGGGCCCCTTGTCCTGCAGGATCTTGACCAGACGGTTCCGCAGTTCCGTCGAGAGCCTGTCATGGAAAAGCTCGGAAACGCGGTCCTTTGCAACGATCTTGGTCAAGCGGGGAAGCAGTTCGCTGGCATACTGCCCGCTCAATTGTCTGAACAGGGCTTCGAGCTTGGCCGAGCGCGCGCCGTAGCCGGCGCGGTCCGTCGCGGCAAAGCGCGGTTCCAGCAGCTGAATGAGTTGCCCGTCGATCGAGGGAAGCCGGACGTCCACGTGCAGCGTCGCCGCCTCGAGGGGCCTTATGACATGGCTCTCGGCGATCCAGTCCCTGTCCACCCGTTCGCCGCGGATGTACCTCTTGATGTAGTACGACCGAAGATCCTTCTCGGGATCCTCGACCATACCGTCCTTGAACCAGTCCTCGACGATCGAGGCTTGTTGCTCGTAGTTGTATTCAGTCCACCTGCGATAATATCGGTGGTCGTATTCATAGGCCTTCTCGCCGAGATCCGCCTGCGCCAGGCCGGCGCGGACGACCATGTTCCACGAGTAGCTCGAGTGCTCGCCCTGCCAGACATGCGTCAGTTCGTGGATCAGCGTGGCCTTGTCCTCTGCCGCGTAGCTCATGCCGTAATACCCGTCTCCGACGTGGAGGACCCAGTCGTAGTCGTCTGAATCCACGTTGAAGAGGAACGTTGCCGGCAGGCTCGTGGGGACCGTGAACTGCCGGTCGTCGTAGCCGAGCCCGTCGCTGATCAGGATCCTGTCATACGGCAGGTTTCGCCTGAAAACCTGACGTGCCAGAAACTTTTCCTTCTCTGCGAGCGGCCTGACATTGCGAACCCGACGCATGACACTCTCGGACCATGAGAAATCGAGAATGTCATCATCGCATGAGAAAACGATTTCAACGAGACGGATGCTTGCAATCGCGTTGGAGACACGTCGGAGGAAAAACGGATCGACTTGTGACAGCGGACATAGTTTCCGCAAAACCAGCTGAAACGCGATCCTGCTCGCCTTATCCCCGCCGCGTCATGAAGGCCAGCTTCTCGAACAGGTGCACGTCCTGCTCGTTCTTGAGCAGCGCCCCGTGCAACGGCGGGATGAGCTTGCGCGCGTCGCGCTCGCGCAGGGTCTCGGGACCAATGTCCTCGGCCAGCAGCAGCTTCAGCCAGTCGAGGAGCTCTGAGGTGGAGGGCTTCTTCTTGAGGCCGGGCACCTCGCGCACCTCGAAGAAGAGGCGCAGCGCCTCCGCCACCAGCCGCTTCTTGATGCCGGGATAGTGCACCT
>JAESFG010000609.1_pt1 | contig 14138 bp, 13 predicted proteins | sample 9269371 | NCBI WGS metagenome assembly JAESFG01 (sample SAMN14506227, study PRJNA617093) | algae metagenome | isolation source: Aetokthonos hydrillicola CCALA 1050 (B3-Florida) and co-occurring... | place: USA: South Carolina | collected 2013-01-01 | reverse complement strand
GCCATTTTCTCATGCAATAGCGATCATGCTGTGCCAGTTGCGTAAGTCCTGGCACATATTCTCTATCTTTCCTAGTTTACTTGAATATGTGACTCTCTCTAGCAAGTTTTGCGGTTCTAGTTTTTTTTGCCTCATCTGTTACACAGACCAACATAGAATCATAGTCACAAAATTGGCGTAATGCTTCCGCAAATACTTCTCCCTTATAAGTTTTATCTTCAAAACTATATGTAGTTTCGCGTGGATATAAGCCTAAAAAAGTGATAATTTGTCTCATACTTATTTTCTGTTATTTATTATTGTCTGTCCCATACCTAAGCGTGTCTTCATCCCAGTACCAGTAAATTGGGAATATTGAGCTAATAAATTAGCTACATTCGCCAGCAAGGGATCAGCACGGTTGAGAACCTGTAGAGTAACATCACCAACAAAACCATTCACAAAACCTCGCTGTAATTGCCAAGTCCGCGTTTGAATTTTGTGCTTTTTGAGAACGATTGCATCGCTAAGATAAGCTATTAAGTCATCGCTTCCTAAATATACAGGTGCAAAATAATTCCAGCGTTCTAACCAACTGCGAAACATTAAACTTGGCACAGGTAAAGGTAAGTTAGTTGCACCTTGAGCAAAAGCTGTAGGTGTGATAAACTTCAAGTCGAAAAATCTAGAAGTTTCTGGCTCGTTTCCCACTAAGGTTGTATATAACTCTTCATAGCCGGTAATTTCGTCTTCGCGGTTGATAATGTTAAACTTAGCACCAAATAATTCTAAAGACTCAGTAAAATTAAAATGAGCAATTGCTTTGGTTGCAACATCTTGTAATCCGCATAGGGATAATTGATAAAATTCTTCTGGGTGAAATGTCAAAAAATCTTTTGAGCTAGAGTATGAACCAATAATTCCTGAGTAAGAAATAGCAGGGAGGTCATCTCCCATTTCTAAACCTAATTTTTGGTGTAGTTGCTTCACCAATTCCAAACTATAGGAAGAAGGTAAAACTGTTGGTTCGGATACGCTGAGTGTCCAAGTAGAACGAATTAGCATTAGTTTTATAAGCTCTTAAATTTAACCCATCCTGGTACAAATTTGATTTCCCCATTAAGATTCATCACGGTGCGTCTAGATTTTGGTGCTTCAAAACCAGGTGCTTTTAAGCCGCAATTATCACGTATTTTTTCACGTAGTTCATCTCCAAATAACAAATCTATAGTTGTTCCATTCATCCCACTACCCCAACCTAACCTTAGACTATAAGGACATTTTTCTGATTCGTAAAATTCTCGAACGTGATTAAAATTTAAATTTTTACCTGGCACTTTAGGATTATTTTGAATATCTTGCCAGTAATAATGTTCATAACCCCATTGCTCTTGTGTAAACTCTTGACATATTTGTAATAATTCATCAAGGTTGTTAAAGGGCAGTTTCATTCCTTTCTGATGTTTAAACCAAGAGAGCATTTCTGTATCTAATGTCAGGGTAAATTCTGTTTGAACGTTACGCACCATTTCAGCATAGATAGATGCTTTGTACTTGGCTAAGTAATCAGGAAATCTGCTAGAGATAACAACTTCGGCTACTACAGGAAGATTAACTGGTATTTGTTGACCTTTTTTAGTAGTAATTTTATCTTCTATTAATGGTTGAGAGTCTGTAACTTTAATTGCTCTTAGAAAATCAGCATTCGCTCCCCTAGCGGAAAAATTTTTGCTTTGATACGTAAGTTGAAATTCACAAAACAAGCTATTCATAAATAGCTCATCATCTAACGATTTTTGCTGATATTGACTGAGTTGTCTTATTTTTTGACTCAAGGTTTCTTCAATTACACTCACCCGCTTAGATAATGGTACTTGATACTTGTCAGCATGTTTAAGTAAATGATAGGCTATAGCTGTTCTAATTGCACCTTTGATTGAAGAACCAGGTATGAATAATTGACCCATACCGTTGCGAATCATCGGACGTAAATCTGTAATTCTATCTTCTGTTAATTTATGGCTGATAGCTTCTTTGGGAAAAATTAGATTGCCATTTGTATCTTTGGCGTTCCACCATTCATTACCAAAGGCTTGTTTTAACAGTCTAGTAATGTCTCGGCGTTCTTCAATTGCTTGAATGTAGTCATTAAAAAAGCTTCCACCTTGTGATAACAAACCCTTAGCTAATGCTTCTTGATTAGGAAGATAGACTTTTTTATCTGTCTGCACGTATTCAAAGGGATTCAATCTAGATACAGACGAACCAATGTGTAAAATTATGCTGGTTAACTGTATTTTTTTAGATTGATAAAAGTCCGGTTTTTGGAGAGCCGAAGGAAACGGAAACACCATCTTTTTATTATCCCTTTGCTTTAATTGGCAGACTTAAGCTAATACCACTACGATAAATAGAGTGTTTTTTGAATTCGTGCGGTGTGACATCTACTAACTTTCCTTGCGGTGGTGTAGCTGTAAAAAAAGCAGAACCTTCGGTAAACATTCGCACCATTTTTCGCCTGATCTGACTTTCGGCTATCCAACCACCCCGTTCTTGTATTTCGTAACTGGCATTTTCTAGAAAGTTTTCTGTTACGGTAGAATCCCAAAATAAACTTAAGATGGTATGATATTGTCCATGTTGAAAATTAACTACCTGTTGCCAAGTTTCAGGTAATTCTAACCAAGAGACTGAAAATCTTCCTGCACCACTGGAACGTTCTCCTCCAATACCTTCTTCACCTAAAAGTTCTAATGCAGCATGTAACTTATCTTCTAATTCTTTAGATTTTGAAGATAGTTGTAATAGAAAGTATAACCCTGCTGGGTCTTTCTCCCACGCAAATTGTACAAAGCCAGTATAGTAAAGGTTGGTTGATGCTGTAACTCTATCTACTGCGATTTTTGGAACTTTCTCAATTTGAAATGCCTTTTTATAGTCAAAGGTTTCTAATTTTTTCAGTTCTCCGGAAGATTTACTTTTGGTTTCATCATTTAATTCCTGAGTGTCGTCTTTTGTAAATCCTTGTCCTTGATACCATCTTTGCCATACTTCTAAAGGTAGGTAGTTAAGTTTCTTGTAAGTTTTGAAAAAAGATAAATCGTCATCGGGGTAGTTAGTAGGAAACTTAAGGGGTCGAGGAAGATAGTAAATTGTGCGATCGCCTACTTCTCTGTAGATAAAAGTCGAACTGATACGGAAGGGGGATATTAGTTGCGATCGCTCATTCGTCGGAAATTGCTGTAATAATTCCTCGACTGCACTTTTACCAAACAACCGTGCATAAACACTCACCCAGGCGCTAAACAATGCATCGGAACGGATGCGATCGCTTGTTTCTTCCATCCCAATTCCTACTTCACCGAAGTGCGCTGGACTTCGCCCGAAGTTAAGTTTTATTAATTTCCAAGCGCTCATGATTCATTTCCTGGCAGTAATCTTTGTATGTAATCCCGTAAGTTGCCGAAGTTATTTAAAAGTTCTTCAGTGTTATTTATGGTTTGAAATGGTTGTATGTCAGTTGTTCCGGAGGTATTTGTAATCTGGCGGTATTGTGTTAAGCTGCGATAGGAAAAATTGAACTGTTGAAATCTAACTTTGCCATAGCCTCTTGAACCATGTCCGCCGAGTGCGTCATCTTCAAGAATGGCGAGAGCTATAGCAATATTTTGTAAGTCTTCTACAACTTGACGGGTATTTTCTACGGTGTAAACTAATTCAAACTGAAATTTTGACCCAGCTGGTACACGTTCCAACTGTCTGGGGTTTGCTGCTGCTGTTACTCGATCAATACCATTTTCAAATTTCCACTCAGTCATGTATAGACCAGTATCAACTTGCTTTAACTTCTCTGCTGATTCTGGTACTAAATGACTATCACGGATAATTAACCGGGCTGGTGCATTACGTCCTCGGTTAACTTTAACACAATTACGACCTTGAATTGTGCGTGTAGAATTCTTGTCTGCAAGTAATCCTTCTTCTGTTACAGTTTCTATTGGTACCCAAAAATCAGAACCACCAGTAGAACCAAATAGGCGACTAATTTGGCAAGTTCTAGCACCTTCGTAAGCAACAAATTGTCCATTTTCTACTTCAGTAAATCCATCTGCTAAATCATCACTTTCATAACGCCAAGTACCACTTCCCCCAGTACGATTTAGTGGCTTATTTAACAACCTTTCTAAAGTAGAGCGTAGTTTTCCTTTAATAGATGATCCTGGTAAGTAAGGATACTTTGTTAGAGGATCACGAATTACAGGTTTATCCAATCCACCGATATCTAAATTTTCGCCACCACCACCAATATGCAATCCAGTTTCGACTGATAGGTTGCTAGTGATTGTAAGTTTACCGAGCAGAGGTTTTTGTATGTGTGATACTGGCATGATTATTTTCCACCTTCAGCTTTGTGATAAGCAATAATTGATTCAATCAGTTGAACTAGACGCTCAAAATCTTCTTTGCTGCGAACCCTGTCAATAGCTGCTGACATCACCTCACTTAATGGTTTAGCAGCTTTTTGTCTAGCCGAAGCGTATGCCAATTTTGGTTTCAAGAGAACTACTTCTGTTTCAATTTTGGCAAATTCACCTGTTTCAGCTAAGTCAGCTTTTAACCGATTCACAGCGTCTAGGAATTTACGAACTTGATTAGTTTCTAACCTTTGTTGCTTAAGATAAGGACCAAATTCTTCTGCATGTTTAACTAAGTCCCGTATAGGATATAGCTTCAAGCCCCCTGTTAAACTGTTAATTTTTGTAATAATTTCCTCAACAATATTTTGTGTTTTACTCATATTTACTGGAGAGTTTGAGGGCTTATTAAAGTTTCCTGATGGGTAATTTGGTTTTTGTTTAATGGTTTCTGACATATATTGATTAACGATTTAATAGTTCAATCCAAGTGGCGATCGCGCGAAAATAAGGCGCATTATAAGGACTTTTCAGAGAAGTCCGAAAATCAACATCGTCTAAGACATCTTTGGGTAATCTTGCTAAAGTATAAGCAATTTTTGGTAAATGTAAATAGTAACGAGTTCCTAAAGCCTCATCTGATTTATTATTTGCTTCAAACTTCTTCAACGAATGCTCTTGTATTTGTGCAGTGAGCAGGAGGTTACGTACAAAATTACGCAAGTAATTAACTCCAATATTTTGCTGTTCTAGCCTTTTTACAAAAGGTAATATACCCAATAGCTTTGGTTTGCTTTCTGACTGTAAAAATTTTTGAATTTGATCATCAATGATATTGATATCTCCTATTCCTAACCATTCATCCCATTTAAATACTTGACCAAATAAAGCTAGGCTATCTCTCCCATTTGCTTTTGCTTTATCCTCAGCTTCACCAGATGTTTTTGCAGCCTGATAAAGCGGAAATTTAACATCATCAATGCTAATTCCTCCTGATATCGTCATATTTGGGTTATATCCCGTGTAAGCTCGGAAGCACTGATAAACATCAAAAGCAAATTCTACAACTTCATTCCACGCACCACTGACAAATAAATCATCACCTCCTGCATAAATAAATAATAAATTCAAGCGTTTCTCACGGGGAAATAACTGCTGGATTTCAGGTGTATTTGTTTCTCTAAATTCAGCCAGACTATTAAGATAAACTTTAAAAAAATAACTCATTTGGCGTGAAAGCCCAGTTATTCTTGGCAAAGTTTTATTTTCACCTAAACCCTCAGCAAAAATTCTCCCAAGGTTATCTACATCCATTCGCAGGTATCCAACTCTGTTAATACCTTTAGCTTTTTTTGCCATTTGATTAGCACGCATAAAGCCTGATTCTTCAGACTTTTCTGCTTCTTCTTCAGACTTCTCTGCTTCTTTACCATAATTTCCTAGTAGTAGAGGCACAGGATTACTGAAATAGCGTAACTTATAGTGTTCAATCGTCCAATTATTTATTAAAAGTACAGTTTCAGGATTTTTAATTATCGGCTTTTCAGCTTCAAACAAATAGTAGTAAACGTTAATTGCTGGACTTTCACCAATAGCTGATAATTCAAAACTTATCTTAGGCGTTTTTTGATCATACAAATTTTTAGTATGGGAACGTACTATAGAATTAACTCTTAATAACTTTCCTCCTAAGTCATACATTGTACAACAAGTCTCACAAGCAAGCACTGAATCCAATTCGCTATCGTTAAGGGGTTGTAATTTTTCTTGCTTTACATCATCTCGATGACAAACCTTACAAGGTTGATAACTTTCACGCTCTTGAAGAACTTCGCTAATATTTTCAGCAAACTTACGAGACTTTTGGACAGCTAACTTCTTACTTGCCAGTTCTGACCAATGCTCGGCAAACTTTGCAGTAGTAATATCTTTTGTCGGAAAATCCAAAGAATCAAGTGCTAAAAAAACTTTGCCTTGAAACTTATGCACCAACCATTTATTAAACTGCTGCCTTACTTTTTGTACACTGCTTTCAACTGATTCGATCGCAGGAGCTAATATATATAGATTACCACCTCCAGCATAAATGACATTGGTACGGGGTAATTTTAAAGCTCCTAAAAGTTGCTGTACTACTTCTTCAGTAACTAATTCTAAGAAAAAGCTTCTAGCTCGTAACGATTTTAAAGCACCGTCAGAAGATATAGTATAGATAAATTTTTGAATACCTGATAAATCACCAGCAATTAAAGCAAGTCTATCACCGTGAGGATTGCTAGCAAATACAGCAGCAACAGCAGCAGTAGTTCTGGCTATATCTATTAATGCAACATCCCCATCACCAAAGCTCATGAAAGAGCCATATTTTTCCAGAATTAAAGTCAGCAAAGATAAATTATCTAATTCTTTGTCGTCATCTAGTTTATCTAAAACTTCCTTAATTTCGCGTTTGAGCTTGTTAAAATCATCCGAATGAGGTTTTTCTGCTACTGGGTAAGGGATTTGAGGATCTCTGTCGGCAATAGAACATGGCTGACAATAATATTTTTGATGAGAATTTTTTTCCTTATTTGGTTTATTTTTTGATAAATTTATTGAGTCAAACAGCAGACGTAATGCTCGAGGTTGGTTTTTACTATTCCAACAGAGTAATTTCTGAGCTTCTTCAACAGATGTTTTAACTACATCTTCATTATCACCTGGGGCTATTAACCTCGGTAATTTATCTTTTAGTTTTGAGTCAGTCCACACCGCTAGAACCCTAACAGCTTCTTGGATAACTTGTAAAGCAGCTTGTTCACTAACAAGTAATTGATTCATTGTTTATTTACCCAAACCCACCAAAAATCTCGCCAAAGCTTGTACCATTTCTCGCCCAGAAACATCTTCTCCTCGGACAAGATGATGAACTTTACCAGTCAATACAGGTAACTCAGACTCAATCACATCTTCTTTAGCATTAAGGTCGCTGTCAATAATCGCGACTATCCGCAAACCAATCGATTTACAAAAATCTTCCCATTCGGTAATTTTCTGTTTTTCTCCAGACAAAATCACTGCATGAGTCGCTTCACGCATAATACGACGGTTTTCTTCTGAAATTTTTCCACCCACATCAATAATGTTTAGGGGTGTGTTTGCACTCCGCACCCAACTTGCAGCTTTGGTTGCAAATTCTAGAGTATATTTCGCTTTATAAGCTTCTTTTAGCTGTCTTGCTAAGTTTGGATCTCGCTGCGCAGCTTCAGAAAACCAAGAACCTTCACCATCAGGACAAGCTGTAATTACGTAAGGATAAGGTGCGCTTTCAATATTGCTGATTGCTTGTTTTAAACCTTCACGCAGACAGGATTTACCAGAGTGTGGCGGACCACACAGCACAACTTTGATAACTGGTTTAGTCTTATACGGTTCATCTGTTTCAATAACTTCACCGAGTCTATACGCTGGGGTGTGGGTAGCAGCAACAATGTAAGCCTTATATCCTGGCGTGCCGATTTTAGGATCAAACACGGCGATCGCGCTATACAAATGAGATATCTTGTGTGCTATCAAATAACTAACAGCAATAGATGCTGGGCCATCAATCTTGAGTAGTTTTCCGCCAGAAAGCTCACCTAATGTCAACATCTCATCTAAACGAGCTGCCGCATCCTGTACTATTTGATCACCATTGGCAGGTTTGCCAAACCTGACTTTCAAAACATCGCCTTCTAGATTAATGTGATACGTCGTCATATTATATTCTTATATATAGCCACTCCTCTGATTTACCTGTCAAATATCAATCAATCAAGTCTCCCAGTTTATAACTAGGATTGTGTGTGATGCAAATCACATATTTACCTAACTTAGGATCGTAAAAACCAACCGCCCCATATATATGAGCCAGTTTGTGTGCTAGAACAAATGCTACAGGGATAGAAATAGGTCCATTAATTTTGAGTAATGACCCTCCTGCTAGTTCACCTGATGCTACCATTTCCTCTAACTTGGCTGCGGCATCACGTACAATCTGGTCATTTTGGGCAGGTTCGCCAAAATTAACTCGTAGTACACTGTCTTTAACTTCAATTTTGTAGGTAGTCATTAGTTTTATCTCAATTTGTTAGGGTGATTTACAAGTATAAATATACCGCCCTAGTTGGTTTCGACTTCGCTCAACCAACTGAGAGATCGTGAGTTGAGCGAAGCCGAAACTCGCACTCCCTAGGTATTTTCTTTCTCGGAAATCATTTAGGTACATCATACACGTGGTTGGAAAGGCTATCTTCCAAAAGACTGTATCTTGAAGAAGGAGGAGCCAGTGCGGTGGGCGGCAATGCCCTCCTTGGAGCATCTGGCGTTCAGAATTCAGAATTCAGCAGGGAATCTCGCGCTTGGATTTTACTACTCATCTGGGATTGGTTCTTGACTCATTCTGAATCCTGACTCGTGAATTCTTGTTGTTATATATTGAGAGTCGTTTAGTGTCTGAACTACTATTTCAAGATGTTCCCCAAGTTGAATTACTGCAATGGTTAGCACGGGGTTCGCTCAACCAAAAACTCTTACGGGCAATTCGCTTGTGGGTGTGGTTGCGATCGCTCTACGGTACTGAGCAAGAACGTTTAGTTTTGGGTGATTCGTTTACCTATGCAGAATGGCGGGATGTATTTTTTAGCCCCAGCCATACCAAAGGCGAAGAAGTTCCAAACTTACATGATTCTAATTGTCCGTGTGCCAAAACCACACAGGAGTGGTTATTTAATCAAAAAACAGGAATTGTTGCTCACAAGTGGCAAGAATCGCTAATAGCTCACATCGGTATTAACGAATCTAAGTTGAATGAAGTATTAAAGCAAAGATTGTTTGGTATAACTCGTCGTTCTTTACAAGGCGATTTAGAAGCTTTAGCTGATTTAGGTTGGCTGATTTATAAAAACGAAAAATATTATCTTGTCAGTGAATTTCCTCCACTTCCGGTCATTTCTAGAGATGAAGTTTCCTCCAGCGATATGAATGGGTATGAGAACTTTTTACCTGAAGATTTAGCGGAGATTGCACAAAATCATTCTCGTGAAATCAATGGAGTACAGCGCTTTTTTTTGAAGGTTGATTATGTCATTCCTCGTATAACTATTGACTCAGTGAGTGAGTGGCAATACCAGTTGAGACAATTTTGGGCAGAAACTCCCGTTCCACCAATTCAACTAACTTACGCAAGTGCCAAAGTTGGAAAAAAAGTTCATTGCATTGTTTACCCAGTCTGTATTTACTATGTACAGAGAGCAGTTTATTTATGTGCTTTTGGTGAAAGCCCTGATCGACAGACGCAATGGTATAATTTCCGTCTTGACCGTATTCAAAAAATGGATCGTTTAAGGTGGGATGATCCGCAGCTTCCGTCAAGTTTACATCAGCACTATCAAAGCCACTCTTTACCTAGCCCAGATTACGTTGCTTTAGAGATGTCCAAAGCTTGGGGGTTTGATTTCTACTTGCCTTCACAATTGATGCTGGTTCGATTTGACCAAGATTATAGCGATCGCTATGTTAAGGATACTCAACGCCATGAAACCTTTGAACAAATTTCTTATCAGCAAGCACAAAACTTATTCAAACAAAAAGTCAAACAACCAAAACAAAAGCAAACTTTGTTAAAAATTCTGGCTAATCGTTCGCCAGAGGATGCTTATTATCAAGCATTTATCCGTTATCAAGATGAGAAACACAGAGATAATAACGTCATTATGCGTCTACGTGCATGGCGTCCTCAATGTGAGGTTCTGTTTCCTTACGAAATCAGACAAAGTATTGCTGCTGATGTAGCTAAAGAATTTCAACTTTATCATCAAGACTAATTTTTACGATGCGCAAATCACAATTAACAGCAAAATTTGAAGAAGCATTAGTTTACGCAACTCGTCTTCATGCTCATCAAACACGCAAGATTAGCGGTGTTCCTTATATATCCCATTTACTGAGTGTCGCAGCACTTGTACTGGAAGCTGGAGGAACAGAAGAAGAGGCGATCGCAGGTTTATTGCACGATGGAGTTGAAGATCAAGGTGGAAAATCCACTCGTGAGGAAATTCGGCAGCTTTTCGGTGAGACGGTTGTTGCGATCGTCGATGGGTGTACTGAATACGACACCAACCCAAAACCACCTTGGTTAGAACGTAAGAAAAGATATTTAGAAAATATAAGTCATGCTTCACCCTCAATCAGGAGGGTGTCTTTGGCGGATAAACTGCACAATGCAAGATCATTATTAGCAGACTTCCGACAAAATGGTAGTAGCATTTGGCAAGAGTTTAAAGCTGGTAAGGAGGGGACTTTATGGTTTTACCAACAGTTGCAGCAAGTCTATAGTGCAACTGGTTCAGATTTTCTCACCCAGGAGTTCTTACGAGTGGTTCAACAACTCTGTCAAGAAACCTAAATGTTAATTCTCTTTTAATGTTTCAATCCCGTTGCCGGGAATCGTTAGGTTTCAAGTTTAAAAGTAATGGATTTTCGGGATTGTATGCGATGTTTCAATCCCGTTGCCGGGAATCGTTAGGTTTCAAGAGTGACCTCAGGACTAGCCCCTAGGGGCTTTAGGACGTTTCAATCCCGTTGCCGGGAATCGTTAGGTTTCAAGTTGAAGCTTTATCTAAGTATCTCATGAAAAAGAAAGTTTCAATCCCGTTGCCGGGAATCGTTAGGTTTCAAGCCAGAAGACGAGTTTGAACATAAACCATCCCACAGGTTTCAATCCCGTTGCCGGGAATCGTTAGGTTTCAAGTCCTATTAGTTGGAAGTGTAGTCAAGATAATTTGGTTTCAATCCCGTTGCCGGGAATCGTTAGGTTTCAAGGCGCGTATCCATGTGGGTTTAGCAGTGGAACTTCTAGGTTTCAATCCCGTTGCCGGGAATCGTTAGGTTTCAAGTTGAGTTTACAAGCTTACTACAGGCTGTAGCTAGCTGTTTCAATCCCGTTGCCGGGAATCGTTAGGTTTCAAGAAGAACCCCCTAATAAATAAACCAATATATACGATGGTTTCAATCCCGTTGCCGGGAATCGTTAGGTTTCAAGAGAAGATTTGGCTTTTATCTGTGACTGTAGCGTCGAGTTTCAATCCCGTTGCCGGGAATCGTTAGGTTTCAAGGACCGCTCTTTGAAACCCTTACAGAGCAAGGATTTCATAACCAGTTTTGGCAGACCTCAAAAATATGTTCATTTCAGGCTCTCTTATTGAGAGTAATTATCATTTGTCTCCAACTCTCAAACGCTGTAACTATTCACTTGTCAAGGTTCTGGCGATTTTGGCAAACCCCCCCTGGTTTTAGCCCCCGCTTCGGTTTGCCAAACATCAAGCTAATACAACCATTATAGAATAATAACTTCTTCTTGTCGAGGTTTTTCCGAACCATAAGTAATAGTTTGTTTCACAGCACCAGCATAGAGTACGTAAATTCTCACCGCATTTTCGTCTGGTTTAATTAACTTCTTGATCTTAATGTGTATTTGTGTAAAGCGGATGTGTTACTGTAACGTGCCACATTCTTAGGGGCTTTCACCTAGCCTTCCTTATACGCAATTTACTGATGGGTGCGCGACTCGAACGCTAGCAAAGTGCTAGCATAAGGTAAAGATTCACTAGTAAATTAGCACTAGTCATTGAGGCACTATCGCAACAATTACTATTCGTAATATATCTGATGAGTTAGTCGAGCGAATTAAACGCATGGCAGCACAAAAAGGCATTTCGATGGAGCAAGAAGTCCGCGATTTGTTACTTAAACGTTATGGACAACGAGATGAAGTGCTTGCTCGTATTCGTCAACGGGCTTTGGGGTTGCCAATAGAAGCAGAAAGTCAGGTGCAAGCTTGGAAATCTGAAGGAAGACCCTGATGGTAGTTGATACGATGGTCTTTGCCTATACACTATTACACGCAGAGGACATGCGCGATCGCTGCTTTAGAAACAGTGGATCAAATTGTGGTGCCTGACTTAATGCTTATTGAGTTAGGCAATGTCATTTGGCAATGTTTAGCGATCGCGTTGTATTGCTGGAATAGGGATTTGATGAGTTGTTTCAATCCCGTTTCCAGGATTCGTTAGATTTCAAGTGAACACAAATAGCATGTACCCAATCTCCTAACCTGTTTCAATCCCGTTACCGGGATTCGTTAGGTTTCAAGACACCCATCCCCGCAGAAAGCGAACGTCTAACGGCTTGTTTCAATCCCGTTACCGGGATTCGTTAGGTTTCAAGCAGGTATAGCCCATGGTGGAAGTTGTTGGAATGGATTGTTTCAATCCCGTTACCGGGATTCGTTAGGTTTCAAGCTGAATACTTGCGTGCATTACCTAACCTAGGAAGAGGTTTCAATCCCGTTACCGGGATTCGTTAGGTTTCAAGCCTAGTTCAATACAGGATAAGCAAAGAACAATAGAGGTTTCAATCCCGTTACCGGGATTCGTTAGGTTTCAAGGGCAGTAAGTTGATTGGCGGGATTGTTTACTACATAGTTTCAATCCCGTTACCGGGATTCGTTAGGTTTCAAGGAAGGATGGTATATCTCATGCACTGCATGTAGCTATGAGTTTCAATCCCGTTACCGGGATTCGTTAGGTTTCAAGAGTTTTGTATAATATTTAGTATAATTACTCATATCAGTTTCAATCCCGTTACCGGGATTCGTTAGGTTTCAAGTCCGCCCTCTGAAACCCTTACAGAGTAAGGACTCCATTACCAGTTTTGGCAAACCTCAAAAATAGGTTCATTTCAGCCTCTCTTATTGAGAGTAATTATCATTTATCTCCAACGCTCAAACGGTGTAACTATTCTGTTGTCAAGGTTCTGGCGATTTTGGCAAACCCCCCCTGGTTTTAGACCCCGCTTCGGTTTGCCAAACATCAAGTTAATACTTTGATGATACAAGGATTCTTAAACAATGTCCAGACTTTGGGAGAAAGTCACGAGCAACACCAATAGGAAAGTTAAGTCTTAAGCTTGGAGCAATCAAAGAACAGTCGTCGGACTCAGCGATGTTCCTTTCGGAACTGATCGCATAAACCTGTCCGCGAATAACTGCGCTTACTTTATTCAGGCAGCTTCCCTTGGGAATCTACTTTCAATCCACATCTATATTAATTGTACAGCCCTTTGGTCACACAATCGTAAAGCCCGAACCACCAACGAATAAAGTTGTAAAAACTCCATCTCATCAGCACTAAACTTATTCAAATCCAACTCTTGAAGTTTGTAAACACTACGGCTCAAATTTGCTTCCGGAAGTGGTAAAGTATTTGGTAAAAATCGTGCCATAGATCGCCAGCTATCTCCAAGTACTTGTTGATATTCTGCGCATAATATAATTTCCCTTAACCTAGCCACATCATTACTTTGAAACCCAATAGCCCAAGCCGAATGATGACGACCAGCAGCCATAATTACCACATCACAGAAGTATTTAATTTGTTCAACATCCTCAGTAAAATGCTCTTGAAGTAGAGGAATCAAAGATTTCTTAAGAATCTCCCGCCCTAACAAAGCACTTTCAACCGCATGATTAGGACGTTTATTCTTCTTTTCAAAAGCTTTTAATTCTTCTTTTTGTTGCTTATCGTCAGGATTATAATCGGTCTGGAGTTTGGACTAAAAGCTCAGACAGAAGCAAAGCACGGATAGAAGAAAAGATAAAAAATAGACATTAGTACTGAGGCGCGGATTGATTGTTAGAGAGGAAAGCAGTCAGAAGTTACACTGACT
>JAESFG010000608.1_pt1 | contig 14176 bp, 9 predicted proteins | sample 9269371 | NCBI WGS metagenome assembly JAESFG01 (sample SAMN14506227, study PRJNA617093) | algae metagenome | isolation source: Aetokthonos hydrillicola CCALA 1050 (B3-Florida) and co-occurring... | place: USA: South Carolina | collected 2013-01-01 | reverse complement strand
TGTCAGCCAGAACTCGGGGGCTGCCGATTTCGTGTTGCGCTCGGGCGGGGGCGTCGTCATTGATCCCCATCAGCCGCCTCAACTCGTGGACGCGCTCAAGCGGGTTGCCGGCGACGATGACTACGTCACCAGTCTGGGGCAGAACGCATTCCATGCATTCCGCGCAGGGATTTCCGATTACGGCAGAAAACTCACGGACCTCTACTCCGGCAAGATCGAGGCCTGCAGGAATGAACCCGCCGGCTAGCTAATCGACGACAGGCGCCAGGGACGGACGAGGCCGATGCGCCCAAAGGGCCAGACCGGAAATCCAAACTTTGGCTGCTCGACGGTCAAATTGTTGCGACTTTCGCGGTCATGGGGTTTGATCCAAGCGGGCGATGGAGACGGCCGTCCGACTGGCGGGGGAGCCTGCGAGAATTAGCACGGCGGTGTTGTGTGCCATGCGACACCGCGAGGGCCGATACGCCCCAACTCGCCTCGAGAACAGAATGGAGCTCATCATGCCGGATAGTCCAGAAGCCGAAAGACAGACCGCCATTCATTAATGAGGAACCGCTTTTCAGAAGAGAGGGGTTGCTCTTGACGCGCTCTGCTCATGAAAGAATAACCTGTTCCGTTGCGCTGGCGACCTATAACGGCTCCGCCTATATCTCGGAACTGTTGCACTCAATTGCGGCGCAAACTCTGACGCCGGACGAGGTTGTCGTCAGCGACGATGGTTCAACCGACAACACCGTCGATCTCGTCAGGGACTTTCAAGGGACTTTGAATCTCAGAGTGATCGCGAATGACCGCCGGAACGGTATCGTACCCAACTTCACGCGGGCGCTGAGCGATTGCCGTGGAGAGTTGATTGCCCTGGCCGATCAGGACGACGTGTGGGCTGAACGAAAGCTTGAGATGTTGGTTGCCAAAGCCTCGAAAGAGGAGCGAGACCGTCCCTTATTGGTGTTCAGCGACCTCGTCGTCGTCGATCAGAACCTCGCGCTCATCAATGACTCCTTCTTTCGAACGAGCAAGAAAGATGCCACCGCGTGCAAGCTTAGGGACTTCATACTCACAAATCACCTTCCGGGATGTAGCATGCTCATTAACCGTGCACTGATCGCTCGTGCCCTGCCAATTCCCGATAACTTCAGAATGCATGACTGGTGGCTTGCGATGGTCGCTGCAACATTTGGAAAGATTGTTTTCTGCGATGACGCGCTCGTGCAGTACAGGCAGCATTCAACAAACAATGTCGGCGTACCGACTTGGCGAAAGCCACGGAAGAGATTGATTCCTCGGTGGGAGAGTGTCAGGGGTAAACTTGGCTCGTTGAACGGCATGGCGAGAGATGCTCAAAAGAACGCAGCCATATTTCTTCAGCACTTTTCAGGCGAGCTTCCGCGTGACGATCAGGCGTTGCTGGAGTCGATCTCGAAAGGTCGGGTCGGCCTTGGAGTGCTTTCGGAACTGAGGCGAAGCCGAAACGGAGACCTGAATGATCTCGATGTGCTCGGCATGTTGGCCATCATGAATGTCACAGGTTTCCCCAAACAGTAGTGGGCCGGGAGAGGAGGCGGGGACATGGACGTCAGAGATGTGCCGGTACTTCTCATAGGGTTTAACCGACCCGAGTTCATGAAGGTGCAGATTGATCGTCTGCGTCTCATCGCACCGCGCCGCGTCTATTTCGCGTCGGATGCTCCGAGGGAGGGCCGTCCGGCAGAGGCGGATCTGGTAGAGAAAACGCGATCGGCGGTTGACCAGATAGACTGGGAGTGCGATGTCCTTCGGGACTATCCGGAAGTAAATATTGGCCCTGGTGTACGAATCGCGACAGCATTAAGATGGATATTTGAGAAAGAGAGATTCGCCGTTATTATTGAGGATGATGTCAATATTCATCACTCATTTTTCGAATTTGCGTACCAAATGCTGGTTACATTCGAAGATCGTGCTGATGTGCATACCGTCACGGGTTACAATCCGCTGGGGAGATGGGAGAGGGCAGGGTCAGATATTTTCTTTTCGAAGGTGCAGCATTTGTGGGGCTGGGCCACGTGGAAGCGTGTGATCGACAGATGTGATTTCCATATGAAGAGTTGGCCGGCCATTCGCGATGCAAACCTGCTGTATGACATTCTAGGGTCACGATCTCAGGCGGCGTTCTGGCATTCGAGGTTTGATGCGACCTATAACGGTTTGTTCGACACGTGGGACTATCCCTATATTCTTCAAAGTTTCATTGATGAGGGGAAGTGTATTGTTTCCAGGGTGAACATGGTCAACTATCTAGGGGCAGGGTCCGGCTCCACGAATACGTTGACATTGAGGCCCTATATGCGAGTGAAAATCGACGCAATGGAGCCGCCTTTCAATCTGCCGCAGTTTTCGATCGTGGACAGGCTGGCGGACGAGAGAATTTTCAAGGTCCGCTACGAGGCAGAGCAATCCATCTTGCAGCAATATCTCACCCCCATCAAAAAACTGGTGAGCGACCCAAAGCATGGCAAATTCTTGGTCGAGCGCCTGCCCGGACCTCCTGCAAAGCTTCAGCTCTGACAGACTGTCGGCCCGCCGCGTTGGTTTCCGGCACGTCGTCGCGACAGAGAGAGGATGTGCGGCTCACTCTGGGCCACATTGTAGACCCAATCGCTCATGAAAAGTTCGAAGCCTCGCGCGTCAGCGGAGAGCCTGGAGGGCAGCGATGCGGAAGGTGTCCGCAGTTTTTCGGTCCGGCGGCGTCGGCCACGTGGCGTACCTGACCCGTCTTCGGCTGGAGAAAGAGATCGAGAATGACTATCGCCGACGGCTTAGGCCCGGGCTCGGCTTTCTCCTCAAGACCGTCGTGCCAGACGCACGGAATGCGCGGCGCACCGACATAGCGCGTGGCGGATGTGCTGCAGAAACTCGGCTACGCGGTGACGGATGCGGGATGGGCCGAGCCACACCTTCTGGAGGCCTGCCAGCGCGGCGATATCCGCGTGGTTTAGGGCGTCCGGCGGTAGGGGCTCGGCGAATGGGAGCGAAAAGTGCGGGCGAACCACCGATCGGGTTGACGGTTGCGTCCGACAACGTACCCTCTTTTTCTTCACGCAATCAGGAAGCATCGTGTCGTTGAGGAGCCGGCGCACTCCAGCGGCGACTTTCGGCAGGTTGAACCATGGAGCAACGACCGTGCCTTATGCTTGCCGCGCATGCGGATCGCGTCGGCTTATGCGGACTGTAACCGCGCGGGAAATGATGTTCGGGACGCAAGACGCCTTTGAATATGACGAGTGCGCGCTGTGCCGTTCTTTGCAGATCTCGATCATTCCGGCTCCCGACGAACTCGCGAAACACTACCCGGATGGCTACTATGCCCACCCGTCCTCCGCTGCTGCTCGGCTTACCGTGCGCCAACGAATTCGTAGTTGGGTGGATTTCGAGCGCGAGAGAACCTCGCTCGGCCTGTTCAGTCCTTTTGGTTTCTTATCATCCCTTGTCAGGGAGAAGCCGTTTGTCATGCCTGCAGCGGCTGGGTTCCACCGCGGAATGCGCATTCTTGACGTGGGCTGCGGATCGGGCGGATTTCTCGACCGACTGGCCCGCATGGGCTTCGGCAACCTTGAAGGCGTCGATCCATTCATTCCGGCAACCATGAAGTCCGAGCGCGGCGTCACCATCCACAAGGCGACGTTGTCGGAGATTTCGGGACAGTGGGATTGCATCATGTTCCATCACTCGCTGGAACACGTGCCGGATCCCCTTTCGGAACTGCAGGCCGCCGCCGAGCGGCTCAGGGACGACGGCATTTGCATCATCCGTGTCCCCACGCCAAGTTCTGAAGCATGGGAAGCATACGAGACGGACTGGGTGCAACTCGACGCTCCCCGCCACCTGACACTGTTTTCACGCGACGGGATGGCAGCGCTTGCCAGGGCGACGGGATTTGCAGTTGTCGCGACCCGCGACGACTGTCTTCCTTGGTCCTATGGCGCGAGCGAACTCTACCGGCGCAAGATCCCTCTAACAAAGCAGGGTGAATGGCGCTCGCATTTCTCATCCACTGAGCTATCCAGATTCGCACAAAAGGCGGTGGCGGCAAATCGCGCGAAGCGAGGCGACCAGACAGGCTTTATCCTGCGACGCCAGTGAAGCCTCGCCGACTTGGTGAGGTCTCCTGAACAGGTTGGTGAAGTTGCGCGGGCGGTGGTGGGGGCGGACCTTCATCCGTGGCGTTCGCAGACGGATGGGGCGCTGACAATCGAACATTGAGACTGGTCAGGTCGGGTCGCCATACCGCTCCAGGCGACACGAGGGTGGCACCGTCCCTGCGAGCTACAGTGACGAACCGGCCACGATCATTTTCGCGGCAGCGGCGGCGTCTTTGACAAAAGCCCTGCCACTGGCAAACACGATCAGACAGAGGATCAAGGCGCCGACAGCCAGAGATGCACCTGTTACTACAGATGACAGATGCCCGGCATTTTCGCCGGGTGGAACCAACAGATTGGCGGCAATCCCAAGAGACGCCGCAACGACGAACGGCTTGATAAATTCGAAGAACACCGCAGGAGAAATCCGGCTCCCCCGCGTAGCAGTATAGACCATGAGGGGGTTGGAAAACAAAAGAAAGGTCAAGCCAGACGCAATTGCTACGCCGAGAGCACCCCACAAAGCTCCAAGCAAAAAAGCGATAATGCTGACGCATGTGATCGTGGTCGTACACATCACCATGTCACGGCTTCGATTCTCGCTTATCATTAACCAGATGAGGGACGTGTAAACGCCGGACACGATCCCGCCAACGCAAATCCATGAGAAGAGGGGACCAGCAGCAATCCACTTCTCGCCCAACAGGAGTGTGATGACATCGGTCCCCCGCGCGATACAGACCACAAAAATTGGAACTGTTGTCGCCATTATGCAGCCAAGAACGAAGAAGAAGACACGCCTGAACCGGCTAAGGTCGCTCGATGCCCGCGCCAAAATGGGGATGGTGATCCGTCCAACGGGTCCCAGCAACTGGACGACGGGCTGGACGGCTAGTCGATAGCTTCTGTCATAAAGACCCAGCGGTTCGGCTCCTGCAGTGACGCCGACAATGATGTTGTCGACAGACCCTGTCAGAAAATTCGTGAGATTCGTGAGCGTCAGATTTCGCCCTGTCGCCAAGTCTTCCATATCCAGTTTCGAAAGGCCCGGCCGACCAGGCCTCCAGCTACACATGTGCCAGATTACAACAGATCCGATCGAGGCAGATACGACCTGCCCGACGACGATGGACCAGTAGCTCCAGCCCATCAGAGACAGACCGATCGCTATGACACCGGACAATGCGGAAATCCCGACCTCCAACAGCGCGAGCGGGGAAAACTTCAGGCGGCGCGCCAGCAGTGCCCCCGGGATATTGAACAGAGTTGCCAGTGGAACGGATAAGGACAGAACGATAACAAGTTGGGTGGCTCTGTAATCCTGGTATAGAAATCCAACCAAAGGTGAAAGAACAATGAGGACGGCGGCGATTACTGTACTGAACAGGAGATTCGTCCAAAACAAGGCTGACACTTGTTGCTGCTCAAGTTTCTCGCGCGTCACAATGATCTGTCCGAACCCTACGTCGTTGATGAGCTGAACGAAGGTCAGGACCGGCGCAACCATTGCCACGACACCAAACTCGGCAGGCAATAGAATGCGAGCCAGTATGAGTTGCGTCCCGTATTGAATCAGCATCCTTACGACTTGGGCGGAAACGCTAAAAGCAGAACCACGAACGGGGTTGAACACAGTTGAATCATCAAATTTATCTAGATAAGACTCAGTTTTAGACTGTGGCATTGATCTAAGATCTCTTTGATGCGATTTGCGCTTGCAGATTTCTCTCGGAAATTGGTGGCGAAAATGCGAGCCTGTCATCAAAACCTGGATTACCTGTGCGTGCTCCACCAAACCGCGGCGCCACTGCATGACGCTGTCGGTTGCTCGCAGACACCAGGGACACCGGCGAACGTCGTTCAGCCAAGACCCGCACCGGTCCGGTGTGGTGATCGATCCTCGTTATGGTCTGGTTCCGCCGACTGTCTCCAGCAGGATCGTGATTGATCCTTCCAGCCCTTTCGGCAAAGGCATGCTCGCGCTACCTTCCAAGTGACTTCACCCGGAGACTGCTCCACAGCGATAGCATCATCACATGGGGTTCCCGCGCAGAGGAATGGACACGTGGCAAGTATATCTATTGTGATGGCGACGTTCAATGGCGAGCGTTTTATCGGGAGGCAACTTGAGAGCCTTTCACGGCAGACCTGTTTGCCCACTGAACTGGTTGTGCAGGATGATGGTTCACAAGACGGGACGGTCGAAATCGTAAACGCGTTTGCTCGTTCGGCGCCGTTTCCCGTACACGTCTTCGTCAATGCGACAAGGTTAGGGTACGCCGACAATTTCTTGAGTGCCTGCGATCGCGCAAGCGGCGACCTTATCGCCTTTTGCGACCAGGATGATTTTTGGTTTCCAACAAAGCTGGAAAGGTGCTCTGCGGAGCTTTCACGCACAGGATCGGCGCTAGCCGTGCATCAATCCGTCTTCATTGACGAAACAGATCAGGAGATCGGACTGAATCGAGAGGGGATCAGAGAGAGCAGAGTGTATTATCCATTTGAGTTGCATCCATGGGGTTTCTTTTCTGGTTTCGCGGAAATGTTTGACGCAAAGCTGCTGAAATATATTCCCCCCAACAAGCGGCCGATTGATAATGTTTCCTTTGAAGGTCAATTGGCGCATGACAGGTGGGTTTATATGATTGCAAATTCATTGATGAAAACAGTAGCGATAGCTGAACCTCTTGCGTACTACAGATTGCATGGTAAGAATGCATCGCGCGAGTTTCGCCCTGAGGGTAATCTCAATTCCAGAAAGCGAGTGCCAAACTCAGTATATTATCGAAAGCATGCGGATATTGCCCGATTCAATTCGCGGATGTTTCGGGACGTCGCCAGCGGCGGACACAAAGCGGCAGAGAAGGCGGCTGAACACTGGAATGCGATCGCGGATCATTGTGAGCGCCGCGCTCGTCTTTACGAAGGCGAACGCAGGCTGCAGCGACTTGGTCGACTGGGTGCGTTGGCCTACCGCGGAGCATATTTGCCCTATCGCCTACACGGGCTGGGGCCTCGCGCTTTCGTGCGTGACGTTGCCGAAGGGATCCTTGGCTTGACGGTGAGGTGAGGCGGAGAATTGAGGCGGTCTTGAGCTGATCTCGGTCGTCGGTGCTTGACCCGCATGCGAGGTCCACTCGAGCGTGTCGATGCGACGTCGACGCCCCGACCTCGCCGGAGGTTCGTGTGTGTGTGGTGAGGGCACTGTGCTTCAGGCGTCCACGCAGACGGAGGTGATCCTTGCATCGGCACACGATCCGGTTCGCGCCCCTGGCAATGCAATGTTTGGCGGAGCGGAGCCGCAAGGGCCGCGCTTCAGGGACCCTTTCCAAGTCGCGCAGACGAGTTCCACATAAGCTCCGCGCGCTTGTCCGAGATCTCCGGAATGTCGACATTGCTATGGGCGTGGCTGTTGACCGTCTGAAAGGCATCACGAAACACGGTCCTGCGGACCGGGGCCTGTTCACCCGCATGACGCGATCTGAAAGACGCCTGAAGTGCGACCAGAAAACAGGGAAACAACAGAGCCATCGGGTCAATCAAGTTAGCCGCAGACACCAGACTTGGAATCAGTAATCCCAGAATGGTAAAAGCAACAGAAAGAATATGTAGTCCGGCAGGCCTCACATAATAGATTCGTTTGAAGAGAACACTGACCATTTGCCATTGGAAGTACAGATAGACCAGCGCGCCCAGAACTCCAATCGACGAAATGAGAACGAAAAAAAGTCCGCTGGCGCGATGAGAGCCGAGACCAGCTCCCAGTCCATATGTCCCAAACAGGATTTCGTATGAAAGGTTGTTGGCGAAACCGCGTTCATATGCCGATGTCGAGCTGCCCTTGTCCAAGGTGAATTCGATGAGCCCCTTGTATTGATCGAAATTGACTGCGAAGTAAACGAGCCCAATAATGACTACGAAGAGAAAAGAACCCATTGTTCTGGCAGCTATAGCCAGTGCTTTCGCATTCCGGACAAAGTAGACCCATGCAAAGATATAAGCCGTCATGCAGACAAGAAGTGCTGCGAGGAGAAAATAACCGGTCGTGCTTGTGGAGATCATCAGCACGAAGAAGCTCAGGGCTGCCAGAAGCGCCCATCTCCATTCAAAGCGGACTAGCCGTGCACTGGAATAATAAAGAAAGACCGCCGTATAGGCGGCCAGGGCACTTGGCTCGGCGGCAGCACCACTCACCCGCCGTACACCTCCCACGTAACCCTGATCCCACGCGCCGGCGGAGCGTTCATTGTGAAAAAAGCTGTCGGGAAAGTACACCCCGAACTCATTGTTCAGAAAGTGCCATATTGCAACTGATCCTGTAAAAACGCCTGCGACGAAGAAGCTTTGGTCGATCAAGCGAGCCAGTTGATCGTAATCCATCTTGGACAAGTGCAGGTATATGGGGAGAAGCGACGCAAGAGCGACGGAAAAATAAACGGTTTGTGTCGCCATCTCGGTCACGAAGTCGTATTGCACCGCCAGTTCTGGATTGAAGAGAGATGAGCCAGGCATGATCTTGAATGTGCCGCCAAAAAGAAGGGGGCAAATAAATATCAGAACGGTAGAATAAAGTAACAGGAACCACAAGAGACCAAAACTCTTCAAATAAAGCGAAGAGGCATATTTCTCGGGTCTGGGCATGCTGATCGCGCAACGAATACCGCAGGTGATCAGAATGGCCCATCCGACGCTCACATTCAGCCGGCCGGCGACGAAGACGGCGGAATTGCTGAGGCACATGAAGGGAAGCAAGGAGAAGATGAGCACGCGGGGCGGATACCTGAACAGGACGGCAAAGATGATCAGGAGAGGCGTGGTCGGCGTCATCCTTCACACTCCAGAGGAGTCGAGCAGGCGGTGGGTCCGCACTGTCGCCGTGTGATCATCTGCTCATATCCAGCGTTCGCCCTCGCGCCAGTGCTAGGATCCGGTGTGGCTAGCGGACCGCCGTTTGACCCGTGAAGACTGCCGTGCTCGATCGGGCAAACGCGTCCCAGTTCAGGTCGTCCTCGAAGCGACGTCGCGCGGCAAGGCTCATGGCCTCCAGGGCGGCGCGGTCCGTCCAAAGGGACGTGATCCGTGCCGCGAAGTCGGCCGGCGTGGCGTCCTGGGCAAGGCAGATCCCGGTCTGGCCGTCCTTCACGATCGTGGGGATCCCGCCGACGCTGCGGGTAACGGAGGGCATCGCATAGGCTGCGGCCTCGCAGAAGACCTGCCCGTATGCCTCGGCGCGGGACGGTACGAAGAGGACATGGGAGCGCTGCATGATCTCCAGCCAGCGCCTGAAATCGGCAGGGTCGGCCTTGTTCAGGGACGGGATCACGTGCACGGGGAGGTCTTCAGGGACGGGCTGGTTCACGCCAACGACCGTCAAGTGCACGTCCATCCCTGAGCCCTTGAGCAGGCGCAGCGTCGCGAGCACGGCATCGCCGCCCTTGCGCTCCCATTCGCGAGCCACAAAGCACAGCCTCAGGACGGGATCCGCCAGGCGCGTTGCCAGGGAGGCCAGCACGGCTTCCCGTTCAGGAGCGACGGGAAGGTTCGCTCCCCACGGAACGACATGCACTTTGTCTGGGGACACGCGAAAATTCCTGAGCGCGCTCTCGCGAGCCCAGTAGGACGGGTAGAGCGCTCCGGCGGCACGCTCGAGCGCGGCCTGTTCCTGCGCCAGACCCTCCATGCGATAGGCTGCGCTGGAATTCTTCACATATCCGTCGAGCAGATCGACGAAGGTTTGGTCGGTCGAGAAGTACAGGGGTTCGTCGCAGAAAAGGTGGCTGACCGGCAGGGAACTCGGCGAGAAGACAAGGTCGAGACCCTTGATCGAACTCAGTCGCCTGCTGGCCGCCAATGCAAGGTCCTTCAGCCGCTCGACCCGGCGGTCCACGTTGTAATACTGACCACGGAGCCGGGCAGCAATGCGCGAAACGGTATAGCGGGGGAGGGGGTCGGCGAGTGGGAAGACGTCCACCACGTCGTGACCCATCCGGACGAAGGCTTCACGCATGGAGTACGCGTAACCGGACATCAGATTCGGGTCGGCGGCGTTCCATGGGCAGACAAAGGCAATCTTCATTCACAGTCCTTGTGTTGGCCGTCCGGAAGATGCTCGACGTGAGGCAGACCGGTCTGTGAAAGGCGCACAGGCATGACTTGATTAACTGCCCTTGCGAGCCGCGCCAAGCCATTTGGTTTAACCGGGGCTCCGCATCCTGGCAGATCGCTCCGGTCTGTGGCGTGCCCCGCATCGCGATCCGGATGGCGACCCCGCCGCAGAGTTGCGCGAACACCGTTTCGCAGCGGCTATCATTCGCCCACCCGTTCGATCGTCGCTCCGAGAAAGGTCGCAGCGAAATCCGCTCCCGGGCCCGATGTCAGGCTCGTGACAAAGTCGAGCCGGTCGCCTTTCGCAAGCGTAAGTTGCACCTCCTGGACCGCGTCGCTCCCCGGCTTCACCGCCGTCTTGGCAAGGGCCGAGCCGTTCTGGAAGACGGCCACCGTGACCGGCGCCTTTCCATCCGACGGGCGGTTCGCCTTGAGCGTCAACATGTAGGCGCCGCTCTTGTCGACCGTGTAACGCCTCACGGCCCATACCAGCCTGCCTTCGCTGATCCAGGGATGGCCGCCGCCCCGGTTGATCTCGAGAAAGGGGAACTCCTTGACCTTCCAACCCCACTGCCAATTCCCGCGGGTCCACGACAGGGGCTTGGCGGCATCCGGTCGATAGTGTCCGGCGCAGGTCTCGAACGTCTCGCCCTGCCCGCAGACATAGCCGAGATAGGTCCAGCCTCCTCGGCCCTGTTCGCCGGAGAAGTCCATGAAAGCAGACGCAACGGGCGGCACCGGGCCAATCGTCTCGAGCATCGTGTTCCCGACGATGAAAACGGGATCCGCCGACAAAGGCAGGTCTGCGCTTGCGCCGGCCGGAATGTCGACGACGGTGTTTCCCATCAGGTCGAAGACCGTGGCGCCCTTGACCGCGGCCGCCCTGACTTTCTGACCAGGCTTTTCCGACCAGGCGACGGTTACGACGGCATCCTTGCCGGCGAAGCGGTAAGCCCTGTCGAAGAAGCCGAGCGGGACCGCTTCGGCGGGCTTCAGGTCACGGACGAAGCGGATGAAGTTTGCATAGGCGACGTAAGAGGGCCGTGGCGCGTACCGTCCATAGGGACTGTCGACATCTGTGAGCAGCCCCATTCCCTTGAACTCGGCATAATCGCGCAGGAGATACCACGTGACGCGGTCCGCTCCGTTCGCGAGGAGAGTGGCAGCCATCTTGACGAGGTAGGGGGCTGCCAGCCTGTCACTTTGGTCGCTTCCGTCGCGATAGGTGAACTCCGAGGCCCAGAACGGGATGGGCCGGCCTGCAGCGGCGCGGATCGCGTCGAAATCGAACTTGACCTGGTCGACCCCGAAATACGGATGCACTGCGATACGGTCGAGCTTTGAGAAGGCGCCCTGCTGGGCCAGCGCCTCGAACCACGGGGCGGGTGCCAGAACGGCTGCACCGCCAGCCACCGGATAGGGGAAACGCGCCGCCTTCAGCGCATCGTAGGTTTCAGCGAGGAGGCGTGAATAGGTTGCCGGGCGGTTGAGGGCGCATGGACCCTGGCAGAAGGATCCATTGTACTCGTTCCAGACCTCGACGCCGTTGAGGACCGGAGACGTTTCGCGCGTCACCCATGCGGAGTACTTGGCGAAGGCGGCGATCCCTTCATCCGTGTAAGGCGTCTGGCCGCCGTCATACAGGGGATTGGCGAAGCTCAGGATCAGCTGAAGCTTCAGGTTGGAGCGCTTCAGTGCATTGAGGTAACGAAGATAGGACGAGCTGAGGTCGTAGCGGCCACGTGCCTTTTCGACCTCGGCCCAGTAGAGCTCGTCCCTCACATAGCCAATACCGGCACGGCTGACGGCCTCAAGAACGTCCGGGTCCCAGCCTTGGGCGAAATGGGTCATCACACCGTAGCGTGCCGGCGCAGGCGGCTTGACCATCGGCGCAAGCACGGCGAACCACCGTGTCGCAGTGTCGGTGCCGCTGCGCAGTTCGAGACGAAACCAGCCGGTGCGGTTCAGGACGACGGAAATCCGCGGGCGCGCCGATGAAGCTTGGCCCTCGGCCACCGTCTTTCCAAAGAAAGACAGCACTTTCCAGTCGGCTTGCGATGAGCCCGCATAGGTGAAGGCGACTTCGCGCCCCGGGGCAAAGATCAGCCCCTGCGACGCGGAAGTGACCGCAACCGGAGCCGCGACGGCTTTTTGCAGGAACAAGGGACAGATCAGCACGAGGACGACGCGAAGCAATCGCATTCCGGTGTTTCTCCTGAGGCAGGACGGCAGGTTCCGGGCGCTATCCGACGGAATGATGGCGATTTGCCGGGTCGGCCGCATGGCAGATCGGCAACCGGGACTGGCAAAGGGGGTGGCCACCACAGCTTCGAGGCGGTAGGCTGTCAATTGCCCATCAACTGTTGAAAGGACCTTGGATGGCCTTCAAGCGAGAGACGGTGCTGGTCACCGGGGGAGCAGGATTCATTGGCTCCCATCTGTGCGAGCGACTCCTGGCCGAAGGCAAGGCCGTCCTGTGCGTCGACAACTTCTTCACGGGCAATCGGGCCAACATCAATCACCTTCTCTCCAACCCTCACTTCGAGGTGATGCGCCACGACATCACCTTTCCGCTCTATGTCGAAGTGGATGCGATCTACAATCTGGCCTGCCCGGCGTCCCCCGTTCACTATCAGCACGATCCGGTGCAGACGACGAAGGTCAGCGTCATCGGCGCGATCAACATGCTGGGGCTGGCAAAAAGGCTGCGCTGTCCGATCCTGCAGGCGTCGACGAGCGAGGTCTATGGGGATCCGGCCGTGCACCCGCAGGTCGAAAGCTACTGGGGCAACGTGAACCCGATCGGACCTCGTGCCTGTTACGACGAGGGCAAGCGTTGCGCGGAAACCCTGTTCTTCGACTATTTCCGGCAGCACAGGCTGAACATCAAGGTCGTCCGCATCTTCAACACCTACGGGCCGCGCATGCTGCCGAACGACGGCCGTGTCGTGTCCAATTTTGTTGTCCAGGCGCTGCGCAACGAACCGATCACGGTCTACGGGGACGGATCCCAGACGCGGTCGTTCTGCTATGTCGACGATCTCGTGAAGGCGCTGACGGCCATGTTGGACTCGCCGAACGATTTCACGGGTCCGGTCAATCTCGGCAATCCGGTGGAAATCTCGATGAACGATCTCGCCGGAATCGTCATCGGCAAAGTCGGATCGCGCTCAAAGATCGTGAAACTGCCTCTCCCCGAGAACGATCCGCGCCAGCGCAAGCCGGACATTAGTCTTGCCAAGGAGCGCCTGAACTGGGCGCCGAACGTCTCGTTCGACGAAGGCATCGCCAAGACGATCGACTATTTCCGACGCAGTCTGAACTGATCTCCGGCACCGTCCGGATGACCATCGGATGACGCCGGCAGGCCCGGTGTCGCGACCCATCACTCCATGCTGATCGGCAGGATGCCATGGCCAGACTTGTTGTCATCGGCGCGGGAGCGATGGGACTGGCGGCCGCCTACCAGGCAGCCAGGAACGGGCATTCCGTCGAGGTCCTGGAGGGTGCGCCCGAACCGGGCGGGATGGCCGCACATTTCGATCTCGACGGACTCTCGATCGAGCGGTTCTACCACTTCGTATGCAAGAGCGACCGCCCGACATTCGAACTCCTTGACGAACTCGGGCTTGGCGGCACGGTGCGCTGGCAACCGACAAGCATGGGGTACTTCGCCGGGGGGCGGCTCTACCGCTGGGGTGATCCGCTGGCCCTTCTGTCCTTCCGGGAAATCTCGCTCGTGTCGCGCCTGCGATACGGCCTGTTCGCCTGGGTTTGCACGAGGCGCGACAGGTGGGAGTCCCTCGAGAACGAGTCGGCGCGGTCCTGGATCACGCGGTGGTGTGGCCGCGAGGTGTATGACAGGCTCTGGCATCCGCTCTTCCGGTTCAAATTCTACGAGTACGAGGAGAACATCTCGGCCGCATGGATTTGGACCCGGATCAAAC
>JAESFG010000607.1_pt1 | contig 14193 bp, 7 predicted proteins | sample 9269371 | NCBI WGS metagenome assembly JAESFG01 (sample SAMN14506227, study PRJNA617093) | algae metagenome | isolation source: Aetokthonos hydrillicola CCALA 1050 (B3-Florida) and co-occurring... | place: USA: South Carolina | collected 2013-01-01 | reverse complement strand
AAGGCCATACTGTTTTGGTAAATGTCAGATCCCAACAGCATGTTGGTGTCTTCAAGGGCACGGTAAAGGGTTTCCAGTTTTGCCAAAACGGGGTTTAACTGGTTGTGGGCTTTCATGTCTTTGTCGTGCTCGGGTTTGTCTACAAAGCGGGGTATCCACTGTGGGTTTTGGTTCATGTACGTGTGTACTTTTTGTACCCATACTTCCATGTCGTACCGCACACGGCCATGTTGTTTGCGTTGCTCGGGTGTAAGGTTCACTACCTTACCCGCCAACTTGTTTTCAATTACGGCAATAGCCGCCATAATCTGCTGAATTTCTTCATCGGTAAACTCAATGCTGATGGAATTGTCCAGAGCCATTTTGTTACAATTTAAAGGTTATAAAAAACGGCGTCTTTCGGTAGGTGTGCAACAGCCTGGTACAACAGGCTTACCCGGTATGGGTTACATGTTCAAATATGAACATGGATGTGAAAATAGAAAGATAGGTTTGTACAAAAAACACCCTTTATGCATGTATGAATAACGTGTGCATAATCGCCATTACAAGATGAATGTTACTTAGCAATATGCATAAAAAGTAAAATTACTATTGGTACTAACTTTAGCTTTGGTAAAAACAATTAATCTAGAATAGATCATGAGCTATATATCCAACATATTACCCCGAATAAAGCAGTTTAGTCATGATCTCGACAAAAAAGAGATATTTATAGATTCTCCCTGGGTTATAATAGATGAAAATCAAAACCAGCAGAAATATATTTTTAGACGAAATGGAGAGTTGTTGATGTCTTTAAATGGGCAGGTAATACTAGGAAAATGGGAATATCTATCAGCAGCCAAGTGCCTTTTAATAGATAGAACAACTGATAAGGTATTATTTAATCAACATTATCTTGACAAAACAATAATGATTCTAGGAAAAGATGGAATAAAAAACGATAGACTCATTCTAGTTAATCAACTATTATTGCCAAGTTTAGATGTACTCAAATATTTAAAAGACGTTTTTTATAAAAGTCATTATATATCGACCGTGCAAATCAAAACAGGGGAAACTCTTGAGTTGCACAAGTATAATGGCTTTTTTGAGGGCACCATTGTCACAATCAACAGCGAAGCGGTTTTGGATGGAATTGTAGAGTTAGTTAATTCAGATAAAAAGCTAGTAATCAAGGATAGTAAAATAGATAAGATACTTACCCGTTACACTTACAAAACTAAAAAAGGCAACTTGATTATAGATCAATCAGACACATCTCCTAGAATTGGGGATGATGTATATACAGAAGAATATAAATTACCTCCAGATGGTAAATACAAATTAGGTTTCCTTTATTATATAATTGTTGAAAACGGGAAAATAATAGGATAAGGTTACCGCCTCCCATTCATTGTGCCCCTTTGTGTCCTTCGTGCCTTTGTGGTTCCATCTTTTCCTTCGTTGTTCATCATTGCTGAATAGCCTTACTGCCGTACAAGTGTGCGACGCAACAGGTGCCTCATGGTATTCCTGCTGCTGGTCTACCCCAAAAAGAAAAGCCCTGAACAACAGCGTGTGGTGTACACAAAAAAAATCCGGTGCCTGCAGGCTGTTGCCGTACAAACACCGGATGCATGACTGCCGGCCAAGTTAGTTGCCAAATGTTTTAACCTGTACCTGCGGGCCGCGGGCGGCACTGCCGCTTTTGTGCAGGTTAAACGTAAAGCTGCACAGGAAATAACGTTGCAATACGGTGTACCGCGTATCCTCGATATAGCTTTGGCTGGTGCTGCGGTTGATGCCTACATTTTTGCCCAGCACATCAAATACGGTAAGCTTTATTTCGGCCCTTTTGTTCTTTAAAAAACCTTTGGCTACAGAGGCGTTGTAAAAAGGTATTTTGGTATTAAAGCCATCTGCACGGCCGGTATTAACGGTATAGGTAAAGTTGTTGTTGAGCACCAGACCCCAGGGCAGGTAATTGGTCATTTCGGTACCATATTCCTGCGTAAGGTAGTTGGTGTTTAGTTGCGGTTGCAGGCTATAGGTAGCCTTGCTGATGCGTAAGGTGGCCGATGTGCGGACATCTATCACATTGTCAATGGCATAACTCCAGCTAATGCCGGGGTTGATAGAAAGGTTTTGCATACGGTTGGCCGCACCGTTGATAAATGCCATGTTTTTGTTGTAGTTGGCACCCAGGCTAACATCGAACCTTGACTGTAGCTTACGCACCGCAAAACCATAACTGGCATTGCCAAACAAAAACATATTGCCATTGGCATTTACGGGCATGCTTTTGCGGGCACCCGTGGCAGAAATGCTGTCAGCATACACAATGGCACTTTGGGTAACGCTGGCTGCAATAAAGGCAAAGAAGTTTTTGCGGGTAGCCATATCTGCCGCCAGGTAATTAAGGCTGATGTTGTGGGAGTAAGAACGTTTGAGGTCTGGGTTGCCGGTAACAATGTTCAATGGGTCGCTCACGTTTAACAAAGGCTGCAACTGCTGGGTAGAAGGTTGTTGCGTACTGGTACTATAACTAAGGCGAACATTGCTGGTGCTGTGTATTTTATACTGAAAGCTGGCATAAGGCAACACATCGGTAAAAGTTTGCTTTATGGTATTGCCCGCGGTTGTATTGGTACTTATAAGCCTTGCCTGCTGCCAGGCCGCACCGGCACCATAATTAAACTTGCTGTAGTTGGCACGGTAACCCAAACCACCGCCACCATAACGGTAGGTATTTTCAAAAGCATTGGTAAGGTAAATATTGGGGGTGTACTTGTTATCGGCACTGTTGTAGTCGAACGTTTTTTTATCGCTGCTGCCCTTGGTGCTGTTGTAAAAGGCGTTTATTTCTATCAAAGCCTTTTTACCGGCAGGCTCGGTATAAGTTACGTTGCCGCCATAGTTGGTGGTATTGGCATCGGTACTGTTGGTTTGGTTAAGGTTGTTAAAAGGGTTGCCGCCGGGCTGATAAAAGTTGTTGCGGGTTTCCAGGGTACCATCCTGCTGGCTGTTGTTGTAAGCCAGCTCGCCGCTGAAAGAAAGGGTGCGGCCTTTTTTACGGAACTTATGACGCAGTATCATATCGTTACGCAGGTTATAGCCGGTGGCTTTGGTAAAGGTATTGTTGTAGCCATCGTTCAGTTTAACGTTGTCCAGGCTTTCAGAAACATAACGGGTATTGCTTTGGTTTTTTTGCTGTTGCCAGGTAAGCGAGGGTGTTAGTTTAAAAGAGGTAAAGCTGTCAATCTTTTGGTCCAGGGTAAGGTTAAAGCGTTGCTGGCTGGCCTCTTTAACGGTACTGCCTGTAGAAGTATAATTGTAGTTGTTGCCCGGCAGCAGGTATTGCCTTTGTGTGTTGCGGTCGTTAACCAGGCGTACATCGCTGAAAAGGGCGTTGCTGTTCAGGTCTGTTTTGTTGTTCCACAGGTTGTTGTAGTTAAGGCCGCCTGCATAGGTAGTGGCAATGCCCTGTTGGTTAGGGCCCATACCTGTTACGGGCAGGCCAATACCATCGTCGCCGGAGCTAACCTTTACGCTAATGCCGCCGCCGTTACGCATGCCACGGGCCAGTTCTCCGGTAAAGTTCAGTACATCGCCCATGGAAAAGCCTTGTTTGTTGATGTTGTTGGCCATGCCTATGAGGCTAAGTTGCTCATTGCCGTTAAAGCGGTTGATGTTGGTTTGTGCATCGTAACGGCGGTTGTTGCCGGCACCGCCGTTAAGCTTACCAAAAGTGGCATGGTCGCGGTCTTTTTTAAGTTTCAGGTTAATGGCCGGAGAGCCGCTGCCATCGTCAATACCGGTAAAATCGGCACGGTCGCTTTTTTTATCGTACACCTGCACTTTGTCAACAGCATCTGCATCCAGGTTTTTGGTAGCCATTTTAGGGTCGCCGGTAAAAAACTCGCGGCCATTTACATACACCCTGTTTACCCGTTGGCCGTTCACCCTTACGGTGCCGTCTGCATCTACGGTAACGCCGGGCAGTTTCTTCAGCAGGTCTTCTACTACGGCATTGGGCTGGGTTTTAAAGTTTTCGGTATTGAACTCCAGGGTATCGCCATTCATTACAACGGGCGGCCTTTTGGCCACCACGGTAACGCTGGTATTGTTTACATCGGTCATGGCTACATCGCCCAGTTCTATTGGGGTGGTAGTATTGTTAACCTGCACCGGTTGCCATACGGGCAAAAAACCAACGTAAGAGGCAGACAGCAGGTAGCTGCCTTTGTCTACACCCTTTAACAGGAAAACGCCATTAGAGTCTGCACGGGTAAAAGCCATTAAGGTAGAGTCTTTGGCATGCACCAGCGAAACGGTGGCATACGAAAGGCCTTTTTTGGTAAGGGTATCTGTAACGCGGCCTTTAATGGTGGTAGCTTTTTGGGCAAAAGCCAGTGCGGGCAGCAGCAGAAACAACAGTGCATATAAACGTTGCATGCGGGTTTTGGTTTAGGATTTCAAAACTATTGGGCTGTGGCCGCAGCAGCGGTTAATGAACTTTGTAGTAAGGTTAAACAACGTTAAACATTTGGCCGGGTACCTTGTTAGCGTAGGGTGTACGGTGGTAAAAAGGAGGCCCAAACCTTGCCCCATAGTAGCACCATGGTTGAACGGAGCGTCGCAAGCGGTGCCCAACCGGAGCGGTAAAGCCGGCCTGTACAACAGGCGGAAACCGCATAAAGGCGGGCAAAAATTTTTAGGCGATAACCGAAAACTGGCTTATCATTGCAAAGGAAACCAACTGATTTAGTTTTCAAGACTACCCTGCAGACACATCAGTTATCCCCTTTCCGACCAAGCCCGAACTTAAATTTCAAAGATTTTACCATCACACAGGAACATGTTATTGAACACCTGACCATTTCTTACCTAACTTAATTTATGTACGACATTTTGCAATTGAACGACATGCTGTTGCCCGAACTATTGGATGTTGCAGAGCAACTGCATATTGCCGGTGCCAAAAAGCTGGATAAACAGGAGCTTATCTACAAGATCCTGGACAGCCAGGCTGTACAGGCCAGCGAAGCCAAAGAACCCAAAAAACCCCGCGGCCGTAAACCTGCCACCGTAAAAGCCTCTACCGGCAACATTACCGAAGAAGCCGAAGTAATGCAGGAAGCACCACCCGCCCCTGCCGCCCAAGATGAAAAGCCGGCCAAACGTGCCCGCAAACGCATAGAAAAGAAAGCCAACGCAGACGAAGCACCTGTTGCCCCTGCACCGCCCCCTGCACATAATCCCCAGCAGCAACAGGAGGAAGAAGAAACCGCTGAAACGGAAGAAGCCCCCTCGCTGGATGAAGCCCTGGGTTCACTGGCCGAAGCCATGCTGGCCTCTACCGAAGACCTGCCCGTTCAAAGCAGCCCTGCCACAAAGCAACGCCGCGAAACAGCCTTCAACATTGAGTTTGACGGCATGATCATGGGCGAAGGTGTACTGGAAATGATGCCCGATGGCTACGGGTTTTTACGCTCATCCGATTATAACTACCTCAGCTCTCCGGATGATGTATACGTATCTCCTTCACAAATCAAACTGTTTGGTTTAAAAACCGGCGATACCGTGTTTGGTGCGGTAAGGCCACCCAAAGAAGGCGAAAAATATTTTGCCCTGCTTAAGGTAGACAGCATCAATGGTAAGAAGCCCGAAGAAGTTAGAGACCGTGTGCCGTTTGATTACCTTACACCACTGTTCCCTTACGAAAAACTGAACCTGTTTACCACCCCCTCTAACTACAGCACCCGCGTAATGGACCTGTTTACCCCCATTGGTAAAGGCCAGCGTGGCTTAATTGTAGCCCAGCCTAAAGTGGGTAAAACCATGTTGCTGAAAGAAGTGGCCAACGCCATTGCAGCCAACCACCCCGAGTGTTACCTGATGGTGGTGCTGATTGACGAACGCCCTGAAGAGGTAACCGATATGGAACGTAGCGTAAAGGCCGAAGTGATTGCCTCTACGTTTGACGAGCCTGCTGAAAAGCACGTAAAAGTATCTACCATAGCCCTGCAAAAAGCCAAAAGGCTGGTAGAGTGCGGCCACGATGTAGTGATCCTGTTAGACTCTATTACCCGTTTGGCCCGTGCCCACAACACCGTAGCACCCAGCAGCGGTAAGGTATTGAGCGGTGGTGTAGAAGCCAATGCCATGCAAAAACCCAAACAGTTTTTTGGTGCCGCCCGTAAAATAGAACACGGCGGATCGCTTACCATACTGGCTACCGCGTTAATTGAAACCGGCAGCAAGATGGATGAGGTGATTTTTGAAGAGTTTAAAGGTACCGGCAACATGGAGCTGCAACTGGACAGAAGGCTGGCCAACAAACGCATCTTCCCCGCTATTGACCTGGTGGCATCATCTACCAGGCGTGACGACCTGTTGCTGGACAGGGAAGTGCTGCAACGCATGAACATACTGCGTTTGTACATCAACGACATGAATACCGAAGAAGCCATGAACGAACTGCTGAAACGCATGCGTGGCACCAGGAGCAACGAAGAGTTCCTGGCCAGCATGAACGGTTAAGACATTGGTTTTTACAATACAAGGCCGCCCTTTGGGGCGGCTTTTTTTATGGTACCAACAGTAGGAATGCTATTGGGCACCGGTTGCGTCGCACTCTTGTACTGCAGGTGCTTTGGGCAGCTGCCCGGTTTGAGGTTTGTTGATGCCTAAAAAGGCTGGCCGTTTAACAACACACCACAAACATTAAAAAACCAGGCTCTGCCGCTTTTGGAGGCTTATTGTTTACTTTTGTTTTCATGGAACAAACAACTCCTTTGGAATACACTAACGATATGCTTTCTTATGAAGGTTTCCGTAAGGAAGTACTGAACGACTACTACATGGTAGCGTTAAGCCGCGAAGCCAGCCTACTGGGCAGACGCGAAGTGCTGACAGGTAAAGCCAAGTTTGGCATTTTTGGAGACGGTAAAGAGCTTGCACAGGTTGCCATTGCCAAGTTTTTTAAACCCGGCGATTTTAGGAGCGGTTACTACCGCGACCAAACATTTATGTTTGCTGCCGGCCTTGCCACCGTTGACCAGTTTTTTGCCCAACTGTATGCCGACCCCGTTGAAGGGCACGACCCGTTTAGCGGCGGCAGGCAAATGGTATCGCACTTTGCCACACGCTTTACCGATGAAACAGGCAACTGGCTTGACCTGGCCAACCGTAAAAACATATCCAGTGATATAGCACCCACCGCGGGCCAAATGCCCCGTGCATTGGGCCTTGCCTTTGCCAGCAAATGCTTTAGAAACACCAAACAACTGCAACAGTTTGACAACCTGTCTCACAACGGCAACGAAATATGCTTTTGCACCATTGGCGATGCCAGCACCAGCGAAGGTCATTTTTGGGAAACCATTAATGCTGCGGGTGTATTGCAGGTGCCTTTGGCTGTTTTTGTGTACGATGATGGTTATGGCATATCGGTACCTAAGGCCTACCAAACCACCAAAGGCTCTATTAGTGCCGCATTGAAAGGTTTTCAGAAAAAAGACGATACCAACGGCATCAACATTTACCGCGTAAAAGCATGGGATTATGCCGGCATGTGTGAAGTGTTTGAAGAAGCCCTGCAAAAAATACGCGATACCCATGTGCCCGCCGTGTTTCATATTGAGGAAGTAACACAGCCGCAGGGGCATTCTACATCGGGCAGCCACGAGCGGTATAAATCGCCCGAGCGTTTAGAGTGGGAGCGTGAATGGGATTGTATGCGTAAGATGAAGGAATGGATGGTGACGAACGAAATTGCATCTGCCGAAGAATTGGATGAACTGCACGAGAAAGCCAAAGAAGCTGTACGAAACAGCAAAAACAAAGCCTGGCAGCAATACCTGGAACCCATTACACAGCAGGTTACGCAAACACTGGAGCTGATTAACAGCATGCTTGTGAACGATATGGAGGCTTACAATAAATTACAGCAGGTAGCTGCAGAATTGAAAGCCAACAAAGAACCCATGCGTAGGGATGTGCTGCGTACCCTTGCCCTTGCTTTGGAGTTGGTACCCAACTCACCCACCACTGCCGATATACAGGCGTATTATGATGTGCTGTATAAGGAAAACAAAGGCTTTTATAACTCGCTATTGTACAACGAGGGTAAAAAAAGTGCCCTGCAGGTAGAAGAAACTAAACCACTGATACCGTTTGATGCACCTGTTGTAAACGGCTACGAAGTGCTGAATAAATACTTTGATACTTTGTTTGCCAGCGAGCCCCGCGTATTTGCCTTTGGCGAAGACGTAGGCTTTATTGGTGATGTAAACCAAGGCTTTGCAGGCCTGCAGGAAAAGCATGGTGCCAACCGCATTATGGATATGGGCATACGCGAACTAACCATTGTAGGCCAGGCCATTGGTATGGCACTGCGTGGTTTAAGGCCTATTGCAGAAATACAGTACCTGGATTACCTGCTGTATGGCCTGCAGCCTTTGAGCGATGATGTAGCCACAACCCATTACCGTACCAAAGGCCAGCAAAGCTGCCCGGTAATTATACGTACCCGCGGCCACAGGCTAGAGGGTATATGGCATAGCGGCAGCCCTATGGGCGTGGTAATTAATGCCCTGCGTGGCATGTATGTTTGTGTACCCCGCAACATGGTGCAGGCGGTAGGCATGTACAACACCCTGCTAAAAAGCAACGACCCCGCTTTAGTGGTAGAATGCCTGAATGGTTACAGGTTAAAAGAAAAACAACCTGCCAACCTGTTAGAGTACACAGTACCCCTGGGCATACCCGAAGTAATCAGGGAAGGAAACGATGTAACCATTGTATCTTATGGCTCTACCTTACGCATTATACAGGATGCGGCAGAAAGGCTGCAGGCCGAGGGCACCAGTTGCGAAATAATAGACGTACAAACCTTGTTGCCGTTTGACATTCACCACCACATTTTACAATCGCTGAAAAAAACCAACCGCATTGTATTTGTAGATGAAGACGTGCCCGGCGGTGCCAGTGCCTACATGTTTAATAAGGTTATGGAAGAGCAGGGCGGCTACCGTTGGGTAGATGCTGCACCACGCACCATTACAGCCAAAGACCACAGGCCTTCTTACGCCAGCGATGGTGATTACTTTAGCAAACCCAATGCAGAAGAGATTATCAAAGTAATACGCCAAATGATGCAGGAATAAACCACTGTTCATACATAAAAAAGCCGGGTGATGATAAACATCGTCCGGCTTTTTTTATGCGGGTATGCTGTGTGTAATGCTACGCCAGCAGTGCATCAATTTTTTGGGCAAGGGCCTTGTCCTTATCGGTAATTACATGGCCGGCATCGTGTGTGCTTAGCCATATTTCTACGGTATTGTACACGTTTTTCCATTCGGGGTGGTGGTTGGCTTTTTCTGCTTCTATGGCAACCCTGGTCATAAAGGCAAAAGCTTCAGAAAAGTTTTTAAAACTTAGTTTGCGGTACAGTTTGTTGTTAATGGTTTGCCACATAATGGTTGATTTTTAAAATACCATGTTGCCCTTGGTTTTTATTTGCTCGTTGGTAAGCTCTGCTACCAGTTGCACGCCGCCAATGCTTTTAAGGGCTTGCTTTATCCAGCTGCATTTTTCATCGTCTACACAATCGCCTTTCATGAGCCACAGGTAATCAATGTGTTTAAATTCGGTCAGCAGGTATTCGCCGTCAAAATGGTTGTGGTATAAATAATGGGTAAGAAAGCTGTTTGGTTCGGCAGATTCGTAAATATTAAAGTAGTAGTTGCGTTCGCGTTTACGCAGGTGTATTTCAATATCGCTGTTAAGCCTAAACTTAAAGCCGGCCCTTGTGTTCAGGTGCCAGCAAAGCTGGTAGTTTTTTACCGTAGCTGTAATGCCCAGTAGCCGGGTGTCTTCAAAAAACTCCTCGGTAATGGCATCCATGTCCAGTTTAAGCAGTTTCATACTTGCTGTTTGCAGGGTAAAGCTAATCAATGATTGCGTAGTATACCAGCAATGTGAACATTGGTGTTATGTAGTTTTTTTTGTCACACGCCGGCAATGCCGTCTTTTTTCATAAGGAAATCAACTACGGTAATACTATGAAGCACCGGTTGCGTCGCACACTTGTACTGCAGATGCTTTGGGCATCTGCAAGGCAGTAAGTCATTAGTCAATAAGTCATTAGGTAAGGTATAAGCATACTATGTTTTACTTATTGACTTACTGACCAATGACGATATGACTTCCTGTTGTACAAGTGTGCGACGCAAGGGACGCCCAATAGTATTCCTTCTGTTTGCCTCCTGCAAAAAAGCATTGTACCAACAGCGGGTAACACAGCCGCAGCATAAGTGTACAATAAAAAAAGGGTTGCCTTAGGCAACCCTTTTATGTGGTGTTCAGTTAAGGTTTAGTAACCCAGCTTGAACCTGTAATCTTTAATATCTGCCACTTTTCTAAGAGCTTCAAAAACGCCCCTGCTTGCACTGGTTGCAATATTCATAAGGCTGGTTTTGATGCTGTTGGCATCCATACCGGCGGGCAGTTCTTTTTGGCCAAGCACTTCGGGCTTAACGGCTATAACACCGCTGTTGCCTGCAATGGGCTGGCTAACCTTGCCGGTAAGCGATTTGTTGAAAGCTGCACCCACCACTTTTGGCTCGGTACCCAAACCGTTGATGAATGGTACATTAAAGGCAACGCTGTCTGCACGTAAAACGGGTACGCCGGCAGATGTTGCATAAGCTTCCAGGGTGTTGCCCTTGAACTTGGTTTCTATAATTTGTTTGGCTTTTTTCTCGTTGCGTACAAACACTTCGGCTTGTGGCCTTGCCTGTGCAGCGTTGGCTAAACCTTTTTCGTTAACGGCGGTAATAATGGCTACCACGTATTTATTGCCCAGGTCGTTAGGCTCGCTAACAGTACCGGTTTTGTTGTTGTACAACCAGCGTACAAACTCGCGGCCACGGCCCTGGTTACCAAAAGGCCCAGCTGTAAAGTCGCTTTCTTTTACTTCGCCACCGGGTATTACGGTCTTTTTCAGTTTGGCGGCATTTTCGTCAAACTGCTTTTTGTCTTTAGACGTGCCGGCAAATTGCTGGGCAGCGGTAAAGGCATCGTTAACGGTATTGTCTGATGGCTTAACAGGTTTGGCCAGGTAAGCAATTTTATAACCGGGCTGTGTACCTTTTTGAGAAAGTATTTCGATATAGTGGTAACCGAAATCGGTTTTTACAATGCCTTTTTGGCCAACGGTACCGGTAAAAATGAAGTCGTTGAAAGGGGCAACCATACCGCCTGAAACTACTTTGTCATACACACCGCCTTTGTCTTTGCTGCCGGGGTCTTCAGAATATTTTTTACAAATGCTGTCCCAGGCTGCACCTGCATTGATAAAGTTGGCAATTGAGTCAACCAATTTTTTAGCAGCTGAGTCTTGTTTAACCCTCATGAAAGTACCGCTTTGTGGGTCGCGTTGGTGGGTGGCAATAAGTATGTGCCTAACCTTAACGCTATCAGGTATTGTTCTGGCTGCTACCATTTTGGCAATTACGTAGTTGCTGCCATCCAGGTAGGGGCCATAGGTTTGGCCAGCAGAAAGTTTAAACAAAGAATCTTTAACGGGTTGCTGTATTTGTTTCTGGCCCAGAAAGCTGTTGTAGTAAGAAAGCTCGCTGGGGTGTTGGATAAAAAACTCTGTCATGTCAGAAGCACCTACAAAAGCATCTTTTTCTTCATTGAGGCTTCTGGTTATGTCGCTGCTATCTGTAGCGGTAGGGCTTACATCGAAGCTTACGTAAGAGAAAGCCCTTGTTTCTGCATCTCTTTCAAAGCCTTGGGGATGTTTTTTTACATAAGCCATGATTTCGTCATCGCTTACGGTTATGCTGCTATCGGGTATAACGCCATAAGGAACGGCTACATAAGAGAAGGATGCGAAGGTTTTGTTTTCGGCAGTTTGTTTTTCTACCAGCCAGTTGGGCACATAGGCAGATTGCCTTAACAGGTTTTGGTATTTAGAGCTTAATGCCTGCTCAATCAAAGGCTCAATATAACCTTGCATTACAGCGGCTTTCTGCTCTTCGTTTTTAGACTTTTGCAGTGTTGCAAATGCTTTGCGGGCACCAGCTTCGTCAAAAACACCGGTTTCGGGGTTGGTAAACTCCCTGGCCAGCGGAGAGTTGGGGCTAAACAACAGGTCTGATAATTCTTTATCGCTTACGGTAAGGCCCAGCTTATCGTATTCCTGGTGAAGGATGATCCTGTCTACTTCCTGCTGCCACATTTGGGGAAGGAGCGTGCTACGGTCTTGTCCGTTACCATACAACTCTAGTTTGGCATCAAAATCTTCTTTTTGGATTTTTACGCCATTTACCTTGCCCACGGTAGTGGTGTTGGAGAAAATACCCCTGCCCCTGCCCATACCATCCTGCAGGATGAAGGCTACCAGGGCCAAAGCAATGATCCCGAAAATGATCCATGCACCCTTGTCACGAATTCTTTGAATAACAGACATAATAGTTATTTATTAGTACATTTTTTAAGGATGGCAAAAATAGGGGAATATAATTATTGAACAAATTGTGGAAAAACTGTGCAGAGGCTGCCCAAAACCCAATAAGCAAAGGCATTTGACAATCAATGGTATTTATACAGGGCCAAACATTGGTGTAGCCACCTGCCCATAGCTGTTACAGGCCGTTTGCATGGGGTTGTTAAGGGTGGTGCAGGCTAACAACGGTAAGGCTGTTGAGTGTTTTTGTGTTGCACACTGTTTGTGCCTCTGTGCGTTTGTGGCTGAGTATTGTTACTTAAGTACAAGTGTGCGACGCAACCGGTGCTTTATAGTAGTGCTGTAGCTGGTATCCCCAAAAAAGGCAGCAAAGCCTGCGGGTAGCAATAATTGTAACGTGGGCTTTGGCCAATATGCAGGTTGTTGAATGAAAAGCAGGTTAAAAAACAGCTATTCTTGTTTGGGTAAAGCGATATTTCTTAGCAGCAGGTTGTCTTTTTCGGCGGCCAGCCAGGCAGTATAAAAAATAAGCTTTACACGAATGGCCATAAGGTCAAAATCTATTTTTTCTACGGTATCGGTAGGCTGGTGGTAGTCTGCATGCGTACCGTTGAAAAAGAAAATAACGGGTACACCTTTGCGGGCAAAATTGTAATGATCGCTACGGTAATAAAACCTTTCAGGATCGTTGGGGTTGTTGTAACGGCGGTCTAACTGCAGGTGGGTTTGCAGGTTGGCAGAGTCTACCAGCGGTTTTAGTTCGGTACTCAGTTTATCGTCGCCAATTATGTACAGGTAAGGCGTATCGCTTTTTTCGTGGCTAAAATCTTTACGGCCCACCATATCTGTATTTAGGTTAACCGATGTGTTTTGCAGGCTAAACAATGGGTGGTTGGTATAATGTTCAGAGCCCCAAAGGCCCAGTTCTTCTCCACTTACAGCCATAAATACCATTGTTCTGCGGGGGGTATAGCCCTGTTGTGCGGCTTTTGCAAAAGCTTCGGCCATGGCTATTACGGCCGTTGTGCCACTGCCATCATCGTCTGCACCGTTATACACCACGCCGTTGCGTGTACCCAAATGATCATAATGGGCCGTAAGTACCACGTATTCGTCTTTTTTATCGGTGCCTTCTAAAATGCCAATAACATTGGTGCTTTGCAATTGCTCGGTTATCTTAATTACCTGTAGCCTGGCTTTAGCGTTGTAGTTGGCTTTTTTTAGCTTGGCCAGGTTTTTAATGCGTGCAGCACTGGTACTGCAAAATGCGGCAGCTGTTTTAGCCGAAACGTACAGTACAGGAATATCAAAAGTGGTTTTGTTGTCTTCACTGTTTTTATACAATGCACCTGCTATGGGGCTAACCTGGCCAGACGACAGTGCATCTGTAGCAATCATTACCCCTATTGCACCCTGCTGACGGGCCATGTTGATTTTTTTAAACAGGTAAGCCTGTGGCCTTTGATATTGGGGGCTGCCTTTTTCAGGATGGCCAGACAACAACAAAACCCATTTACCTTTTACATTAAGGCCTGCATAGTCGTTGGCAATGGTATCAACCAGGCCATATTGTACAAATGCTATTTTGGCCATATCCCACTCACCGTTTGCTGCATAGGTTAAAGGTACCTGGTAGTCGGTGCCTTCCTGTAAAGGCGTGCCATTTAGGCTTAAGCTATTGGCCACCATTTTTTCCCTGTACACATCAAAAGGCATTTGGTAGC
>JAESFG010000606.1_pt1 | contig 14327 bp, 10 predicted proteins | sample 9269371 | NCBI WGS metagenome assembly JAESFG01 (sample SAMN14506227, study PRJNA617093) | algae metagenome | isolation source: Aetokthonos hydrillicola CCALA 1050 (B3-Florida) and co-occurring... | place: USA: South Carolina | collected 2013-01-01 | reverse complement strand
CGCCACTTCTTAGACCAATAATGCCGTCTTGCTCTATTCCTATTCTTCAGAGGAAGTGTGCGACGCAACCGGTGCTTCATAGTATTACCATTGCCTGGTTCATAAAAAAGAAAAAGCTGCCCCAAAGGGCAGCTTTTATTTTAAACAAACACAAGCTATTAATAACAGTACCTGTTGGCTTCAATCATTTTAGCGGCAATGCGGCGGCGGGCATCTTTGGTGTTAAAAGGCTCTACTTTGGTAAAGCGTTTCAGGCCAATGTGCATCATGCGTAGTTCGTCGCCATCGGCAAAGCTGTTAAGGGCATCTTTACCGGCTTTGTTAATGCGGTCTGCAGCGTCAAAAATATACGTGCGTACTATGTCGGCCTGTACGGCAACGGCATCAGCACCTTGTTTGTCGGCCATCTTCATCAGGCGGTGCAGGGCACTTTCGCAGGTGTATGCTTCTATGGCCATATCTGCAATGTTCATCAGTACTTCCTGCTCTTTATCCAACTGCATCATCAGCTTTTGAACGGCTGCACCTGCAGTCATCAAAATGGCTTTTTTAAAGTTGGCAATGTATTTTAATTCTTTGGCAAAGGGGGCGTCGTCTTCGCTGCCAAAATCGGGTATGCTCATCAGTTCTTTCTGTACGTTCATGGCAGGGGTCATCAAATCCAGCTTGCCTTTCATGGCTCGTTTCAGGGTCATATCCAGTATCAGCAAACGGTTGATTTCGTTGGTGCCTTCAAAAATGCGGTTGATGCGGGCATCGCGGTAAGCCTTGCTAATGATGTACTCATCGCTAAAGCCGTTGCCACCATGTACTTGTACGCCTTCATCTACCACAAAGTCTAATGTTTCGCTACCCAATACTTTCAATATGGCACACTCAATGGCGTATTCTTCGGCGGCACCCAGCAAGGCCTGGCTAAAAGGCTGGCCGGCTTGCAACAACTCTTGTTCTTTATCGTCAATCCATTTAGAGGCACGGTACAAGGCACTTTCGGTAACCCACAGCTTGATGGCCATTTCGGCCAGCTTATGGCGTATGGCACCAAACTTGGCAATGGGCAGTTTAAACTGCTCGCGGGTATTGGCATATTCAACCGTTAAGGTAGCGGCACGTTTGCTGCCACCCAAGGCTGCTGCACACAATTTTAAACGGCCAATGTTGAGGATGTTGAAGGCAATGATGTGGCCTTTGCCAATTTCGCCCAGCACATTTTCTACAGGCACTTTACAATCCTGGAAATACAACTGTACGGTAGAGGAGCCTTTGATACCCATTTTATGTTCTTCGGGGCCCTGGGTAAAGCCATCCATGCCACGCTCTACAATAAAGCCGGTAAACTTGTCGCCGTCTATTTTGGCAAATACGGTAAACACCTGGGCAAAGCCGCCGTTGGTGATCCAGCATTTTTGGCCGTTGAGTATATAATGTTTGCCATCATCGCTTAGTTTGGCAGTGGTTTTAGCACTCAGGGCATCGCTGCCGCTGTTGGGTTCTGTTAAACCGTAAGAGGCTTTCCACTCGCCGCTGGCCAGTTTAGGAATGTATTTCTGTTTCTGCTCTTCTGTACCAAAATACAGTATGGGCAATGTGCCAATACCGGTGTGTGCTGCAATAGCCACCGAGAAAGAATAGCCGCCGCCCAGGCCTTCGTTGATGATGGTAGAGGTAACAAAGTCTTTACCCAAACCGCCAAGCTCTTCAGGAACAGCAGACGATAACAAGCCTTGTGCACCGGCTTTTTCCAGCAGGCTCTCCATAAGGCCGGGTTCTTGTTTGTCAATCCTGTCCAGTACGGGGTTTACTTCCGTATCCAGGAACTGGTCGCACATGTCCATCACCATCCGTTGTTCTTCGTTAAAGTCTTCGGGTGTGTACACGTCGTAAGGGTTGCTTTCCTTAATCAGCCATTCTGCACCTTTAAGGGTGTTTGTGTTTTGTGTGGTATTCATGGCAAGAGATTTTATGTGGTTATTGCGTTAAGTTATCGTACACTTTTTGAAGCACGTTTTTTACTGTTTCAATTTCGCCTTTTGAAATGTTTACCAAAGCTTCATCCATGGTTTGGTTGGCGATGGTAATGGTCAACTCTTCCAGGTTACGAGCGGCGGGTGTAAGGCAGATGAGGTTTTTACGCCTGTCTTCCTTAGATGCGGTACGTGTAACCAGTTGCAGTTTTTCCAGGTTGTCAATAAGGCGGGTAATGCTGGGCTTGTCACGAAAAGTCTTGTCGCACAGTTCCTGCTGGCTCAGGCAATCCTGTTTCCACAGGTGGTACAAAATGCTCCACTGTTCAATGGTAATATCTAACCCGGCATTGCGAAAGTTTTTTTGTAACCTGCGTGCTATAGCTGTTGCCGCCATGGCATTGATGACACTGTAAAGCTCGCCTCTTTTAAATTGGTTGTTTGGCATATAGTTGTTTATGCAACTATTCAAAGTTAGCAGAACTTTTTATAAAAGCAAGAAAAATATTAGAGCAGGCTACAAGGCAAAGTTTGCTATAGAAATACCTGTATAAAAAGCCTTGCTGCAATGGTTTTGATAGCCAATAGCCCTGGTGGCAGACACTGTGATGGTAGTTTGTATGCTTTAGATAAAACCCTTAAGCCCGATTACACATTTTAAACTTTGTACATGATGTACAGGCGGTAAACCGTAAGCCTACTGATGCACAAAGTACCTGTTGTTGAAGTGTGCGACGCAAGGGACGCCCAATAGTATTACTGCTGTTGGTGTAATAAAAATTATAGCAAGTGATATTTACAGCGGGTTAACGAGCCGGATGTATTACCACCTTGCTACCAGCTTAAGGTTAACCAGCCTGGGCGTAAGGCGGTTAGGCATGGTAAAAGTGTTGTTTTGAAAATCTTTTACCAGCAGGTAGCTGATGGTGTTGTCGCGGTCTATCAGGTTGAATATTTCCAGGCTGGCCCAAATGCTTTCGAAGTTGCGGAAGGGTGAATGGCTGCGGCGGTTGCTTTTATCGGGCGTAAGCAGCAGGGCACTCAGGCCAAGGTCTATACGAATGTAGGGGTCTATAGAGAGTGCGTTACGGTACTTGATGCTATTGGGTATATTATAGGGCAGGTCGCTGCCGTAGAGGGCGTTCAGGTAAATTTTGAAGTTTTTGTTGGTGCTCAGGTAATCCTGAAAAAACATGCCCAGGGTAAGCAACCTGTCTGTAGGCCTGCGGAGGTAGCCTGTGTTTCTACGAATGCTGTCTGCCACTACTTTGTCTTCGCTGTTGGCGGTAATGACTTCGCCTTTGCTGTTGGTGTAATCCTGGTAATAAAAGTTGTCAATCTTTTCGCGGGTACGCATAAAACCAATGCTGAGCCAGCTTTCGGCATCTTTTACCAACTCGCCATAAAGCCTGGTTTCAAAACCGGCGGCATAGGCTTTGGCCCTGTTTTCGCCAAAGTAGCGGATGCGAACATTGTCCATATCGTAAGGTACCACATCCCACATGTTTTTATAGTACAGTTCGGTAGTAATACGTGCGGGCCTGTCCAGCATCCGGAAGTTGTAATCTATACCGGCACTTACCTGCCAGCTTTTCTGGGCTTTCAGGTTGGTATTGAGCGTGCCATCGTAACGCCTCAGTTCACGATAAAAAGGGGGTTGATGGTATAAGCCTGCCGCGGCTTTGAACACCACATCTTTCTTCCAGCGTTTGGGTATGAAGGACATACTTACCCGTGGCGACAACAGGAACTCTTTGTTAAGGGTATTGTAGTTGTAACGTAAGCCCACCTGCATAATTACATCAGCAGAGTCTTTGAGTTGGATATTGTCTTGTATGTATCCGCTAAAGCGGTTAACGTATAAGTCTGCCTTGCTTTTTAATACTTTGTTCAATTGCAACGATGTGCCTGTGTAAGGCAGGGAGTAAGCAGAGCTGTCGTTGTATTCCCATTCGTTAAGCTTGTCGTGTACAATCTGCCGTTCAATGGTGTTGCCCCAAAGCAATGAGTGGTTGCCTTTATCCCAACTGCCTTTGTGGGTAGCGTTCCAAACGGTAATGTTGAGGCGGTTGCGGGCAAAGTTCTGGTACACACCTGTGCCCAGCGGATTGGTGATAAGGCCATAGGTAGCACTGTTGTTGTCAAAATCACGCTCTCCAAAAATATAGGCACCTGTAATGTCTATGTTTTCTTCTTCATTGTTGCTAAAGCGGCTCAGCATCCATTTAAGGCGAAGGTTTTTATTGGGCATGTGTGTAGCGGATAGCCCCATGAAGTTGGTGGAATACTTGTCTTTCTCGCTGCCTTCAAAGTAAATATCCATACTGAAATTGGCAGAATACAACGGAGAGAATACGCCGGAGGACAATTTACTTTCTTCAGGAAAAAGGGTAAACTTGGTTTGCGATACGTTGCCAAAAATTTCCAGCAGCCATTTATCTGAAGGTTGATAGGTAATAAGTGCCTGCAAGTCGCTGGAATTGGGTATATAGTTGCCCTTGGTATCCTGGCTGCTCAGCAGGTTGCGGTTGCTGCGGTTACGTGCACCCATTAAATAGGTAACCTTGCCGTTGTTGGCGGTACCTTCTATATGAAAGCCTTGTTCCAGCAGGCCCAGGTAAGCAGAGCCGCCGGATTTGCGGGGTTTGCGGTAGGTAATGTCCAGCACACTACTCATTTTATCTCCATACTTGCTTTGAAAGCCGCCATTGTAAAACTTCACACCGCTGGTCATTTCGGGGTTAATAAAGCTTAAGCCTTCCTGCTGGCCATTGCGTACCAAATAAGGGCGAAATACTTCAAAGTCGTTTACGTACATCAGGTTTTCGTCGTAACTGCCACCACGTACAGAGTATTGCGAGGTAAGTTCGTTGTTGCTACCCACAAAAATTTTAATTAACTGTTCAATGCCTGTAATGGGCGATGGGTTAACCAGTGCTTTAGAGGCATCTATGCTAACACTGCCTGCATCTCTGCGTAACTGGTTGCCTTTTACGGTAACATTGCCCAGGTCATTGGCATCGGCTTTCTGTAGTTTAACGGTAATGTATTCTACCTCGCCGGTATTAAGGCTAAAATTGCGTTGTGCGGGCTTGTAGCCGGTATGTAAAAACTCCAGGGCAAGGGTTCGGTTGGCCCGTACGCTGATGGTAAAGTAGCCCGAATCGTTGCTGATGGTGCCGGAGTCTTTATTGAGCAGGTGTATGGTAACGCCTGCCAGCGGTTTATCGTTTTCGTCTACTATCTTTCCCTTGATAATTGCTTTTTGCTGTGCAATGGCACCAAGGCTTACCAAAAGGCAGGATATAAAACTAATCAGGAACCTCATCATTACATGCAGTTAGGCGATGAAGATAGCAATTGCAGCTAATTTGGTTATCAATACCACACAAATAATCAAAATGCTATATTGTGTTCGTGGTAGTAAGTACAACAATGTTGACGTTCAGCAGGTATATAAAAAAACATTTTTTTAATATTTTTTTTAGAAATACCCTGCCAAGTAGGATTATTGCATAAATTTAGATGACCAAAAAAATTGTGTATGAAGAAAGTTTTTACGTTTTTTTCCGTGATCGCTTCTTTTTTAAGCTATGGGCAATCTGTACAAAACAGTACGGCCGCCGCTTTTACCAGTGGTAATGTAGTAGTAGTAAGGGTTGGAGACGGTGCCGCGGCCCTGCCCACCAGCGGTACTGCTGTTCCTACCTTTCTGGACGAGTACAATGCTGCCGGAACCCTGGTACAATCCATAGCCCTGCCTGTAACTGCCAGTGGCAGCAACAAAAGGTTTACGCTGGCCGGTACTTCTACAACAGAAGGTGTTATCAACCGCTCTGTAAATGGCCAATACCTGGTTTTGGGCGGTTACGATGCTGCCCCGGGTACAGTGGGTGTAAATACAGGTACAACCGGTACATCGGCAACTGTAAACCGGGTGGTAGCTATTGTAGATGCGGGCGGTAACATAAACACTTCCACAGCTTTGGGCGATGCATTCAACAGTGCGGCCATCAGGGCTGTAGCTACAGACAATGGTACCAACCTTTGGCTGGTTGGCGGTAACGAAGGTGTAAGGTACACCACAACCGGTAGCACTACCTCTACCGTAGTAAGCAGCACTGCTACCAACTTACGTACCGTAGCCATTTGGGGTGGCGATCTGTACATCAGTTCAGGTGCTTCTACCTACAGAATGGCCAAAGTAGGTACAGGGTTACCTACCACAACAGGCAATGCGGCGGTTAACCTTACCGGCATGCCTACCACTACAGCTTCTTTAAACCAATTCTTTTTTGTAGATACCAATGGAGACCTCATTTACGACGTATTGTACGTAGCCGATGATGCCAGCAGCGGCGGCGGTATTGCTAAATACTCACTCGTGTCTGGCACCTGGACGCTGAACAACGCTGTAGGTACAGCTGCTGATGGTTACCGCGGCCTTACAGGTGTGTACAATTCTTCTACCGGTGCAGTTACCCTTTATGTGGTAAGAAAAGGTGGCAGCACTACTACTGGCGGTGGCGAGCTGGTTTCGCTGGTAGACAATACCGGTTTCAATGCCAACATTACTGCAACACCAACCCTGCTGGCCACTGCAACTGCCAATACCGCTTTCAGGGGTGTTTCACTGGCACCTGCTGCTATTACACCTGTAACACTTTCTTCTTTTACCGGTACGTATAACAATGGTAAAGCCCTGCTTAAATGGACAGTAAGCAACGAAACCAACGTACGTGGTTACGAGGTAGAAAAAAGCCTGAACGGTACCGAGTTTGTGAACATTGGCTTTGTAGAGGCAACCAATACCCATACGTATGGTTTTGCGGCAGACCAAAAAACAACCCTGGCTTATTACAGGCTTAAAATGACCGATAAAGATGGCAGCTTTAAATACAGCAACATTATTAGCCTTAACGGCAAAGAAGGCATTAAGGTAGATGTGTACCCCAACCCCGCCAAAGGCGTACTCATCCTGTCTCACCCCAAAGCCTATGAAAAAGCCACCGTATCTGTAACCACCATCAATGGTAAACGTGTATTAACACAAGCCATTGCAGGCGGTGCCTTACAAACCACTTTAGATGTTAGCAAACTAACCGCCGGCACTTACGTAGTAGTGTACGAAACGGGTAGCACCACCACCACCACCACTTTTGTAAAACAATAAAAGTGTACACTTTTTTACAAAGGCCCGCTGCATACAGCGGGCCTTTTTGTTGTGCTGCAAAGCCCGCTGCCCTTACATTACACGCGGGTAATGCAAGCTTTTTTAAGGAGGACACAGGCAATAGCAACACAGATGGATCGTCCCTTGCGTCGCACACTTGTACGGCAGATGCTATGGGCAACCAGTAGGGTTTAAGGTTTAATGTTTAAAGTTTAATGTTGTTTCAAATTCAAGGATAGTTTGCATGCACAAGCAACCTTAAACTTTAAACATTAAACCTCAAACACGGCTCTACAGCCCAAGTGTGCGACGCAACCGGTGCCCAATAGTATTCCTGCTGTTGGTTACCAAAAAAAATTAGCGGGCAAGCCATCAAAAAAGGTGTAAAAAACAGGGGCCGCTTAAGCAACTATTGTATAAAAGTGATGGTAGCAATTGCTCTTGCAAAGGGCAATTAGTGAAGGTTTAAAACCGGATTGGATAAGGGTAAAATGGCAGGGTTATGGCTCGCCCAAAACCCATTCTACTTCGCCAAAGGAAAAGCTTTCCTGCATGGCATCGCTTACCTGCAACTCGCCGTAAATGTTTACCTGCTTTACCTTGCACAAAAAAACGCTGCTGGCTTTTTTAAGCCGCACCAACTGGTTTTTGCGGTACAGTTGCTGGTTGTACTCGGCAAGCAGGGCGTTTTCCTGGCCATTTAGCAATTGTACAAAACGCACTTGCAGGTACAGGCAAAGTTCTTTGGCTAGTGCAATGGTGTCAAAGTCTTTGCCGGTAATTTGTTTAAGCGATACGGGGTTACGCAAAGCGGCATCAAAAGCGGTTTGATTAATGTTGATGCCTATGCCTATAACACTTCTTTTCCAGCCAGATTTGTCAAACTGGCCGCTGGTAATGAGGTTTTCAATAAGTATGCCGCCTGCCTTCCTGTCATTCCAGTAAATATCGTTGGGCCATTTAATGCGGGTATCGGGGCCTGCGTAGCGGGTAAAAAAATCGTTGCCTGCCAGGGCGGCGGCCATGCTTAACAAAAAAGGTTTGTGGGCAGGTAATGCAGTGGTATCCACTATTACAGAAAGGGCTATAGCCGTGTCGGGCTCATCCGTCCACTGTTTGCCACGTTGCCCTTTACCGGCTGTTTGATGGCGGGCAAAAATGGCGTCGCCGTGTACCGCCACATTTACCTGAACCAACTGCATGGCATAAGTGTTGGTACTGGTAACATTGTCGAGCACCGTAAAACTGTGGCCAATGGGTGGCAGTATATTAGTAGCGGATGGCAAAGATGTATTACTTTTGGCGAAGATAAAGACCGGAAAGGCTTTTTATGGTTGCAGCAATTTTTGCTGACAGTAAAATGACAATCCGCTGATTTCGTTATTATTAGTGTTGCTGCGGCACTATGCCCCAGGCACCAACAAAATTTTATTTCATTAAAACACGTTTTATTATTGGCACCTCTTTCTCCATTAGCTAGCCGTAAAAAAACCGTTACACGGCTTACCCGGAATTCAAAGATTTTTAAGACCATCATTAAGGCTATAGAAGACAAGAAAGGCGAAAACATTATTAGCCTTGACTTACGCAAAATAGCCGAGGCGGCTGCAGACTTTTTTATTGTTTGCCAGGCCGGCAGTACTACGCAGGTAAAAGCCATTAGCGATTATGTAGAGCAGCAGGTAAAAGATGTATGCGGAGAAAACCCCTACAAACAGGAAGGTTACCAGGCACTGCAATGGGTTATTATAGATTATGTAAACATTGTAGTACACGTAATGCACCCCGATGCCCGCAAGTTTTACAGGCTTGAAGAAATGTGGAGCGATGCCGGGGCTGAAGGGCACGACAAAACATAATGTTAAAACCCGTGCAGCTTTTCAATATTTAGCACACTCAAACGTATTCTATACAGAGATTTGAATTTATGCAACAACAACAGGATGAAAAAAACTTCAGGCCTAACCTGAACCCTGACAATAAAAAGCCCAAAGGACCCAAGTTTTCCATTTACTGGATTTACGGACTGGTGGTAGTGATATTGCTGGGATACAACATTTTTAATTTAGGTATGCCCGAAACCCGGCAAACCACACCCCAAAAATTCAGGGATGAGATGCTGGCCAAAGGCGATGTAGCCAAGCTGGATTTCATCAGCAACAAAAAAACTGTTCGTGTGTACATTTTTCCGGACAGTTTAAAAAAGCAGTTTTACGCCACTGAATTTAAAAACGTTGTTATAGACACCAAAAAGGCTGCATTAAAGCCTTTGTTTGAATTTAAGGTGAACGACTGGCGTGTGTTTGAAGAAGACCTTCGCAACTATTACAACACCACAGGTAAAGCCCTGGGCCTAAAAGAAGTACCTACCGAAACCAAGGATGAAGGCGAATGGCTGGGCTTTGCTGCCAACATTGGCCTTACCATATTAATGCTGGTAGGCATTTGGGTATTGATGATGCGTAAAATGGGCGGCCCCGGTGGTGGCAGCGGCCCTGGCGGTATCTTTAGTATTGGTAAAAGCCGTGCCCAATTGTTTGATAAAGGCACCAAAGTAAACATCACATTTGCCGATGTTGCAGGGCTGGATGAAGCCAAGGTAGAGGTAATGGAAATTGTAGACTTTTTAAAGAACCCCAAAAAATATACATCGCTGGGGGGTAAAATACCTAAAGGTGCATTGCTGATTGGCCCTCCCGGTACAGGTAAAACCTTGCTGGCAAAAGCTATGGCCGGCGAAGCACAGGTACCTTTCTTTAGCATGAGCGGTAGCGACTTTGTAGAGATGTTTGTAGGTGTGGGTGCCAGCCGTGTACGCGACCTGTTTAAACAAGCCCGTGAAAAAGCCCCCTGTATCATTTTTATAGACGAGATTGATGCCATTGGCCGTGCCCGCGGCAGAAATGCCATTATGAGCAACGACGAAAGGGAAAATACCCTGAACCAGTTGCTGGTTGAAATGGACGGCTTTGCAGGCGACGCCGGTATTATTATACTGGCCGCCACCAACAGGCCCGATGTATTGGATAGTGCCTTGTTACGTCCCGGACGCTTTGACAGGCAGATATCTATTGACAAGCCCGATGTAAAAGGCCGTGAAGCCATATTTAAAGTTCACCTGGAACCTATTAAGATTTCTGAAACTTTAGACCTGCACAAACTGGCTGAACAAACACCTGGTTTTGCCGGTGCCGATATTGCCAACGTTTGTAACGAAGCTGCCTTGATAGCTGCCCGAAAAAACAAGCAAGCGGTAGATATGAGCGATTTTCAGGATGCCATTGACCGTGTAATTGGCGGCTTGGAGAAAAAGAACAAGATTATTGCCCCGCACGAAAAAGCCATTATTGCTTATCACGAAGCCGGACATGCCGTTTGTGGCTGGTTTTTAGAGCATGCTTACCCGCTGCTGAAAGTAACCATTGTACCCCGTGGTACCGCTGCACTGGGCTATGCACAATACACACCCAAAGAACAATACCTGTACAATACAGACCAGCTGATGGACCAGATTTGTATGACGCTGGGTGGCCGTGCCGCCGAACAGATTTTCTTTGGCAAGATATCTACCGGTGCCGCTAACGACCTGCAGCAAATTACCCGCATGGCTTACAGCATGGTTACCGTTTATGGTATGAACAACAAAGTGGGCAACATTAGTTTTTATGACCCCACCCAGGAAAATACCTTTACCAAACCTTACAGTGAGGAAACAGGTAAACTGATTGACGAAGAAGTAAGGAACATTATAAGCGAAGCCTACCAGCGTACCCTGCAACTGCTTACCGAAAAGAAAGATGCGGTAGAAAAACTGGCCAAGGAATTACTGGATAAAGAAGTGTTGCACCAGAGCGACGTGGAATTACTGATTGGCAAAAGGCCTTTTGAAGAAAAGAAGCTGCTGGATGTAGACCCTGAAAATCCTGATACCAATGCCGCCCCGCAAGGTGCCATTGATGAAGGTGTTCCGCCGTACGACAGTAATATACCTGTACCGCCTTTAAAATAAATAACGGTAATGAGTACATCCACTTCAAGAGAGAACATACTTAGAAAAATAAGACAGGCACTGGAAAAACCGGTGCCTGTTCCCTTTACGGCCAACGAAGCCTATGGCAACGTGTACAAGCCTAATACCGAAGACCTGGACATACTGTTTGCTGAACAGTTTTCGAAACTGCTGGGCAAATTTGTGTATTGCGTAAGCGAGGCCGAAATGGCCATGCACCTTACTGCCCTGGCCAAAATACAGCAGTGGAACAATATTTACTGCCGCGAGGCCGAATTGAAATACCTGTTGCACAGCAACGGCTTTTCTAACTTTGAATACCCGCAACTGAACACCTGCGATGCAGCCATTACCAGCTGCGAAGCCCTTATAGCCCGCACTGGCAGCCTGCTTATGAGCAGTGGCCAGCAAAGTGGCCGCAGCACCAGCGTTTATGCACCCGTGCATATATGCATTGCCCGTACCAACCAACTGGTGTACGATATTAAAGACGGCCTGCAACTGGTACAAAAAAAATACGGCAGCAACATGCCATCGCTTATTACGCTGGCAACAGGCCCCAGCCGTACTGCAGACATTGAAAAAACGCTGGTGGTGGGCGTTCACGGCCCTAAGGAAGTGTACCTTTTTTTACTGGAAGGTTAGCCGGGGTAATGGCTTTTATGGCTGCATAAAGCCATGCAGTACAATCATCCATGAAGCCCGCTACACACAGACAAATGAAGGTGGAAGTACTTTCAGAGGAAAATTTTGGGCGGCGTTTATGGTTACGCTCCTACGGAGCTTGTTTGCTTTTGTGCATGCTATGCTATTAATATAACGCCACGCTGTGGCTTTGTCCTCCTGGTTTGCCACGCTATCTGTTTTCCAGCCCTGTAAGGGCGTAACGTTAATAGTTGTGTAGTTTAAAGGGTTTGATAAAGCTCCGTAGGAGCGTAACAAAAAATCTTGTTGGTCCGGCCTCACCGCCAACCCCCCCTCGCCCGCGGGGAGTGGGGGGTACAGTGTTCTGCATTTTGCATTCGGCTTTTTTGCCTTTGTGGCTGAGTATTGTTCCTTCAGAGGAAGTGTGCGACGCAACCGGTGCCCAATAGCATTCCTGCTGGCGGTTACCAAAAATACCGGCGTGTTACCGTTGCTGTAAGCCAAAAAAACAACAAGGCATATTCGCCTTATCTTTATGGCATCATGACCGTTTGGGATTCCATACAACTGGCTTTCAATACCGTTCGCAGCAACCGCCTGCGTACGGGTATTACTGTTACCATTATTGCTTTTGGTATTATGGCACTCATTGGTATTATTACCGCCATAAAGGCCATGGAACAAAGCCTGAAGGAAAGTTTTTCTTCTATGGGGGCCAATGCTTTCAGCATCAGGTTTAAGGAGTCTACCGTGCGGTTTGGCCGCCAGTCCAGCACCGTAAAAGTGCGGGGCCGAAAAGAAAAGAAATCCAACCTGAACAAATACATAGAACGCGAGGATGCCGAATATTTTAAGCAGCATTACCGTTTTCCAGCCCAGGTAAGCATTTACCTGCGGGGTGGTTACAGCATCAATGCCGTTTACCAGGACAAAGAAACCAACCCCGTAGCAGCATTATGGGGTGGCGATGAAAACTACCTGGCCGTAAATGGCCATACCCTGCAGGCAGGCCGCAACCTAAGCGTGCAGGAAGTACAGGCAGCCCGCAACGTATGCGTTATAGGCAGCAATATTGCCCAAAAGCTTTTTGGCGACGACCACGAAAAAGCCCTGGAAAAAATAATCAAGGTATCGGGCGAGCCCTACCGTGTAGTGGGTGTGCTGGCCAGCAAAGGCACCGGCGGCCTTATGCGTCAGGACGATATTATCGTAACCTCGTACAACAAAGCCCGCAGCCTCAGTACCGCATCCAGCTCGTTTATTATTGGCGTACTGGTAAACAATGTGGCAGATTTGGAGCCGGCCATAGACGAAGCTGCCTCCGTTTTTAGGGGCGTACGTAAACTGGAACCCATTGAAGCCGACAACTTTGCCATAGAAAAAAGCGACAAGTTTGCCGAAATGTTCATTGGTTTCCTCAGCAGCATTACAGGCAGTGCCGGTGCCGTGGGCATGATTACCCTTATTGGTGCCGCCATTGGTTTAATGAACATTATGCTGGTAGCCGTTAGCGAGCGTACCCGCGAGGTTGGCCTGGTAAAAGCACTGGGCGGCAAAAGCAAACACGTACGCCGCCAGTTTTTGTTCGAAAGCATGATCATCAGCCTGTTGGGTGCTTTTTTCGGCATCATACTGGGCATATTGGTAGGCAATGTTTTTTCTGCCCTTCTTAAAACGGGTTTTGTAATACCCTGGTTATGGGTCATTATGGGTATCGTCATTTGCTCTGTAGTAGGGCTGGTGGCCGGCATATACCCCGCCTATAAAGCAGCCAGGCTTAACCCTATTGTAGCACTGCGGTACGAGTAGGGCAATCCCCCCAAAAGTCTATAAAACGCTGTAAGCCTTACTAGTGGCGGTTTTCTATATCATAATCCGTACCTTCGCTCACTTTAAAAAACCAACATTCGTTCCCTAACCTGTAACCCGCCGGTACTTTTCCATTTTTTTGAGAAGCCCGGCAGAAGCATTCCATGGCATCTTCGTTGCGTCGCACACTTGTACGCCTGCAACAATGGGCAACAGGTAGGGTACCACCACAATAAGGACTTTATTAGGCTATGAGTGCTAAGTACAAAGAATTTTCGGGGCTAAACCTGCCCTCTATAGAACAGGAAATACTGGCTAAATGGCAGCAAACCAATGCGTTTGAAAAAAGTATACAACTGCGTGAAGGTGCCACACCCTTTGTGTTTTACGAAGGCCCGCCCAGTGCCAACGGTATGCCGGGCATACACCACGTTATCTCCCGTACATTAAAAGACCTGGTTTGCCGTTACAAAACCATGCAGGGCTACCAGGTAAAACGTAAAGGCGGCTGGGATACCCACGGCCTGCCTGTAGAACTGGGTGTTGAAAAAGAACTGGGTATTACCAAGGAAGACATTGGTAAAAAAATTACCGTAGAAGAATACAACCAAAAATGCCGCGAAGCAGTATTGCGGTATAAAAATGAGTGGGACAACATTACCACCAAAATGGGGTATTGGGTAGACCTGCACGACCCCTACATTACTTTTGACAACAAGTACATTGA
>JAESFG010000605.1_pt1 | contig 14449 bp, 16 predicted proteins | sample 9269371 | NCBI WGS metagenome assembly JAESFG01 (sample SAMN14506227, study PRJNA617093) | algae metagenome | isolation source: Aetokthonos hydrillicola CCALA 1050 (B3-Florida) and co-occurring... | place: USA: South Carolina | collected 2013-01-01 | reverse complement strand
CCCCAGCTTTGTAATGAGTAACTCTTTCACCAACCAAACACTGGCTCAAATTGAACTGTGGGCCAACAGCAGCCAGTACGAAAACAAAGTGTATGTACTGCCTAAACACCTGGACGAAAAAGTTGCCCGTTTACACCTGGCTAAAATTGCCGTTGAACTGGATGTACTGACCGATGCACAAGCTGAATACCTTGGCCTGAGCAAAGAAGGTCCTTTTAAACCTGAGCATTACAGGTACTAAGCATATTGGTGAGATAGTATAGTGAGATAGTATCTAAGAAAGCCGGCACTTGTTGCCGGCTTTTTTTATTACACGCTGCGGTTGTAAGCTTTTCTTTTTTGGAAACAAACAGAAGGAACACAGCTCATCGTCCCTTGCGTCGCACACTTGTGCTGCAGGAAAAAGGATGGGCTGTTTGTAGTTTGTTGTTTGTTGTTGGTTGATGCCTAAAAAAGGTTGACCATTTTTAACTACAAACAACAAACTACAAACAGCAGCTACAGGGCTATAGCCCACAAGTGTGCGACGCAACCGGTGCCCAATAGCATTCCACCTGCCGGTTACCAAAATGGACGGCGGGTGTACAATAGCACGCTGTTAAAACTTTCAGCAATGCTTCAAAGGTTTTTTGCAACACTCGCATCCAATGCTAAAAAAGTCACCATGAAACGAATAACCCTTACCTGCCTGGCCTTATCGCTTACCCTTACCGTTATTTTACCGGCCTGCAGCAAAGACGACACCACCACCACCACCGAAGACACCAATAACCAAACCGCTACCGTACCCGATGTGTACAAAAAAATCTATGGTGCCAGCAGCATTACGTCAGACGGTACATGGATATACATCAAAGCCACCGGCACGCCAGATCATAAAAGTGTGTATTACCCCACCAGCAACAGCCTGTACGAAGCTTTTAGCGGCACCACTTTTGGCGGCAATACGTTTTCCAAAAACCCCAACACCATTGCATCGTTCAGTTATACCTACAAAATACCGGCTAACCCTAAAGTGGCTACTACACATGCAGCTACACCATTAGGGCCTATTGGTGTAGCCATTAACGGTGTTCCTTTTTATAACCAGTACGCCGGTCCCAACCAGCCCTTAACCGGCGAAGTGGTATCGTTTGATAAATATTATGGCCACCCCGCCCAGGCCGGCGATTATCATTACCATGTAGAACCTTTGTACCTTACTACGGTAAAAGCCAGCAAATCGGCACTCATGGGCTTTTTGCTGGATGGCTTTCCCGTGTACGGCCCCGAAGAAAACGGCACAGCTGTAACCAATAGCCAGTTGGATACTTATCATGGCCATACGGCTGTTACGGCAGATTATCCCAATGGCATTTACCATTACCATGTTACCAATACAGACCCCTACATTAACGGAAGCGGCTACTATGGCACTGCGGGCACTTATACCAGGTAGTTTACTGGCTATATGCATGGTACTGCCGGGCTGCCGCTCAAAAACGCACGAAGTGCAACCGGTTTTACCCATGTACAACGCCGCTACCGTACAAATAACCATGCAACAAGGGCTTGCCTTTTACCAGGGCAGGCCCTTTACCGGCATGTTGTACACCCTTGCTGCCAATAATGATACCATACAGGTAACAGGCTTTAACCAGGGTAAAGAGCACGGCACCTGGCGTAGCTTTTACCCCAGCAATCGACTACAGGAAAAACGCTATTACCACAACGGACAAAAAACCGGCAAATACATAGCCTACTGGCCTAACGGTAAACAAAAATGGCTGTACCACTTTAACCGTAACGAATACCACGGCCAATGCCTGGAGTGGAATGACAAAGGCTTACTGGTAAAAAACATGAACTTTAATATGGGTTATGAAGATGGCCCGCAGCACCAATGGTACGATAACGGTAAAGTAAAAGCCAACTATCTTATGATCAACGGCAGGCGTTACGGCTTGCTAGGCACCAAAAACTGTGTAAATGTATCAGACAGTATTTTTAAATATTAGCCGTGCTGTGGTTGTAATGCTGTTGTTTACGGCATGCAGGCAATCACCGGCGGCAAAGCAAAAGGCCTTACCTTATTACAATACGGCAGACTTTACACCCGTGTTTTTAACCCCCGCCGAAGCAGATAAAAAAATAACACACACCATTGCAGATTTTGCGTTTACCAATCAGCACAACAATACCATCAACAGGCAGTCTGTGGCGGGCAAAATACACGTAGCCAATTTCATTTTTACCAGTTGCGGTAGTATATGCCCCATAATGACCGGTAACATGAAAGCGGTTGCCAAAGCATTTCCCAACTCGGCAGATGTGGCTATACTCTCCTACTCTGTTACGCCATGGATTGACAGCGTAGCCAGGCTAAAAGCCTATGCCGACAACAACGAGATTACCGTTAACAACTGGCATTTTCTTACTGGTAAAAAAGGGGCTATTTACCAGTTGGCAAGGCAGTCTTACTTTGCCGAAGAAGATTTGGGTTTTACCAAAGACAGCACCGAGTTTTTGCACACAGAACATGTGCTGCTGGTTGACCGCAAGCAACGCATACGCGGTATTTACAACGGTACCCTGCAACTGGAGATGGAGCAGTTGATACAAGACATTCACACCTTACTTAAAGAAACGGACGATAACTGATTTTCACCGCTAATAGCAAGGTTTAGAGAGAGATTATGAACCAGGCAACAATACAAGCATGAAGCTTTTGTTGCGTCGCACACTTGTACTGCAGTAATACTACGCAGCTAATGCGTAACCAATTATACCATCAGGTTATTTACGGGCCCACTCCTTTATAAAACCAGCATAACTGTCACTAACGGGTAATTCCTTACCGGAATGCTGCATCATTACTTTACGGCCAACTACCGTATCAATTTTGTCTACGGCTATAATGTAGCTTCTGTGTATGCGTTTAAACTTATCGCCCGGAAGTTTATCCATGGCCGTTTTAAGCGTCATCAATGTCATGATGGGCTTGCTGTTTACCAGGTGTATGCGTATGTAATCTTCCAGGCCTTCTATATAAGCTATATCCTGCAACTCTATTTTTACTATGCGGTATTCTGAGCGTATGAACAAAGCACCCTTTACATCTTTAGCAGCATGTTTGTATTGCCAAAACTCTACGGCCTTATGCACCGCTTTTTGAAAACGGTCTTCGCTAATGGGTTTTAGCAGGTAATCAACGGCATCCAGTTCAAAGCCTTCCAATGCAAACTTGCGGTAGGCTGTAGTAAATATGACCATCGGCTTTTTGGTTAAAGACTTAACCAGGTCTATGCCGGTAATGTCGGGCATGTTGATGTCTACAAACAGTATATCCACTTCATTTTTACGCAAAAACTCAGCACCTGAAATTGCGTCTTCAAAAGTTTGTACAATGCGTATGGCAGGCACTTTATCGGCATATTGCCTGATGAGTTGCAAGGCCAGCGGCTCATCGTCTATGGCTATACATTTTAACTGCATAAGTTGTTTTTTTTAGGTTAGTGATGCATACTTGTTAAACAATGCCTGCCCACGCGTGAGGGATAGAAGCGGTACCCCACAGCCCACGTCCTGCTAAGGCGTGGGCGAGGAGTACAAGCACAAACTTCGTTGTAAGCAACTGATTGTTGCTTACAACGAAGTTTGCGAACGTAGTTCTGCCCGGCCCTATGTACGCTGCCTACCCACGCGTGAGGGATAGAAGCGGTACCCCACAGCCCACGTCCTGCTAAGGCGTGGGCGAGGAGTACAAGCACAAACAAGGCGTAAGCAACTGATTGTTGCTTACAACGAAGTTTGCGAACGTAGTTCTGCCCGGCCCTGTGTACGCTGCCTACCCACGCGTGAGGGATAGAAGCGGTACCCCGCAGCCCACGTCCTGCTAAGGCGTGGGCGAGGAGTACAAGCGGATAGCCCGGCCCCGTGGCTGCATACAAACGGCCAGCATTAAGGCCACCGCCACGGGGACACGCCCTCATTTTTATTTGCTTTAAAAAGTACATGCTTTACGATTGAATGGTTAGCTGCACGGTAAAACTGCCGTTGGCCTCGTTAATGTCTAACAGGTAGTTGTTGCGGTAGATGTGCTGCAGGCGTTTGCGGGTATTGCTGATGCCGATGCCCTTACGATCAAGCGAAGTGCGGCCAGGGAACAATTTGTTACGGCTGTAGAAAGTGATGTTTTTTTCTGTTGCAGAAATGCTAATTTGTATGGTCGCTTTTTCGTGGTTGCTGATGCCGTGCTTGAAAACGTTTTCTACAAAACTCATGAAGATAAGCGGGGCTATCTTTTTAAACTGTACAGGACCGGTTACTGCATAATCAATGTCTGTAGTGCCCGCCAGCCGTAGCTTTTGAAGGTCTATATAATCAGAAATGCAGGCAATCTCATCTTCCAGCGATACCAGTTCTTCGGTAGCCTCGTCTGTTACATACCGCATAATGTTAGACAGTTTCATGATACACTCTGCCGTATGCTCGTTTTTGGTAATGGCCAGCGTATAAATATTGTTGAGCGTATTGAACAGGAAATGCGGGTTAATCTGGGCCTTGAGAAAAGACAGTTCGGCATTGGCCCTGTCGGCCTCGGCAGTTGCTGCTTTTTTAACCGCCAGCCGCCAGGAGCGGTTGGCATGTACCGCAGTACTGATGCCGGTAACCAGCAGCAACATCATCATGCTGATGAGGTCGAACATATTACGCCGCTTGCCTACGGGTGCCATAATCAACCTATCGCCGGGTGGCAGGCCCCTGATGCCTTCGGGAGGCGGCAAAGGCCTGAAAGCGGCATCGCCGGGCATAAAAAACGGCTGCTTTTTAAAATCGCCCATCTGCAATTGCTCTTGGTGCAGGCGGGATGTAAACATGAGGTACTCAAATGGCTTTATATACATTACTGCTGCAATGGTTAAGGCCATGGTAAAGCCATAGGCCAACTTACTGTGTACCCATAGCCGCGGCAAAAGCACCAGCGTATGCAGGTAAAAAAAAGCAATGAATGCACCAAACACTACCCAGCAAAACGGAGAAGCCAATAAAGCAGCAACACCTTTTATACCAGACATGCCCCCGATAAAAAAAACGGGCAATGCCATAAACAACAACCAGCCCAGCAGGTGGGCCAGCACCACAACTGTTTTGTAATGACGCATGTTGCAAATGAAGTTATAACATGCGGGCGAAATTTTATTGTATCGGCTAATGTGTAAATAGAATAGACATACAAGCCTATAAACCCGGCAGTTTTAATCTGCTTTGCCGGAAAGCCGCAACCAGGTTGGTTTGAAAGTTTAAGCTTGCATCGTGAAAGCCATGGGCGGCAAACCAAACGGTTAACTGTATACGGTAGCCATCGCCCTCTATCAATGCAATGCCAATACGTGTTTGCTCGTCTTTGATAACAGCGGGTTCGGCGGCGGCTACATCTTCAATTACTTTTTTAACATCTTCAAAAGCAATGCTAAAAGGCAGTTTAAATTCCAGTTCCAACCTGCGGGTGCCTTCTTTGCTAATGTTCACAATTACTTCGTTAGACAGTTTGCTGTTGGGTATGATGATGGTTTTGTTATTGTAACCTGTAACTACTGTATAAAATATTTCTATGGCGGTAACCGTGCCCTCCATGCCCTGGGCAATGATGTTATCGCCTATCCTGTAAGGCTTAAACAACAGTATCACAATACCGCTGGTAAAGTTTTGCAAAGTACCCGAAAGGGCCAATCCCGCCGCAACGCCCAAAGCCCCTACCAGGGCTGCAAACACCGTCATTTGCACGCCCAAAGCCTGCAGCGACACCAATACCAGCAACACTTGTAAAACCGTAAACAGAAAGTTGATGAGAAAGGGCTTTAATGAAGAGTTGACGCCTTTTTTATCCAATGAACGGGTGGCCCATTTGCGTACCTGCTTTATCAGCCACAGGCCAATAACCAATATAAGCATTGATACCAGCAACTTGGGAATCACGTTCAGCAGCCATACATAGGCTTTGTCATAAAACTTGTCCAGGTTCATAGCAACAGGTTAAGTATTCAGCAGTTCCTGCAAACGCAGGGCATTAAAAGCGGCATAGCCATGCTGGTCGTTGTCAAAATACACGTACACGTCTTTGCGGTGTCTTCTCCATGCTTTACACCTTTCGGCCCAGGTTCTCAATACTTCATCGGTATAACTGCCCTGGTATTTATCGCCAGGGCCATGCAGCCTTACATACACAAAGTCTGCGGTTACCTGTAGTGGCGATAGGTGGTATGCTAACTCGTATATACAAAAAGCCATGTTGTATTGTTGCAGCAGGCGGTAAATATCTTCATGGTACCAGGTATGGTTTCTAAACTCAAATGTGTATTGGTACCCTTTGGGCAAACGGCTGATGAAATGTTCAAACCGTTCCAGGTTCATCTTCCAGCCGGGAGGTAGCTGGAACAGTATAGGCCCCAGTTTATTGCCCAGTGCGGCCACATTGTCTAAAAACTGCTCTACGGTGCCTTCATCAGGGTTTAACTTTTTTAAATGCGTAATGTAGCGGTTGGCTTTTACAGCAAACAAAAAATGGGCGGGCACTGCTTTTTCCCAGTCTGCAAACACACTGGCTTTGGGCAGGCGGTAAAACGAGTTGTTGAGTTCTACTGTATCAAAACGGGTAATGTAATAGCCTAGTTGACCCGCATCTTTGGTATCGGGTGGGTAGAAGGTGTTTTTCCAATGCTTGTAATGCCAGCCCGATGTGCCTACACGTACCTGGTGTTTCATACTTATCTTTTATGCTAAAAACACAAGTATGGTGCCGCGTGCAACTGGTACATTTTGTGCAAACATGCTGTTATGAAAAACATGCTTGAAAAAGTGCAGGCTTTTGCAGCCCAGGCCCATGCCGGCCAAATACGCAAATACGCCAACGAACCTTATGTGCAACACCCCATACGTGTTATGCAAACCTGCAGCGGGTATAGTAACGATACGGCTTTGCTGGCTGCTGCCCTGTTGCACGACGTGGTAGAGGACACGGCCGTAACCGAAACTGCATTGCATGCTTTTCTCTCCACCATTACCCATGCCGCCACTGCCCAACGCATAGTGCACATTACTGTTGAACTTACCGATGCTTTTACCAAACAGGCTTATCCGCAACTGAACCGCGGGCAACGCAAACAAAAAGAGCATGAACGGTTGGCCCATACCAGCTTTGAGGCCCAAACCATTAAATACGCTGATATTATAGACAATAGCCGTGATGTGGTTACGCAAGACCCTGAATTTGCCCGCACATTTTTGCACGAGTACCACCAACTGCTACAGCTTATTACCAAAGGCCATGCAGAACTTTATACACTGGCTGTGGCAACCGTTGCCCAGTGCAGAGAGTTATTGCAGCAGCATTTACCCACAAACCAACCGGGTAACAGATAGTAAAATTCGTGGCGGGAATTTTGGTTGGTCTGTCCGTGAAACAAAAATTCAATAGCTATGAAAAGATTATCATTCCCCATACTGGCACTGGCGTTGGCCTTATGCATGTCCTGCGGCAATCAAAACGATGCCGACAAGTTCAACGGTAGTGGCAGCGATACAGCCATGACCGATGGCATGGATTCTGCCGGGCAAACTGCCGACAGAACAAGGGCCTTGCCCCCCGATACCAGTAACCGTAACATAGGCCGCGACAGTGGCATCAGCAGCCCTGATACCAGCCGTAACCGCCCGTAAAAAAATTGAAAAGAAAATAGTGCGTGTCCCCCGTGGCGTGGTTGAGTGTTTGGTTTCGTTTTGTGCAGCCACGGGGGCCGGGCTATTCGCTCATACTCCGCCACAAAGCCTACGCACATTGCCTTCAGCGGGGTATCCGCTGCTATCCCTCACGCCCCACCGTATAGATTTGTTTTGCTGGCCATTCTCGCCTCATCACCGCAACAAAACGTTTTCTGCTTTACATTGCAGCCTGTCAAAACAAACACTCCCGTATTGCAACGTATCGTTTTTACTGTAACCAACGACCTTACTTACGACCAGCGTATGCAACGCATCTGTGGTTCTATGGCAGCATTGGGTTACCAGGTAATTTTGGTAGGGCGTAAACAAAAAAACTCGGCACCGCTTACCGCCATGCCGTTTCGGCAAAAACGTTTGTCTTGCTGGTTTCAAAAAGGCTTTGCGTTTTATGCTGCTTACAACCTGCGGTTGTTTTGGTACCTGCTATTTGTAAAAGCCGATGCCTATTGTGCCATAGACCTGGATACCATACTGCCCAACTACTTTGCATCGGTAATCAGGCAACGCAAACGCCTGTACGATGCCCATGAACTTTTTACCGAACAAAAGGAAATTGTAACCCGCCCCCTGGTACACAAAGTATGGCTTGGGGTAGAGCGTTTTGCAGTGCCCCGCTTTAAGCATGGTTACACGGTAAACACTTTTATACAGCAGGAACTTAAGCGGCGTTATGGTGTTGCGTACGGTATTATACGCAACATGCCCTTACGTGCAGATGTACCGCCGCCTGCCGCACAAGCCGCCGAGCCATTTATTATTTACCAGGGTGCCGTTAACGAGGGCCGCAGTTTTGAAACGCTTATACCCGCCATGCAACAGGTAAACTGCAGGCTGGTGATTTGCGGCGAGGGCAATTTTTTTGAACAGGCCAAACAACTGGTACAGCAACACGGCCTGCAGCATAAAGTAATACTACGCGGCTATGTAGCCCCCGCCCAGTTAAAGCAACTTACACCCACTGCCTTGTTTGGCCTTACCCTTTTTGAAAAAACAGGCCTTAACCAATACTACTCTTTATCTAACCGCTTTTTCGATTATGTAATGGCAGGTATACCGCAGGTGTGCGTCAACTATCCTGAGTACAAAGCCATAAACGACGATTACCATTTTGCCTACATGGTAAACAATACCGATGTACAAACCCTTGCCGATGCTTTAAACAAATTGTTACAAGACGGTGTTTTATATAACACGCTGCAACAAAACTGCAGGCAGGCTGCCCTGCACCTGAACTGGCAAAATGAGGAACAAAAACTGGCTGTCCTTTGGCAAAAAGCTTTACAGTAAATAACCTCACCCTAAATCCCTCTGCAAAGGAGCCCGCGGGGAGAAGGGGCTTTTACAGCGTTCTGCATTTTGCATTCGGCTTTTTGCCTTCGTGGCTGAGTATTGTTACTTCAGAGGAAGTGTGCGACGCAACCGGTGCCTCATGGGTGTTCTGTTGCTGGTCTCCAAAAAAAGAAAGCAGGCATTGCCAGCGTGTAACACAACCGTACACAGCGTATGGCTAAGCAATTAACCGTATGTTTACACCAGCCCAAACCCGTTGACAGAACTTGGAAAAACATTTGCATATCATTGATTTTACAGTGCCTTACCCTGCCGATTATGGCGGGGTGATAGACCTGTTTTGGAAACTGCCGGCATTACAGGCGGCCGGCATTGCCATACACTTACATTGCTTTGACTATGGCCGTGGCCGCCAGCCCGAACTAAACAAGTATTGCCATAGCGTTGATTATTACGAACGTAAGGAAGGTGCCAGGGCTATATCGGCAAAGCTGCCGTACATTGTATCTACCCGCTGCAGCGAGGCCCTGCTGCGTAACCTGCTGAAAGACGATTACCCCATTTTAATGGAAGGCATACACAGCACCTACCTGCTGAACGATGCCCGCTTTGCCAACCGCAAAACCTACCTGCGGCTGCACAACGTAGAGTACGAGTATTATCACGACCTGTATAAACACACGGGATCGTGGTTTAAGAAGCTGTACTTTTTGGCAGAGTACAGGCAACTGAAACACTATGAGGAACAGGCCGCCGTTAAGGCATCGCATATTTTTAGCGTTACCGAAAAGGATGCAGATACATATCGTAAAGCTTTTGGTGTGCAGCACATTTCTTTTTTGCCTTTGTTTTTGCCTGACAATTGGCAGGTAAATATTGCAGAAGGCAGCGGTTGCTTTTGCCTTTACCAGGGCGACCTGAGCGTTACCGCCAACGAAAAAGCTGCTTTATGGTTGATGAAAAAAGTATTTGCCGGGCTTGACATACCATTGATTATTGCAGGTAAAAGGCCATCACGCAGGTTGCAGCATTACGCTGCAAAACACAAACACATACACTTGGTTGCCAACCCGGACGAGCCGCAGATGCAAGACCTGGTAGCCAAAGCCCATATACACATACTGCCCTCGTACAGTAATACGGGCATTAAGCTAAAACTGCTGAATGCCTTGTTTAACGGCAGGCATTGCATGGCTAACGATAATACCATTGCAGGCAGCAATATGCAGCACCTGTGCCATGTTTGCAACACCCCCGATGAGTTTAAACAGCAGTTGCAAAACCTTTACCCGCAACCATTTACTAATGCCATGGCCGCAGAAAGAAAAACGGCATTGCAACAGTTGTTTAACAACGCTGCCAATGCCGCTGAACTTATTAAGCATATAAGCTGGTAAATTAATGGCTTGCCACCAAAGGTGGGGGTGTATCGTACACCTTACCACCTTCGGTAGTTAAGATGCGTGAGGGGTAACGGTTAATCACAATAAAATCGTGTGTAGCCATTACAACAGAAGTACCCAGGTCTTTAGATATTTGGAACAGCAACTGCATAATTTCATCGCTGGTTTCGGGGTCAAGGTTGCCGGTAGGCTCATCGGCCAAAATAAGTTTGGGGGAGTTGAGCAGGGCACGGGCAATGTCTACACGTTGCTGCTCGCCGCCGCTCATTTCAAAAGGCATTTTAAACCCTTTGCTGCGTAAGCCAACTTTATCCAACACATCATTAATCTTGTCTTCCATGAGCTTTTCGTCTTTCCAACCGGTGGCTTTTAATACAAAGCGTAGGTTCTGGTGCACGTTCCTGTCTGTAAGCAATTGAAAATCCTGAAAAACCACGCCCAGGTTACGGCGTAAAAAAGGAACGTTTTTCCAGGTCATCCCTTTCAGGTCAAAGCCCACTACATTGGCACTACCTTCTTTAATGGGCAGCTCACCATACAGTGTTTTAAGCAGGCTGCTTTTACCTGTACCGGTTTTACCTACCAGGTACACAAATTCACCTTTTTGCACTTCAAAGTTTACATCTTGTAAAATGAGGCTATTGCCCTGGTATATATTAACACCCCTGAGAGAGATTACGTTTTCAGACATGGTTTGTTGTTGTTGGTTTTAAGCATAACCGGTATGCTGCTAAAATAAAGATACTGCATACAATACCCAAACAGTATGTTAATACTCCACTTCACCAAAACTGCCTTTCAGCAAAAGGCTTTTTTGTGGTGCGGCCTCTACCCTACCCACCACCTGTGCTTCAATACCCAGTGCTGCCGCGGTGGCAATCATGGCAGGTGCTGCTGCTTCTGTAGTAAATATTTCCAGCCTGTGGCCCATGTTAAACACCTGGTACATTTCCTTATAATCTGCCCCGGAGTTTTGCTGTATCAGTTCAAAAACAGGGGGTATGGCAAAAAGGTTGTCTTTTATTACACGCATGTTGCCGGGCAGGTATTTCATGCATTTGGTTTGGCCGCCGCCGCTGCAATGTATAATGCCGGTAATAGCATCAAACTGTTGTTCCAATAGCTGTTTTAGTAAAGGTGCATAGGTACGTGTGGGCGATAGCAGCAACTTACCCACCACATGCTCCTGGCCATGCAGGGTAACCCTGTCTACCATTTTATTCTTGCCTAAGTACACTACATTTTCAGGCAGGCAGGGTTCAAAGGTTTCGGGGTATTTTTCTGCGTAGTATTTACTCAGCACATCGTGGCGGGCACTGGTTAAACCATTGCTGCCCAAACCGCTGTTGTACTGAGGTTCGTAGGCACAGGTACCGCTGCTGGCAAAACCTACAATTACGTTGCCCGGGGCAATTTTATCGTTGGTTACCAGTTTGGCTTTAGGCCAGCGGGCTGTCATGGTACCATTAACGGCAATGGTGCGTACCACATCACCCACATCGGCTGTTTCGCCACCCAGGTAATGAATGTTTACGCCATAACTTTTTAGCTCATCAAAAAAAGCCTGTGTACCGTTGATAACGGCCTCCAGCACTTCTCCGGGTATTAGTGCCTTGTTGCGGTCTATGGTAGAAGAAAACAGCAGGTTATCGTACACGCCCACACACAGCAGGTCGTCCAGGTTCATGGCTACGGCGTCGCGGGCAATACCTTGCCAAACGCTTACGTCGCCGGTTTCTTTCCAGTACAGGTAGGCCAGTATGCTTTTGGTACCGGCACCATCTGCATGCGATATGTTTACAAATGCCTCATCGCCACCTAAAAAATCGGGGTACATCTTACAAAAAGCGTGTTGGTACAGGCCCTTATCCAGTTTTTGAATGGCGGCATGTACTTCTTCTTTTTGGGCCGAAACGCCCCGTTGTGCATATAAGCTCATAAAGTGGTGATAATGATAGCGGTAATAATGGCTGCAAATGTAGCAGACTATGTTTAAAAAGTGAATGATGAATTGTGAGGGCGAATGGTGAGTTGTGAGTTGTGAATGGTGAGTTGTGAATGGTGAGTGAGGAATTTGACTGCCGACCATTGAACAACAGTACAAGTGTGCGACGCAACCACAGCCCAATGCTTGTACTGCTGCCTGGTACCCAAAAAGAAAACGGTTGCCTTAGGGCAACCGTTCCTGTTGTATTCACTATGGTTGTTATTCCCATATTTCTTCTTTGCCTTCCAGCCAAAGCTTAACGCTTTCGGTGGTAACGCTTTTGGGCCTTTCGATGGCAAAGCCCAGAGCCCTGTCCCAGCAAAGGCTGGCCAATACACCCAGTGCACGGCTAACGGCAAACAGCACGGTATAAAACTCGTACTCTACCAGGCCATAATGCACCAGCAATGCACCGCTATGGGCATCTACGTTAGGCCATGGGTTTTTGATTTTGCCCAAAGACTGCAAAATAGGCGGAACGGCCTCGTAAATGTTCCAAACAGTTTGCACCAGTTTATCGTCGGGCATGTGTTTTTTACCAAACTCCATTTGGGCGGTAAAACGGGGGTCTGTTTTACGCAGTACGGCATGGCCGTAACCGGGTACTACTTTACCTGCAGATAAAGTGTCTTTTACGTATTGTTCAATTTGTTCTTTTGTAGGAGAATCGGTGCCCAGTTTTTCCTGCATTTCAAAAATCCACTTAATTACTTCCTGGTTGGCCAGGCCGTGCAGCGGGCCGGCAAGGCCGTTCATACCGGCGGCGTAGCTGAGGTAGGGATCGCTAAGGGCAGAGCCTACCAGGTGGGTGGTGTGGGCAGATACGTTACCACCTTCGTGGTCGGCATGAATGGTCATGTACAAACGCATCAGTTCTTTAAAGCTTTCGTCGGAGTAACCCATCATGTGGGCCAGGTTGCCCGCCCAGTCTAACAGGCCATTGGGTTCAATATGCTCGTTGTTTTTGTATTTGCGGCGGTACACATAGGCGGCAATGCGGGGCAGCCTGGCAATCAGGTCCATCGCATCGTCGTACATGGGGTTCCAGTAATCTTTTTTGTTAATGCCTTTAGCGTATTCTTTGGCAAAATTGCTTTCGGTTTGCAGGGCCATTACGCCGGTAACAAACATGGTCATGGGGTGAGTGCTAACGGGCAGTGCATCTATGGTAGCAAAAACGTGGGCAGGCACATGGCTGCGGCGTTGCCAAACATTGGTAATGTGGTGTACATCTTCTTCGGTAGGCAGTTCACCAATCAACATCAGGTAAAAAAGGCCTTCGGGCAGGGGTTCATTACCACCTTCGGCCTTGGGCAATTGTGTTTGCAGTTCGGGAATAGAATAGCCACGGAAACGGATACCTTCCTGTGCGTCTAGCAGGCTGGTTTCGCTTACCAAACCTGTTATACCCCTCATTCCCTGGTAAATTTGGGCAAGGGTTACCTCACCTATTTTTTTGGTACCATGATCTTTAAGCAAGCTTTTAATTTCTGCATTGGCAGCATCGGCTTTTGCTTTAAACCTCTCTTTAATAATGCCCATGACGTAATAAATGTTTTTTGGATGAAAGAATTTAAATGACTACATGGTTTTGCAAGCAAAAAAATTCAAAAACACGCAGTTTTTAAACGCGGCTAAAGGTACTTCAACCAAAGTGCGGAGCAAAATATTGTTTGCCTTACAGCAGGTTAGGCAAGCGTTTTTTCCTCATTTCAAATATGGGAATGAGCAAAAAAAAGCTGCTTTTTAGACAAAACATGGATAAAACGACACTCTCCCTATTTGTCTAAGATGTAAAAACGGTATCAATAAAAAAGAGGGTTTCGTGACTTAAGATCACATTTTCATCGTGCATATCCTCCAAAATCAGGGGCAGGTTTTTGTGCCTGTAATCTTGTCGTTTAATGCGGTCAAAACCATTGTAGTTCAAAAAGGCTTCAATATCGTCCAGCATTGCCTGTCCACCTAAAATAAAAGGTTGCTGTAAAACAGCCACAAGCTGGCTATG
>JAESFG010000604.1_pt1 | contig 14484 bp, 14 predicted proteins | sample 9269371 | NCBI WGS metagenome assembly JAESFG01 (sample SAMN14506227, study PRJNA617093) | algae metagenome | isolation source: Aetokthonos hydrillicola CCALA 1050 (B3-Florida) and co-occurring... | place: USA: South Carolina | collected 2013-01-01 | reverse complement strand
CGACGCGTGCAGGGTCGGCTCCGTGGTCGCAACAGGGAAATGCCGTCTCCCTACCGTCTCGATAGCCGCGGCCTATTCCGGCTCCATAGCCGGAAGCTGTGCATCTCATCGCGACCCGGTATTGGTCCGTGCCCCGTCCCGCATGGTGCCATTGCGGCAGGGTTGCGGGCGCACGGTGCGCTCGCGCCGCCACCGGATGGAGAGTGCCATGATGATCGAGAGCACGGCGCAGCCTCGCGCCGCCCTTCAGGTTCCGAGCGCGGCTTCCGCCGCCAAGCTCTTCGTCGGCGGGTTCGCCGGGCTGATGGCCTGGGAATTATGGGCGCGTGGCATCACGCCCTTGTTTCTCGGTGGACCTCTGGAGCCCGCCGGTCTCGTGCAGTCGCTGGCCCGGACCTGGCTGAACTACGACCTGCCGCGCCTCCCGGCCGAGGCTATCCACTACGCCATCGGCATTGTCGGATACCCGGTCGCCTACCTCGTCATCTCGCGGGCGCTGCCACGCTGGCCGGTCGTCCTCGATGTCGCGGTCTGGGCGCTGTTCACGGCCTGGATGGCCTGGGCTCTCGTCTCGGGCCGTGTCGACGGCGGGATCGCCGCGTTCTGGGCCATCGTGACGGCGGTGACGGCGACGCGCCTGTTCAACCGCAACGCGCTGGTCGCAGACTGCCTCAGCTGGGGCTCCTTCACCTGGTTCAATGCCCTCGGCATCATGGCGCCGCTCGCCGGATTGCCTTTCCTTTTGATGGAATGGGGCGGCGGACTCTCCTTCATGAGCTATGTCGGGCACGTGATCTACGGTTTCATCGCCGCCTACGTGTTCGAGGTCTGGTCGCGGCGCGGCTGACACCCGGCGGGAGGTGGCGAAGATGCCTCCCGGCCATTCCCCCGGGCACGCAAAAGGCCGGGCGCCAGTGGCGTCCCGGCCTTTTCTGTCTCGTGGCGAACCCGGCTCTCCGGGACCCGGGCGCATGTGAAGCGCCGGGGCGACAGGTCCCCGGCGCCTTTCGCCCTCGTCAATGGACCTCGGCCGTCTGGCAGGGATAGGCGCGGTTGGCGTTGGCACGCTGCGCGCGACCGGCGGCATCGACCGATCCGGGCTTGCACGGTTTAACGGGGCCGGTCATGGCCACCGGTACACAGGGCTTGGCATGGTTGCCGGCCGGGCGGACGGCATTGCCGTTCAGGTCGACGGGCGACGGTGCACACGCGGTCGGCATGTAGCTGCTATGCGTCTTGACGTAGGGCTTCACCTTGTGGCCGGCATCGGCGAGGGCCAGCCCGGGAAGGGCGAGGGCCGAACAGGCCAGGAGGGCGGCGGTGGCGATCGTCTTCATGGTCATCTCCCGTGTGACGTTTCAGACGCCGTTTGCGTCGTCACGATTGGAGATCGTCTGCAGCCGCCGATCTAATGCCGGTCGTCGATGGTCTCGATAGGAGCGCGCTATTGGAAGTTGTAGAGCCCTGCGTGCCCCGGTCCGCAGGGAACGATAGCCCCCGTGCATGGCGGGCCATGCTATGAGGCGATGACAGGAACGGGACCCGCGCCGTGATCCACAGCCGCACCACCTATGCCAGCCTCGCCGATGCCTACCAGGCCGCTCTCGACGGCGAGGGACCGGTCAATGAGCGCCTCGCGATCTTCGCCGACACGCTGCGCGCTCTCGACCCCGCCTTCACCGCCGTGGTGGACCGGCTCGTCGACCGCCTGCGCGCGGTGGAGGCCGGACAGGGTGCACCCGGCATCGGCGAGCCCATGCCGTCCTTCCTTCTGCCGGACGAGGACGGCCACCTCGTCGCGCTCGAGCCGCTCCTCGCGCGGGGGCCCGTGGCGGTGGCGTTCCATCGCGGGCACTGGTGCCCCTATTGCCGGATCAACGCCCGCGCCCTCGCGCAGGCCCATGCGGCCCTGAAGGAGACCGGCGGGACCCTGGTCGCCATCACGCCCGACCGGGCCGGCTTCGCGGCGACGCTGAAGGAGATCGCCGGAGCCGACTTCCCGATCCTGACCGACCTCGACAACGGCTACGCGCTGTCGCTCAACCTCGCCATCTGGGTCGGCGAGGAGATGCGCACCAACATGAAGGCGTTCGGCGTCGATCTCGACGCTTACCAGGGAAATTCGGCCTGGATGCTGCCGATTCCGGCCACATTCGTGGTCGGCACCGACGGCATCGTCTCGTCGCGGTTCATCGATCCCGACTACCGGCGCCGCATGGAGGTCAAGGACCTGCTGGCGGCCATCCGGGCGGCGCGCTAGACAGCCTCGCCTATTGCAGGTGGCGGCTCCAGTCCGCGCCGCGCACGAGCTTCATGAAGGTGTTGGCCGCCGCCGGGCGTTGCCGTCCCGCTACCGCGTAGAGGCTGACCGTGCGCGTGACGGGAAGCCCGCGCACCGCGACACGGCGCACCGTCTGCGGCAGGGCCGTGCTGCGCGGGGCGATGGCGACGCCGATCCCGGCCTCCAGAAGGGCGATCATGTCGCGCTCGGAGCCCACCGCATGGGCATTGTCGAACGGGATGTTGCGCCCCTTGAGGAGAGCGGCGATCTGGTCGACCTGCTCGCAATAGCCGCGCACCAGCAGCTTGTACGAGGCGAGGTCGTCGACCTCCACGGCGTTGGCGCCGGCCAGCGGGTGCTCGCCGCCCACCAGCAGAGCGAAGTCCTCGCTGAACAGCGGCCAGACGTCGAAGCGGTCCCAGGACTGCGACAGGATGCCGGCCACTGCGAGGTCTGCCTCGCCCTTCTTCAGCGTCTCCGCCGCCATCTCGCCCGTGCCGCGGGAGAACTTCAGCTCGAGCCCCGGGAAGGCCCGCGTGAGCTCGGACAGGAAGGGGATCAGCAGTGTGATGTCGACCGTGTTGGACAGCGCCAGCCGCAGCGAGGCGATCTCGCCGCGGCGGATCTGGTGAGCGAGCTGCTTCACGCCCTGCGCCGCATCGTAGCACTGCTGCAGCAGCGGCAGCATGCGCTCGCCGAGTTCGGTCAGGTGGGAAAGCTTGTGCTCGCGTCGGAAGAGGTCTCCGCCGAGTTCCTCCTCGAGAAGCTTGATCGCACGCGTCAGCGAGGGTTGCGCGACGTTGCACTCCTCGGCGGCCCTGGTGAAGTTAAGGGTCCGTGAAACCGCAAGAAAATACCGTACCTGGTGCATTTCCATGGGATGCCCCTCGCAAATGGAATGCCCGGTTCGACGCAAACGACGTTACCCCGGTTGACGCGTCGCGTCAGCCCGGCTGTCCGCGTTCGTACCGCCTGCTTCCATAGCCGTCAGCTATCGTTCGCATAGCCTGGCGGTTTGTTACGTCCTCCATAGGCGGCGAACATCGGCTTCATTGACCATTGGTATTTCAGTCGCCGCTCGTCCGGCGGTGCAATCGGGCCCACGAAAACCCGAACGGGAGAGCCCGATGAGCACACGCCAGAAAGCACGGAAGCCGTCATCCGAGATCGAGGTCGACTTCACCGACCGCACCGGGCCGGTCCTCACCGAAGCGCAATACGCCGAGGCCATGTGGCGGATCGGCGGCGTGGCGCTGGAGTTGCGGCGCATCGCCCGGTCCATCGACTGGGAACCCCGCGAACCTTCCGCGCCGGCCCCCCGGCAAACCCTCCACTGACGACAGGAGGCCGTCTTGGCCCATCGCGAACAGCCCGCGGGACGTACACGCGTCGTCATCGTCGGCGCCGGCTTCGGCGGCATCGCGGCCGCGCGGGCGCTGGCGCGCGCTCCCGTCGACGTCACCATCGTCGACAGGCACAATTACCACCTGTTCCAGCCGCTGCTGTACCAGGTGGCGACAGCCGCTCTCTCGCCGGCCGACATTGCCGCGCCGATCCGCTCGGTCCTTCGCGGCCAGCGCAATGCCTCCGTCATGCTGGCGCGCGTCACCGGCATCGACCGGGAGAAGCGCGTCGTCCACGCCGGCGCGCGCGGCATTCCCTATGACGTGCTCGTCGTGGCCACCGGGGCGCGGCACGCCTATTTCGGACATGACGAGTGGGAGGCCCATGCGCAGGGCCTGAAGAAGATCGACGACGCCACCTATCTGCGGCGCCGCATCCTGCTCGCCTTCGAACTCGCCGAGACGCAGGACGACCCGCAGGAGCGCCGCCGCCTGCTCAACTTCGTCGTCGTCGGCGGCGGGCCTACGGGCGTGGAGATGGCCGGAGCCATCGCCGAGCTCGCCCGGCGCGCCTTGTCGGCAGAGTTCCGCTCCATCGACCCGCGCGACGCGCGCGTCATCCTCCTGGAAGGCGGACCACGCATCCTTGCTCCCTTCGAGCCGCGCCTGTCGGAGGCGGCGAAGAGGGCGCTGGAGGAACTCGGCGTCGAGGTCCGGCTCTCCAGCGTGGTCACCGCGTGTGATGCCGACGGCGTCGCCATCGGCGCCGAGCGCATCGAGTCCCGAACGGTCATCTGGGCCGCCGGCGTCCGCGCCTCGCAGGCTGCCAAATGGCTGGGGGCGGAGACGGACGGGGTCGGCCGCGCCATCGTCGGGGAAGACCTGACGCTGCCCGGTCATCCGGAGATCTTCGTCATCGGCGACACGGCCCATGTGCCGGGGCCGGGTGGGCGCCCCCTCCCCGGTATCGCTGCCGTCGCCAAGCAGCAGGGCCAGCACGCCGCGCGCTCCATCGCGACGCAGACGCGCTCCGCCTTCCGCTATCGCGACTACGGCACCATGGCCACGATCGGCCGCAAGAAGGCGGTCGCCCAGATCGGCCGCCTGCGCCTGTCGGGCTACCCGGCCTGGCTGCTCTGGAGTCTGGCCCACGTCTATTTCCTTGTCGGCTTCCGCAACCGCGCCTCCGTGCTGATGAGCTGGGCGTGGAGCTACCTCACCTATGAGCGGGGCTCGCGCCTCATCACGGGCGCGGAGCCGGAGATCGACATGGACGCGATGCAGGGCACCGAAGCCCCCGCCCCCGCTGCCGCCGCCGCGCTGCGTGGCGCGGCCTGAATCACACCCCGATCCCACCAGGAGAACGGCCATGACCTCACATGCCACGCCACGTCCATCCCCGGCGGTCCCATCGCTCACCGGCAGGGTCGCGTTGGTCACCGGCTCGACCAGCGGCATCGGCCTGGGCATCGCCCGGGCGCTGGCCGCCGCCGGGGCCGACATCGTCCTGAACGGCCTCGCGGCGCCCGGGGCGGTCGCCGACCTCACCCGCACGCTCGGCGCCGAGTTCCGGCGGGAGGTGTTCTTCTCAGGCGCGGACATGAGCGATCCCGCCGCCATCGCCGGGATGATGGGCGAGGTGGAGGCCCGCTTCGGCCGGCTCGACATCCTCGTCAACAATGCCGGGATCCAGCATGTCGGGCCGATCGAGACCTTCCCGCCCGAGAAATGGGCACTGATTCTGGCGATCAACCTCGGCTCGGCCTTCCACACGACCCGGCTCGCCTTGCCCGGCATGAAGGCGCGCGGGTGGGGCCGCATCGTCAACATCGCCTCGGCGCACGGGCTGGTCGCCTCGCCCTTCAAGTCCGCCTATGTCGCCGCCAAGCACGGGCTCGTGGGCCTCACCAAGGTCACGGCGCTGGAGACGGCGCAGGACGGCATCACCTGCAATGCGGTATGCCCCGGCTATGTCTGGACGCCGCTCGTGGAGGCGCAGATCGAGGACCAGGCCAAGGCGCACGGCATCTCCAGGGAAGCCGTCGTCCGCGACGTGCTGCTCGCCAACCAGCCCAACAAGGCCTTCGCGACGGTCGAGCAGATGGGCGCGCTGGCCGTCTTCCTCGCCGGCGACGCGGCCGCCTCGATCACGGGCGCCGCGATCCCTGTCGACGGGGGCTGGACGGCCCACTGAAACCGATCCTGTCCACGACAGGGGGGCGGCCGCGGGCCGCCCCCTTTTCCCGCCGCCATGTCTTTCCCACTGGCTTGCGGTCAGGCTACCGCCAATTCAGGCACGGCCCGGTCCGCCGCGCCGAGGCGGGCCAGAAGGGTGCGCTCGAAGCGGTCTGCTCTTCTCAGCCGGTTCCGGGAGGCCAGCACGCGGCGCAAGGTGGACTCGTCGCCGCATGCCGCGGCCAGATCGGCGAGCGTCCGCACGAAGACGTCCCGCTGGGCGTTGCTGCCGCCGAGACGCGGCAGGTCGGCGAGGAGGCGGGGAATGTCCGCCGGCAGCAGCGCCCGGCCGGCGAGGACACCGGCGAGATCGGCGGCGACGAAGCCCGCTACCTGGCCCTGGTCGTCGAGGCCGCTGCGCCGGGCCGCGACGGCCCGCGCCAGTTCGGCAGCGGCGGCCCTCTCGCCGGTGGCGACGAGGGCGAGGAGGGTGTGAAGCGAGGAGAAGAGGAGCGTCGTGTCGGCCCGCCGCCGCAGCGCGATATCGCGGAGTTCATCCCAGCGCCGGCCCACGGGCACGCCGAGCTGGCGCAGCCGCCACAGGAAGGAGACGGCGTTGGCCATGTCCCGGAAGTCTTCGCTCGGCGCCGGCCGGACCTCGGTGTCATAGAGGTGAAGGGCCCGTTCGACATCGTCGTCCTCGACGTGGAAGAGCGCCAGATGCCAGGCGACATGGAGCCCGAAATTGTTGCAGCCGGTCCAGTTCGGCCGCGCCGCTTCCAGCCAGCCGATGCCTTCCCGGGCGCGGCCCGTCATCTCGTGGACGTGCGAGACGGCGTGCAGCCCCCAGGCGTCGAGGGGCTCGTGTTCCAGCGCGACGCGTCCGGCGAGCTCGGCGAGCTCGTACTCTCCCGCCTCCTCCAGCGCGAAGGCGTGGCAGCCCAGCACGAAGCCGTAGCCCGGCTCATCCGTCGACATGGCCTTGAGGGCGGAGTGGCTGGCCACCAGCATGCCGCGTGCGTCGCCGCCCATGAAGCGCAGCGCCTGCGCGATCTTGAAGGGCAGGAGAGACATGCTGCCCTCGGCGAGATGGTCGTCCAGCCGGTCCGCGGCGGCCAGCCCGCGCCCGCGCACGGCCAGCCCGAGCGCCTCGACCAGCACGTGCTCGTCAAGCGTTGCGTCCCGCCGCACGAGGGCAGCCCGGGCCGAGAGCCATTCCCGGCGCGCCGATTCCAGCGTCTCCGCCCGCGCGAGCATGAATTGGGCGAAGCCCTTCAACGCGTGTGCGGCGACAAGGCCGGTGTCGGCGGCCAGCGCGGCCGACAGCGCCTCCGCGACCCCGGGCCGGTGCGCGGCGATAGCGGTCACCGCGAGCTCGAAACAGTCCACGGCCGCGCGCGACCGCGTCGAATGCGCCATGGAGAAACGGTCGACGATCATGCTCAGGATCCTCCCGCGCGCCCGCGAAGGGCGTCTTCAACAAGGTCAGGCTGGCATCGATCGCCATAGAAGGGGGCTATCGTGTCGGGAGAGACCCGGCATTTCAAAGGGAGGCCGGCGCACGGCCACACTCTTCCCATGCCCGGCGCGATCCGCCGGGCCACGAGAGGAGACCCACCGATGCCGCACATCACGCTCCGCCGGGCCCTGGCCGCAGCCATCGCCCTCCCGTCCGTGCTCATGCTGGCGAACGCCGCCTTGGCCGGCGAATGCCCGGCCGGCAAGTCAGGCGTCGACCTGACCAAGCCCGTCAGCACCCCGGCCAAGGACGTGACGGACACGGTCCTCGCCGCCACGGACCTCGGCGGCGAGGCCATCGCCACGCCCGACAGGCAGCTCCGCCTGCGCAAGCTCGTCGTGAAGCCCGGCGGCGTCGTGCCGTGGCACAGCCATGCCGACCGGCCCGCCATCATCTACATCGTCGAGGGCGAGATGACGGAGTATGCGAGCACCTGCGCGGTGCCGATCGTCCACAAGAGCGGCGACGTCGCCCGCGAGACCAAGGCGACGTCGCACTGGTGGAAGAACACGGGCAACAAGACCGCCGTGCTGCTCTCCGCCGACATCCTGCACGACCAGACCGACAAGAACATGTGAACCGTACCGGCCGGCGCCCCGCGCGCCGGCCATTTCGCCGAGGGAGGGCCAGACATGACCGTACACACCATCCGGACCGGGCCGCGCAACCGGGGAGCCGTGGCCGTCGCCGCGGCGGACGGGGCGGCGGCGGCCGAAGGCCTGCGCCGCCACGGCCAGATCGTCCTCGTGCTGCAGGGCGGCGGGGCGCTCGGCGCCTACCAGCTCGGCGTCTACGAGGCCCTTCACGCGGCGGGCGTCGAGCCGGACTGGATCATCGGCACGTCGATCGGCGCCATCAACGCGGCGCTCATCGCCGGCAACGCGCCGGAGGACAGGCTGTCGAAGCTCTGCGAGTTCTGGCGGCGCGTCGAGCACGGGCCGCACTACAGGGCCCTGACCTGGCTCGCGCCCTTCGCGGCGGCCGCCTCCAACTGGCTGACCGTGACACACGGCATCCCGGCCTTCTTCCAGCCGAATCCCGGCGCCTTCCTCGGCGCGCATGTTCCGCTCGGCGCCGAGCAGGCAGGCTATTACTCGACGCAGCCACTGCTGGCGACCCTTTCCGACCTCGTCGACTTCGAGCGCATCAATGACGGTTCGACGCGGCTCACGGTCGGCGCGGCGAATGTGCGGACCGGCGAGATGACCTATTTCGACAGCCGCGAGCGGCCGCTGGGCCCGCGCCACATCGCCGCCTCCGGGGCGCTGCCGCCGGCGTTCCCGGCCGTGCGTATCGACGGCGAGCTCTACTGGGATGGCGGCATTCTTTCCAACACGCCGGTCGAGGCGGTGTTCGACGACATGCCCCGTCGAAACTCGCTTGTCTTCGCCGTTCACATCTGGAACCCCGGCGGACCGGAGCCCGACACGATCTGGGAGGTCATGAACCGCCAGAAGGACATCCAGTATGCGAGCCGGGCGGCGAGCCACATCGCGCGTCAGAAGCAGATGCACAAGCTCCGCCACATCATCGCGGAACTTTCGAAGGCGCTCCCGGCCGACGTCGCCGCGCGGCCGGAGATCAGGGACATGTCCGCCTATGGCTGCCTCACCCGCATGCATGTGGTGAGGTTGCTCGCACCGTCGCTGGATGGCGAGGACCACACCAAGGACATCGACTTCAGCCCTGCGGGCATCCGCTCCCGCCGCGACGCCGGCCGTCGCGACGCCGAGGCCATGCTCGGGATGGCGCCTTGGGAAGGCGAGTTCGACCCCATGGAGGGATTCATCCTTCACGAGGTGAAGCAGGGGGTCGAGGTGAGCGCGGGCTAAGCGCCGTCCCCCATTGCGCCGTACGGATGCGGAGCGGCCGGCGAGGACCGAAACCGCTGGTCACTTCAGCGGCAGTCTCACGCTCGCCAGATCGGTTCCCACCACGATCGTGCCGGTGAAGCCTCCGTCCTGCGCCGCCTTCCGGTAATCCTCCTCGGTGATTGGGCCTCCCTGGATCTTCACCGTCCCCTGCGCTCCCGCTCCGATGGGGGGCGCGAGATGCGTGAGCATCAGGACCTTGGCGCCTGCACGCTGCGCCATCGCTCCGAGATCCGTCGCGTTGCTCTGGCGGTAGTAGACCGCCGGCGGCGAATCCGGGCTTCTCTCGGGCGACAGCACCGGATGGATCGTCGTGTTCACGATGACGTCCGCTCCGCTCGCCAGCTTTTCGAGCTGATCGGAGGTCGACGTCTTGCGCGGGGGCGTCTGCACATCGTTGGAGGAGTCTCCTCCGATAGCCACGCTGCCGGCCGGCGTATCGACGCGGAAGGCCGCCGATCCGGGGATATGAGTGGTCCGGATCGCGCTCACCTTCACGTCCCCAGAACTCCACACGACCTCGGCGTCGTCCCGGGGCGCGAAGGTGACGACGTTCAGGCCTGCGACGGGTCCCGCCGGGTCCACGGCGCTCTTCATCTCCAGGGCGCGGTAGGCGGTCTCGCCCGAGAGATCGTAGGCGTCGTCGATGTGCGCGACGAATTTCCGGCAACTCAGGTCGATGCCGGTTGGCGACTTCGCGTCCTCCGCGCAGACGACGTCGAGCTTCGGCCGGTTTGGCGAGCCGAAGATCCAGCGCATCTGAACGAGGTCGGAGAACCCCTCCATGTGGTCGGAATGCATGTGGGTGAAGAAGACGGCGTCCAGCTGGGCCGCCTGGACGTCGACCTGCGACAGGCGCATCAGCGTCCCCCGCCCGACATCGAACTGCATCAGCACGGACCGGCAGTCATTCGAGTCGTCGCCGTAGCGCACCAGCGTCCCCGGCCCGGCGAGGCCGTTATAGGGCGGCGGACCGCTCGTGCCGGTCAGGGTGACGACAAGACAGGGCGCGGCCCGCGCCTCCGATGTCGCGGCAAGTCCAGCGGTCGACATCAGCAAAGCCGCCATAAGGAATGTGCCTCGTCCCATTGTCACACCTCAAGCTTCTCGGCAGCAGGGCCGCTCTTCCATTCAAGGACAGTGTCGTCCTTTTGGGCGCCGGCACCATTGACCTGCGACAACGGGGCGAAACCGGCCCGAGTAATCTTCCGTCCCGGATGCGCGGCGGCACGCGCCTCCAGAAGAGGCGGACCTGTTGCGGCGCGGCTACAAGTTGTGGCGGCAAGATCGGCTAAGCTCGCGGCCCGACGGCGTTGGTTGTCGATTCCCGTATTGGAGTGTCACATGTCGATCTCGCGGGTTGTGGTCGGTGTTCTTGGAGCCTTGCTCGGGACCTTCCCCGCAGCGGCGGCCGACCTGGCTCCGCCCCCCGTACCTGCGCCCGCAATTCCGGCGACCATTCCCGGCTGGCAATTCCGGGTGACGCCCTATGCCTGGCTCACCTCACTCAACGGCAGCCAGACCGTCGCCGGCCGCACCTTCGACGTCAACGCCAGCTTCCCGAAGATCATCCAGAACACGATCGGAGACGGCGGGTCGCTTGTGGCGCTGATGGCAGACATGGAAGCCCGGAATGGACCCTTTGCCCTGTTCGGAGACTTGATCTGGGAGAACATCACGATCGCGAAGGGCGGCGCGAAGAGCCGGAGCCTGGCGCCGGGGATCTCCGGCACGCTCGCAGCCGATCTCGACGTTCAGTTCCAGATGGCGATCGTCGAGGCCGGCGGCGCGTATGAAGTCGCCCAGTGGGGTCCCGTCGCCTTCGACGTGCTGGCGGGCGGCCGCTACTGGTACCAGAAGGCGGACGTCGATCTGGCGCTCAGCGGCACCGTGGATGTCGGCGGTCTCTCCCTTCGGGGCAACAGGGCCGTGGCGCGCTCGGGCTCGGTCGACTGGGTCGACGCCTTCGCCGGTGCAAGGGCGCGCGTTTCCCTGACGCCGACCCAGCACCTGGAGATCCGCGGCGATCTCGGCGGAGGCGGCAGCAAGTTCAGCTGGAATGCCCTCGCGGCCTATGGCTACGATTTCACGACCCGCAACGGCGTCACGTACTCCGGCGTCATCGGATACAAGGCGCTTTACGTGGACTACGAGCAGGGCTCGGGTCGGACCCGCTACGGGTTCGACATGCTCCAGCACGGGCCGGTGCTCGGATTGAGCATCCGGTTCTGACGGCAGGGTCACGGGACCGGCGCAGCCGTCCCACTCCTGCCCGGACCAGGCTGTCGGCGCGGAATGCCGAGGGCCAGGCGGGCCGTACGGTCCGCGGCGAGGTCGCGTGACTGTCAAGACGATGAATCGTCAGGACTTGAAGGCCTCGACGACATCAAGATTGAGCTCGCGCAGGATCCATTCCGCGAACAGCTTCACGATCTGCCGCTGCCGCAGGAAGCGCGGATAGACGAGGCTGTGGCCGACGTAGCGCACGTCCTTCGCACGGCCGGCGAGAGGCGCGACGAGACGGCCCTCCCGCAACTCGCGCTCGGCGAGGCGCGTCGACTCCAGCGCGATCCCGAGGCCGCTGGCCGCCACCGAGATCGCGAGGAAGCTGCGGTCGAAGCGCATGCCGTGCGGCGGAGGTGCTTCCAGGCCGTTGGCACCGAACCAGGCCGACCAGCGCACCTGCTTGTTGTCGCTGTCGATGAGAACCTGGTCGTAGAGATCCTCGATCCGTCTGATCCTGCGGGCCAGCGCTGGCGCGCAGAGTGGGGTCACAGTCTCCTCGCCGAGAGGAACGGCAACGAGGCTCTCGTGACGTGGCGGGCCATAAACGATGTCGACGTCGAACTCGTCCGAGGTGAAACGGGTGTAGTCGGTGCTTGCGGCCACCCGCACGTCGATGCCAGGGTTCTCGGCGATGAAGGAGGCAAGGCGCGGCGCGAGCCACTGCGAGGCGAAGCTCGGCGCCGAGTGGATGCGCAGGAGCCGCGGCCCTCGCGTGGAGACGATCTCCATGCCCCGCCGCAGATCCTCGAACGCCCGCCCGACATGGCGCATCAGCGCCTCGCCGTCTGCGCTGAGCCGCACCGCCCTGCCCTCGCGCTCGAAGAGGACGACGCCCAGCCCCTGCTCCAGCGCGCGGATCGCGTGGCTGACGGCGCTCGGGCTGAGGTTGAGCTCTGCCGCGGCGCCGCGGAAGGATCCGCTGCGGCCGGCCGCCTCGAAGGCGCGAAGAAGGGAGAGCGAGGCCTGCATCGAATGGTGAACCCAGTTCACCTATCCTTGTAATTTTCGCGTTTGTCCTGCTCAAGCCCTTTCCCAATGATGCGCTTCAACAAGAAGCTCAGGGGAGGGGCGCGTGCTTCTGGCAGGCAAGACCGCCATCGTGTCGGGCGCGGCGGGAAAGCGCGGGATCGGGCTCGCGACGGCGCGGCTCTTTGCCTCGCATGGCGCCCGTGTCGCCGTCCTCGACCTCGACGAGGCCGCTTCGCGCGAGGCCGCCTCATCCCTGGGCGACGGCCATGTCGGCATCGCCTGCGACGTGACCGACAAGGCGGCCTGCGAGCGCGCCGCCGGCCGCGTGCTTGAGGCATTCGGCTCCATCGACATTCTCGTCAACAATGCCGGGATCACGCAGCCGGTGAAGTTCATGGAGATCGACGAGAAGGGGTGGAACGCCATTCTCGACGTCAATCTTCGCGGCGTGCTGCTGCTCAGCCAGGCCGTCGTGCCGCACATGCGGGCACGCCGGCGCGGCTCCATCGCCTGCATGTCGTCCGTCTCCGCGCAGCGCGGCGGTGGCATCTTCGGCGGCCCGCACTATTCGGCGGCCAAGGCCGGCGTGCTCGGCCTCGCCAAGGCCATGGCGCGCGAGCTCGGCCCCGACAATGTCCGCGTCAACTGCGTGACGCCCGGCCTGATCCAGACCGACATCACTGGCGACAAGCTCACCGAGACGATGAAGGCCGAGATCATCAGGGGCATCCCGCTCGGCCGGCTCGGCGAGGCGACGGACGTCGCCAACATCTTCCTGTTCCTCGCGTCGGACCTTTCCGCCTACGTCACGGGGGCGGTGATCGACGTGAACGGCGGAATGCTCATCCACTAGCCCCCGGGCCGGCGGACGGGTTGCGCCCGGGTGACGGGCGACGAGGGCTCCGAGACGTCAGGAGCTCCATCTTGGGAGGGAAACGCAGATGAGAATGAGCAACATCCTGGCGGCCGGCGCGATCGCCGCCGGACTGGCCGGGCCGGCGCTGGCCCAGGACCAGGACGCGGCCGACATCGCCGTCGAGGCCGCGAAGAAGTACTCCGGCACCACGATCAGCATCGTCTGGGAGGCCGGGCTGCAGTCGCTCGACCCGCTCAACTACTCCGCGCCGAAGTGGGAGAAGCTCACCGGCATCAAGGTGAAGGTGGTCGAGGTCCCGACGGACCAGATGTTCACAAAGATCCTGCAGGACTACAAGTCGGGCGCCGGCGCCTATGACGCGCTGAACGTCATCCCGTCCTGGCTGCCCGACCTCGCGCGCGCCGGCGCGCTGGAGCAGCTCGACAGCTATGTCGACAAGTACAAGTACCGCGAGGAGCTGAAGGACATCGCCCCGGCCTATCGCGACAACCAGATGACCTATGACGGCAAGGTCTACGGGTTCCCCGACGATGGCGACGTCATGCTGCTCTACTACCGCAAGGACATTTTCGAAGACCCGAAGATGAAGGAGGAGTTCAAGGCCAAGTACGGCTACGACCTCGCTCCTCCGAAGGACTGGAAGCAGTTCGACGAGATCGGTGCGTTCATCACCGAGAAGATGGCACCGAAGGTCTATGGCGCGGGCTTCTTCCGCTCGCCGCCCTATCCCCAGTACATGTTCCAGGAACGTTTCCGCACCGAGGGTGGCAAGTTCTTCGACGCCAACACCATGAAGGCGACGGTGAACAGCCCGGTCGGCCTCAAGGTCTTCCAGCAGATGCTGGCCGAGAACAAGTTCATGCCGCCCGGCGTGGAGCAGTGGAACTTCGTCGACAACCTCGCCAACTTCCTGCAGGGGAAGACGGCGATGACGATCTCCTGGCCGCCCTACGGCCGCTGGGCCGCCGGCTACGGCTCGAACGAAGCGGCGCTCAACTGGGTGCCCAAGACGCAGATCGCCGGCAAGGTCGGCTACGCGCTGACCCCGCTCGGCCGTCCCGAGCTGGGCGTGGGCTTCGTGCTCGGCGTGTCCTCCAAGAGCAAGAACAAGGAGGCCGCCTACCTGTTCATCCAGTGGCTGAACAGCAAGAAGACCAGCCTCG
>JAESFG010000603.1_pt1 | contig 14538 bp, 13 predicted proteins | sample 9269371 | NCBI WGS metagenome assembly JAESFG01 (sample SAMN14506227, study PRJNA617093) | algae metagenome | isolation source: Aetokthonos hydrillicola CCALA 1050 (B3-Florida) and co-occurring... | place: USA: South Carolina | collected 2013-01-01 | reverse complement strand
CAGCCAGAGCATCATACAAAACCACATCTGCTTCCATGAGTGCTTTTACTCCTTTGATTGTGAGTAGTTCAGGGTCGCCTGGTCCGGCTCCTACAAGAGTTAGTTTGGGATGACTTTGCATAAGTATAAATACTGTCTTTGGTAAATGTGTTTTTAGAGGTTATAAAAAATAATGAACCTCCTTTGTTTTGAATTTAATAACTGGTGAAAAATGTCAAAATTTATCCTTACAGGAATTGTCCCATAAAACTTTTCAAAAATACTATCAAAATTTTTGATATTGCAATAAATCTATGGGTAAAGTAGAGATTGATTGTAAAATTATGCTGATAAAAATTTTATTGAAGCATAATATAACCGTGTTGAATAAACTGAACAATTATTTGACATTACATACAATTTTAAAGGCTTTCTTTCAGACTACCGACAAAGCAGGTTATTTTAAAGTTCTTCTTCCATAGCAATTTTTACAAGTTCAGCAGTATTTCGTACCTGAAGTCTTTTCATGATGTTTGCCCGGTGGTTATCAACAGTACGAGTACTAAGTTCAAGTTTATCAGCTATTTCACGACTGCTCAAACCTTCTACTAAAAAGTTAACAATCTCTTTTTCTCTTTTGGAGAGCAGATTTTTTACTTTTTTTGCAGGTTTTTCACTGATTTTTACTCGTTTGAGGTAGCCATCCACTATCAGGTTGGTTACTGGAAGTGTAAAATATCTTTCACCTGCTGCAACAGTACGAATAGCCTTGAGCATTTCCTCTCTTGATGTATCTTTCAATATATAGCCAAGAGCTCCCACTTCCAGCGATTTGAGAATGTATTCCTCATTACTATGCATGGATAAAATGAGAGATTTAATGTTTTTGCTTTGTTTTCTGACAGCACTGGTTAGTTCTATGCCATTCATCTCAGGCATAGTAATATCCACCAGCATTACATCTGGTGTAAAAGTTTTTAGTTTTTCGAGTGCCTCTTTGCCATTTCCAGCTTCAGCAATCACTTCCATGTCAGGATCATCTTCAATGATTGACCTTATTCCATTTCTGACTATTGTGTGGTCATCTACCAGCAAGATTTTAGTTTTGGTCATGAAGAGTAAAATATTGAATTAATAACAGTTTCTAAAAGATTTTAATTTATTTACCAGTGATTTTTATATCATTCCCGGAAGCTAATTTTTTAAAGCAAGGCTCAGCCATATTTTAGTCCCTTCACCAACTCCTGAAATAATTTCGACTTGAGCATTCATCAATCTTGCCCTTTCCTGAATATTGGATAGACCTTGTGATGCTCCATTTTTAGGTTTTTTACCCCGAGTTTTTTTAAACCCAATGCCATTATCTTCAATCATGAGTTCGAGATAATTGTTTTTCAATAAGATTTCCATATAGATGGCATCTGCCTGAGAGTGTTTAATTGCATTATGCAAAGCCTCCTGAGCAATACGATAGATACCGGTTTCATAATTTTTATCAAAACGTTTGCCATTCAGATTAGAATGAAAAGAAAGTTCAGCCTCAGAGTTTTTGGCATATTGATCTGTCAAATCCCGTAAAGCAGATTCAATTCCAAAGTCACTCAGCACTGCAGGCATCAGGTTATTAGAAATACTTCGGGTTTCTTGTATGGTGTCAAGCACCAGATTTTTCAGGTCTTTGAATAGCCTTTGTTCTTTTTCGGGGAGTAAATCCGAGCTCTTGATTCCTTCTGACAGAAGTTTTAGTCCTGTAAGCATTTGTCCTAAACCATCATGCAATTCACGACTGATACGTTTGCGTTCTTCTTCCTGTCCCTGAATGAGAGCAGCTGTACTCAATTTTTGCTGATTTACTTCCTGTTCATGACGTAGTGCAGATTCATGAAGTAGTTTTGCTTGTGTGTCAGCAAGACGGGCATTGCTGTCTGTCAGTTTTTCATTGGCTTCTGCGAGTTGGCTGTTGCTTTCTTCCAGCTTTTTATTGCTTATAGCGAGCTGTGAGTTACTTTCTTCTACCAGCTGATTGATGTATTGTAACTGGTGGTTGGCAGATTGTAACTCAAAATTAGCAGCTTTGGTACTTTTTTCGGCTTCGGTAAGTTGTTGTATCGTTAGAGAAAGCATGCTAACAGCCGGACGAAAAATAAATAAACCTTCTGCCAGTAATACGATAAGGGTAATACTGAGCAATAAAAATTCGGTATTTTTTAATTTTTCAACTTTTTCTTTTGCTTCTTTATCATACTGAAAAACTATTTTATCCATCATGCTTAAGAAAATGTCTTCATTGGCAAAGATGTTGTTTATGCATTTTTCGGCTTCAGCTTCATTGTAGGACGCTGGCTCTTCAAACATCCCCATCAGTTGTCTTGTATTTTCGCTAATAACCCGAAAGTGAGGATCTATTTGACTAAATAATCTTTGAATGCTATCACTATTGGCTACCTGTATTTTAAAATCTTCAATATTACCACTAATCAGCAGATGATGATAACGTTCCCAGTTACTGAGTACTTTTTTTAGGTTATTGAGCTGGGTTAAGGTATCTGCATGAGTTCTGGAATGTTTGAGCAGTAACACACTTTTGGCAATATACTGGCTCTGAAACCGCTGCCTGCCTGCCCGATTGATAAGCCAGGAGTCATAAGACTGGCTTCTCAGAGAAACTTGTATAAGAATCTGTCCCAAAATGGTTAGAAACGCAACAGACGATAAAGCCAGAATGTAGAGTCGCCTGAAATGTTCTGAAACAGAGATTTTCATATGAGTTTACCTGAAAGCAGTAGATTTACAAAATTACACTAATAATTGTACTTTTACTGGAAATACAGTAGAAATTTTGATTTTTTTTGTGTATTTCAATATTTTATTATGAAATACAGAGTTTTTAAGATTTCTTTTTATGTTATTTTTTTGAAAATCAGTTAAAAATTTGGGAGTAAGTATTTTTACTATAATTTAATAGGTATGACTAAGTATAAACCTATGTGTTTTTCTTTTAAGAATAATGCTGTAGAAGATTTAGATTTTTAAGAAAATTGAAATATTTTGAAAGAATTAGTTTAATTTTTGTAAATGTAGTATCAATAAAATATATACTTATTTTTTTAATTAATTGTATTATTTAAAGAGTAGTGGTTTCTGTTTTTATGTTATGAAAAGAAAAAAGCCATGTATTAGTTAGCTAATACATGGCTTGATTTTTAATAATAAAAGTAGGATGGTTTGTTATTTAGGATCTAATGCTTTCTGAATTCTGGCATTCAAATCCTGTAAATGATAAAGGCTCATTTTGTCAGCAGTTGCCGGAATACCCGAACGAATTTCCTGTTGTAAAACAACCAAAGTTGCTCTTGCCAGCGACATAATATCTGACTTCTTAGGGTCGGTAGTGGGCGAAGGCACAGAATTAGGAAATGAAAAACCAGATATAGCCACTGTTGGTCCGGCAGGATTGACAATAGAAATCATTTTTTCAACAAACGATTTTTGCAGATTTCTTCTAAAAGTATCTATTGGTTTATGAGAAACTAATTCATTAAAAATACCCTTTCTTACATCTGTAAACAAATCGTCGAGTGAATAAGTATTAGTTTTTAAAGCACTGGACTCAATGAGTCTTTGCATACGACTGGTTTCAAACAAATTGTTTAATACAGCATCTTGAATGTTTCTGATAGCCTCAACCCCCTGACCAGGAGTTATTTTATTCAATACCTCTGTATTCAGCAACCAGGTCGGAGTCTGAAACAATTGTTGATTCAGGAATTTAACAGCATCCTGTTGCAGATTTTTAGGGGTAGGTTCATACACAGGCGAAGTTTGGTCATAGGTTTTAGGCGTTTCATAAATACCTCCTACATATTTGGTAACATGTCCCAAATAGCGTCTATATTGTCCGGTAACTTCTGCATACAACTCTGAAACATTTCGATAAGTTTCTGCTTCCTGTTGTGTCCATGTAATCAAATTGGGGACGATACGTTGCAGATTTTTAATACCATATTCGCTGGCAATCATAGCATTATCTCCTATATCTTCACTTTGAGCACGTGGGTCATAAGCATTGGTTTCTGTCAGGAATAATAATCTTTCATTTTTCGTAACATTATCTAAATACCATTTATTCAATACTTTTTTCTCGTCCTGAGGCGTGGTAGCATCATATACAGGTTTATAAGCCCATTCAATTGCCCATATATCATAATCTCCTATTCTCGGAAAGAAGTCAGTTACACCATCTTCAGGCTGAGCCACATAATTGAAGCGGGCATAATCCATAATAGAAGAAGTATGTCCGTTTTTGTCAGTAAAAGCTTTGTTGCGTAACATGGCTACAGGTGTGGCATGGCTTGCTCCAAAATTATGACGTAGTCCGAGTGTATGACCTACTTCATGCGATGACACAAACCGGATAAGCTGACCCATCAGCTCATCATCAAATTTAACTTTCCGGGCTTTGGGGTCAGTAGCTGCTGTCTGGATGAAATACCATTTCCTCAATAAGTTCATTACATTATGATACCAGCCAATATGACTTTCGATAATTTCACCACTACGAGGGTCGTGAACATTGGGACCATAAGCATTTTCGATGCTTGCTGCAAAATACCTGATAAAAGAATAACGAGAATCTTCCACATTGATTGAGTCGCCGGCAGGTACTTCTTTGGCATAAATGGCATTTTTCCAGCCTGCTTTTTCAAAGGCAATCTGCCAGTCATTTACTCCCATAATCAGGTACTTCCGCCATTTAGTGGGGGTAGCTGGGTCAATGTAGAAAATAATAGGTTTTTTGGGTTCAATAAGCTGACCATTTTGCTGCAACTTAGCATCTGCAGCATTTTTAGGTTCCAGTTTCCAGCGTGTTACAAAAGTTTCGGTTTCTGTTTTTTGTGAAGCATCATCATATACAGTGAATCCGTCTGCAAAATAACCTACACGAGGGTCGAAAAGACGTTTTTTAGCTGGAACTTTGGGCAAAATTACCAGTGAAGTGTTCATTTCAAGAGTAATAGAGCCACTCTCGATACCAGCTGGCAAATTTACACTTGGAATAGGACTTGGAGGTAGTAAGGGAGACGAAAGGGGAGGTGGAGATACACCATAAGTTTTAACTGTTCTGATTTCGGTATTTATCGGGAAAGATTTAACCGATTGAATATAAGAACGATCAGCTTGAATTGCCGTAATCCTGTAAAGTTGCTTGGCTGTAGGTTGCAGTGAAATAATCTGATTATCTCCTTTCAAAAAGTCCGTTACTTCAATCACTGTAGAAGTATCTTTACGGAAAGATTTAATATCAAAAGCTGCTGCGATAGGCTCGACATTTGAATTTTTTACAGCTTTATAAATAGGCTGAAGGGTATCAGTGCCAACATTTAAATAGAGGGCAACTTTAAGAAAAAGCTTATTTTCTGGTCCTTTTTCCCATTTCAAAACCTGCTCGTTAATTTCTTCACCCCCAAAACCCATGTTTGTGGGAGCTTTGGCAATACGGGTAACTGCCAAAATTTCTCTTCCAATAATACTGTCTGGTATTTCAAAGTAATATTTCTCCTCAATCTTATGGATTGTAAACAACCCTTTGGTTGTTTTGGCACGGGGAGTAATAATCTCTTTGTAAGGTCTTGGACCTGGTTTAGGAGGAGTAGCAGCTGGCGTTTGTAAGGTAGTGTTGGTAACAGTTGGCTTGGTTTTATCTTTCTTTTTTTTGTTTTGAGCCTGTGCCAAAGAAAACATACACAAACTCAGAACCATAACTCCTGCCATTTTGGTAAAAGCAAAAATGAAGTTGGTTTTTGTCATTGCACTAAATTGTTAGAAAAAGTATAAGATGTAAATAAAAAGTGGATTAATATTTAGAAGCATCGAATGTAAAGCAGAACCCAATTATTATAAAATAGTTTGTGATAAATGGCAATTAGTTGAGAAATAGGTGCAGTTGGTTGAAATGACAGAAATAGACTTTTGACAACTTAAGACTTTTGGTGTCAAACAAGTATCACAATCACTTAAACATCCATTTTATGAATCATTTATCTAAAATTTTATTTTTTTCAGGATTGCTTTTTTTATCAGTGACTGCCTGTAAAAAAGACAGTGAAACAACAGAAGATACTGATTATACAACATCATTAAAAGTTTCTGAATCGGAGAGTATTATGCAGGATGCCGTTTTTTCAGCTGATGATGCCTTTGATGGTACTGATGATGGAATGACTAATGGAAAAGTAGCAGCTTGTGCCAGCATTACATATAATGAAACTGCCAAAACTGTGGCTGTTGATTTTGGCAGTGGCTGTACAGGTGTGGGAGGGGCTGTGAGGAGTGGTAAAATAACCATCGTTTTTGAAGGAACAAGGGCTGTCAGCACCAAAAGAACCATGACTTTTGACAACTATACTGTAAAGTTTGGTTCTAATTCTTACACACTTTCTGGCACAATAACCAGTAGTCTGTCAGCCGTAACAGGGGGCTACAGCTATACTTTAACAGGTACAAACATTTCACTTAAGCTTAGCTCTGGCAAAAGTTTTACTGTAAACAGCCTAAGCAGAACTATTGTATTCTCGTGGGGAGGTGATAAAAAAATACCTTCGGGTTATACTTTAAGTATATCAGGTTCAAGTACCAATACGGATGACACAGGCACAACAACTTCGGTTACAATCGACTCAGCTAACCCGGTTGTTCTTAAAGGAAGCTGTATGCAGTCTGGTATTTACTATCCTTCTTCAGGCAATTATCTGATTACTGACGGCAAAATTTCTTACTCAGTTTCATGGGGAACAGGTACCTGCGACAAGGAAATTCAGATTACAGCACTTGGAAAAACTGTCACTAAAACGTTACCCTAATGATGTTTTCAGGCAGTCAGAAACTCAAGTTTCTGACTGCTTTTCAGAAATATATTTTATCATCTTACAATTATGGAACTTCTTCAAACACAACTTGGCAGCTACAAAGTCATTTTTTTACTTATCATAGCCGTAGCTATTCTGGCAGAGATGCTTTGGGATCATTTTACCCATCACCAGGGATATAATTCCAAAGAAACACTTGCTAATTTTTTGGTTTTTGCAGGACATCAGTTTATTGGAAAAGTAATTTATGCAGGCGTAAAACTGGCATTTCTGGATTTTGTCTATAAACTCACTCCCTTTCATATTGAGAGTAATGTATCTGCTTTTTTGCTGTGTTTTCTGGCAGTTGATTTTGTTTATTATTTTTATCACCTAGCATCACATAAAGTGAAATTCTTGTGGGCATTTCACCATACACACCATTCTTCGACTTTATACAATCTTTCAGGAGCTTATCGGCTTAACTGGTTTGGAGGATTCGTAAATTTATTGTTCTTTGTACCAATTATTCTGGTGGGTTTTTCACCAACTCTTGTGGTTGGATGTGTGGCTTTAAATCTTTTCTACCAATTTTTTTTACATACCGAAGCAGTAGGTAAGCTGGGTTTTCTTGAAAAAATATTTAATACTCCGTCTTCCCATCGGGTGCATCATGGCTCAGATGATGAATATCTCGACAAAAACTTTGGTGGAGTATTGATAATCTGGGACTTGTTGTTTGGAACTTATCGTGCTGAAACTTTTAAACCTCATTATGGCGTAACCACAGGCTTTGTAGGCTACAATCCTTTGATGATTATCTTCAAAGGCTTTCTGGAGCTTTTTAAAATAAGCAGGCATAAGAGCAAACAAAGTACTCTTCAATGACCAAAAAGAGAGAATTCTGTTTTTACTATCCTCATGACGCCAGACAACTTTTTGTACTGGCTCATGAATTTTCCGATTATATCTTTATAAAATTTGGGTCTTCTTGTCTTAAGATTTGTGATTTGCCCATATAAAACTGCTCTGGGAAAATCTATAACTTTCTGATATTCATTTGAAACTGTGGATAGTTTATTCACTGAAAATACCATGCCTATACTTTCATCTGAAAACACACGTAATTTTCTTGAACTTTTTTAGGACTTTCGAGAAAAAAATAGTGTTTGATGGATGGTGATAGAATTGGAGCAGTAGCGATTTACAAGTTCAGACAGTTTTTTTGATTTTTACTTTTCTGGAAGATTTAGCAAATTTATTAAAATCAAGAGCAAGATGAATCCAATAGGTTAATTCTTTCTGAGTTTGGATGGCACTTTCTTCAACAAGTACATATCCATTCATCTTTTTTTTGTTCATAGTCATTACCGAGCATCCATTTTCTTCCACAAGCTCTTTCTGCATATCAGGGTCAATCCGACACATCAATTCGTCTTTAATAACACCGACACACATTTTGTCATTATACATGATTACCCAGCCCCCCATCATTTCTTTCTCTTCTACATTTTCTAACCCTTCAAACTGATTTCTGACTCTGTCAGCCAGATTTTGATTATAAGCCATAGGGGTTTATTTTTTGCATGTTATACTCTTTCTAAAATCAAACGTTTGATTTCCTGAGCATCAGACTTGGTAAAGTTTTCGATGATAATTTCTTTTCGGGCACGTGGAATTACCCGAATGGTTGAAAACAAAAGCCCATTGTCAATTTCAACGCCTGAAATATCTCCATAAAATACAAAACTCTCTGTGCCACCAATAATTTTATTTACTTTGAATGTAACACCTTTTTCAGAAAAAATCACTTCGTCAGGCGAGAAAGGGTCTTTGAATTGAGAAGAAACAAATTTTTCGTTCATTGTATGGTTATCTTTTGATTAGGGGAAATTGCTCTTTTTTGTCAATTTTACGTTCATATTGCACAATATTTTCGAGTTATCATGCCTTTATTGACTTCCTCAGCGGTTAAACCGCCTTTTTACCTTTTTAACGGACATCTGGAAACCATCATTCCGAGTCTTTTTCGTAAAGTAAATCAAATCTTGCAAGAAAGAGAAAGGCTGGAATTGCCAGATGGAGATTTTCTGGATATTGACTGGACATTTTCTCAGGTAAAAAAATCTTCTGATGTAAAAAATCCACTCGTTATACTCACACATGGACTTGAAGGAGATTCTCGCAGGCATTACATCCGGGGCACTGTAAAATTATTATCAGCACAGGGTTTTGATGCTCTGGCATGGAATTGCAGGAGTTGTAGTGGTGAAATGAACCGTTTGCCTCGTTTTTATCACCATGCCGATTATCATGATTTGAGCTCTGTGATTGAATATGCTATTTCAAAAGGATATGAAAATATCTCTCTGATTGGTTTTAGTATGGGAGGCAGTCAGACTTTCAGGTATTTGGGTGAAATGGCAGATAAAATGCCGGTTCAGGTTAAAAAAGGCATTGGATTTTCTGTTCCGGTAGATTTACTGAGTAGTGTGTATCACATGGAAAAGCCTCAGAGTCAGGTGTATGAACAGCGGTTTTTAAAAAAACTATACAAAAAGATAATCGAAAAATCTCAGCTATTTCCTGATATTATTAACCCTGAATATCTTTCAGAAATTAAGCATTTCAGAGATTTTGACAACTATTATACAGCTCCTTTACATGGATTCAGAGATGCCGATGATTTTTATGAAAGAGCTTCTGTAAAACCATTTTTAGACAAAATAAATATTCCGACACTGCTTGTCAATTCACGCAACGACCCATTTCTGACTCCTGAATGTTTTCCTGAAGAAATAGCAAAAAAGAATGACAACCTGTATATGGAATTCCCTGAAAAAGGTGGGCATGTGGGGTTTACAGTAGCAGGAGACGAGTTTACATGGGCAGAATACAGAACTTTGCAGTGGCTAAAATCTGAAATTTGACAAAATTGTCCAGTCTGAAAATTTGTTTCTCTTACTTTTTTTATCGTTTATTTGTTGACTTGTTATATGGTTTTATTGTTTTATTGTTTTATTTGAAATGTAAGCAATTGATTTTATATGAATACATTGATTGTGAGTTAAGCAATAAAATACTCAGACAATTCATCAATTTACTATCATTTGAAATTAAAAAGTTTTGTATATGAAAGCCATTGTATTGGAAAATATGTACGCTCCACTTCTTGTAAAAGAAGTTCCTGATTTAAAGGCTGGTGCTGGAGAAGCCATAGTAAAAATCAAAACTGCTGCCTTTAATCATCGTGACTGGTGGATACAAAAAGGGCAATATGCCGGATTGAAATACCCATGCATACTGGGTTCTGACGGGGCAGGCATTGTAACAGAGGTAGGAGAAGGGGTAGATACTAACTGGCTGAATAAAGCAGTTATTATCAATCCTGGCATTAATTGGGGTAATAATCCCAAAGCCCATTCTAAAGACTTCAGGATTTTGGGCTTGCCTGATGATGGTACTTTTGCAGAATATGTTAAAATACCTGCCACCCAGCTTTACCATAAACCTGCTCACTTGTCATTTGAGGAAGCAGCAGCATTGCCACTTGCAGGGCTTACCGGATACCGGGCTTTGTTTTCAAGAGCAGAATACTCACCTGATGAAAAGCTATTGATTACAGGCATTGGAGGAGGAGTGGCTCTTACGATTTTGCAGTTTGCAGTGGCAGCTGGCGGGAAGGTATATGTGACCTCGGGTTCTGAAGATAAAATTGAAAAAGCTGTTGAATTAGGAGCTATTGGAGGAGTAAATTATAAGCATGAAGAATGGTATAAAGACCTGCAACAACTGGCTGGAGGCAATTTTGACGTAATCATCGACTCTGCTGCCGGTGAAGGATTTGCTAAGTTGATTGAAATTTCAAATGTTGGAGGAAGGCTGGTCTTTTTTGGTGGAACCAAAGGTAATATTAAGGAAATAGTGCCGGGAAGGGCTTTCTGGAAACAACTTTCTATGCTGGGGACAACCATGGGAAATGACCAGGAATTTAAGGATATGGTAAAATTTGTGGAAGAGAAACAAATTAAGCCAATCATTGACAAGGTTTTTCCGATGAGTGAAGCCGAACAAGCCCTGCGTCGTATGGATGATGCCCGACAATTTGGCAAGATAATTTTAAAGATAGAGGAATGAACGATAAACTATGAATTGAAACTTAATTTATAGTTTATCATTTATAGCTTATATCTCACCAACATGAATTTAAAAATGAAAACACTCATTATAGGAGCTTCTGAAAACCCGGAACGTTATGCCAATAAAGCAGCTTTAAGTTTGAGGAAGCATGGGCATGCCATAGTGCAAGTAGGGTTAAAAGAAGGAATCGTAGCCGGGGAAAAAATATTGACCAGCAAACCCGACCTCAAAGATGCTGGTATAGATACTGTAACCTTATATGTTAGTCCGAAGAATCAGCCTGAATGGTATGATTATATTCTTGATTTAAAACCAAGACGTATTATTTTTAATCCGGGAACCGAAAATCCTGAATTTGAGGAAATGGCTCACCAAAAAGGCATTCAGCCTCTGGAAGCCTGTACATTGGTAATGCTGGCAACAAATCAGTTTTAGCAGATAAAAGTTACAGCATCCCCTTTTTTTCATAAAGCTTGTTAAACATAAATAGCTTCCTAAATTATGGATTATCGAATAGTTGCTGTAACTATCTTCAACGACCGGGCTCTGATAACCCGTTCAGCCAAGGTTTCTCTCGAAAAAGGAGAACATACCCTCATTTTTGAAAATATGCCAGTGTCTGTTGAACAAAACAGCATTCAGGTAAATGGCTCCGGGAATGCTGTTCTGGGAAATGTTAAATACCAGACGGTTTATGAAGAAGAACCTGAAACTTCTAAAAAAGCCCTTCTTGATGAAAAAACATTACTCGAAGACCAAATTCGGGAAACAGATGATCAGCTAAAACGACTTGCACAGGAAAAATCTTTTGTTGAAAAAATAGGAGATAAAGTTACTACACCTGTTACCGAAAATGCCAATCCTGCGGAATTGCAACCTGAAACCTGGATAAAAATGGTTGATTTTTATCAGGAAAGACTTAGAAAAGCGGATGAAAATATTCGTCAGACTGAGAAGCATCGCAGAACTTTACAGGAAAAATTGCAGCATATCAACTGGCAACTGCAACAGTCCGGAACAAATACCCGAAAAATCAAATATCAGGTGGCTGTTAGTCTGGAAATGAAAACTGAAGGAGAAATTGAATTACATTTAAGCTATATAGTTTTCAATGCTCAGTGGTATCCTGTGTATGACCTGCGGGTAGATTCTGAACAAAAGAAAATGAATATTACCTATCATGCTGTCATTGAACAGCAGACTGGCGAAAGCTGGGAAGATGTTTCGGTAAAAGTATCTACTGCCAAACCCAATGTAAGTGGTGTACAGCCTCAACTAAGTCCCTGGCGAATAGACATTTATTATCCGTTGGCTATGGCAAAGCCTACTCTGTCATCAAGTGGCTTTCACGATTTAAAGAAAAAATCTGGTGCTCCGGTAATGAAAGAAGAGGTTGAAGAAATGAGTCAGATGTTTAATATGTTTGATACGGATGCCTTACAAATGGAAATGCCAAAAGTAGAAGCAGAAACCGGAGCTACTGCTGTATTTTTTAACATTGCCGGCAAACACACCGTTAAAACTGGAGAATCTGATTATAAAGTAACCATTTTGCAGGAAGATTTTTCTTCACATTTCAGGTATTCGGCTGTTCCTAAACTTTCACCGTATGCTTATCTGAAAGCTAAAACTGTCAATTCAACAGAGTTTCCGTTTTTGGCTGGTAGTGCCAATGTTTTTCTGGATGGCAATTTTGTAGCAACTTCTTATCTTAAAACCATTGCCCCAACCGAAGAATTCTGGACTTTTCTGGGAATTGATGAGAGTTTTAAAGTTGAGCATAAATTTATTAAGAAGTTTGAACGAAAAGAAGCTCATCTTTTCAGTAAAAAAACAAAGGTGATGGTATATGAATACCAAATCAAAGTGAAAAACCACAAAAAAACACAGGAAGAAATTGTCATTTTTGATCAGTTGCCCATTACTCAGAATAAACTGATTAAAGTTGATATGATAGAGCCGGTTTTTACTGAAAACAATGACAAACTCAAAAAGAACGAACTCGAATATCTTGAATGGTTTTTTAAACCACAACCCGGCGAAGAAATACTCATTCCTTTTAAATTTTCAGTAGAATTTCCACAAGATGAGCAGGTGAGTGGATTGGTATAAAATTGTATTTCCTTTGTAAATAAAACTTTTAGAAAAATCAGCTGGAAATTAACCCGGCTGATTTTTATTTAGAACCAACAAACAATATTCGGCTATGGAAAAAGAAAAAGTAATGGAACTGCTGCACTCAGAAGATATAAAAAGTATAGGACTTGGTTTGTCAATAGCTGAAGCTTTAAATATTGACATTGAGGAATTTAAACAGGATATTGAACTGATACATGACTGGTTTTCAGATGAAAAAGACTTGTCTTTCGAAGAAAAACTCTTTAAAGTAAGTACCATTCAAGAATTAAATTTTTCTAACAGGAATCTGAATCATCTTCCACCTCAAATTAAATATCTTGTCAAATTGGAAAGTCTCGGATTTTTCGAGTGCCAAATAGTATCCTTTCCATCTGAAATATCTAATTTAAAGGAACTTAAAACTTTAAAGTTAGAAAGGACTCCAATAGATTTTTTTCCTGTTGAGATTTGTCAGCTTTATGGATTAGAGTATTTAAGCATTTCCGGCAATATAACTTTTTTACCAAAAGAAATAGGGAATTTATCTAAACTGAAACATTTTTACTTAAGTAGGAATAAATTGAAATCATTACCCAAAGAGATAAAACGGCTTGAAAATCTTACATTTTTTTGGTTAACTGATAATGAATTTTCAATATTTCCAGTTGAACTCACTTCCCTTCCGAAATTATGGGAACTTCGTTTAGATAATAATCAAATAACTCATTTGCCTGCTGAAATTAGCCAGCTATCTAATCTATATAGACTTAATTTAACTGAAAATAGATTAGAGCATTTGCCACCGGAAATTGGAAACCTTGCAAATCTGAGAGAATTAACACTAAATAAAAATAATTTAACTTCTATTCCTGCTGAAATTGGCAAACTTAATGAACTGACTGGTTTATTTATAGATAAGAATAAGCTGATAAAACTTCCTGCTGAAATAGGTAATCTTAAAAAATTAGATTTTTTGTCTTTGAGAGAAAATCAAATCGAATCTCTACCTGAAGAGATAGGAGAACTTTATAGTTTAAAGCATTTAAAATTAGAAGGAAATCAATTTTGTGAATTTCCAGCAGAGTTTTGTAAGCTAATAAATTTAGATTGGTTAGATATAGGAGAAAATAACTTAACTTCTGTTCCCACAGAAATTGGAGAATTGATAGATTTAGAATTTCTGGCTTTCTCCAATAACCAAATTTCTTCAATACCTAGAGAAATAGGTGAACTTCTAAATCTGGAAACTTTATACTTGGAAAATAATTTACTAACAACTCTTCCACCAGAATTATCAAATCTTAAAAAATTAGATTATTTATATTTAGAAGGTAAGTACAAGGACAAAAATAACCGTCAATAATTGATGGTAAATTGGATTTGGTATTGAGTACCAAATTTTCCTAGAATATCTCTAATGGCATTTTTTAAGTTACTCAAGTTAGCATAGTCTTTT
>JAESFG010000602.1_pt1 | contig 14564 bp, 15 predicted proteins | sample 9269371 | NCBI WGS metagenome assembly JAESFG01 (sample SAMN14506227, study PRJNA617093) | algae metagenome | isolation source: Aetokthonos hydrillicola CCALA 1050 (B3-Florida) and co-occurring... | place: USA: South Carolina | collected 2013-01-01 | reverse complement strand
CTCGGCGAGGTTGGCGGAGGTGCGCCGCTCCTCGTCCATGATGCCGATCTTCAGCGTGTTGCGGGGCAGCCCGAGCACGTCCTCGACCCGGCCGAACACCTCGACCGCGAAGGCGACCTCCTCCGGCCCGTGCATCTTCGGCTTGACGATGTAGACCGAGCCCTTGCGCGAATTGCGGATCGGCGCGTCCGCGGGTTTCTTCAGGTCGTGCAGCGCGATGGCGCTGGTGACGAGCGTGTCGAGCAGGCCCTCGAACACCTCGTTGCCGTCCGCGTCCAGCACGGTCGGGGTCCTCATCAGGTGCCCGACATTGCGGGTGAGCATCAGGGCGCGCCCTTGCAGGCGCAGCTCGCCGCCGCCCGGCTCATGGAACACGCGGTCCGGGTTCAGCCGGCGCTCGACGGTGCGGCCGCCTTTCTCGAAGGAGTCGGCGAGATCGCCCTTCATCAGGCCGAGCCAGTTGCGGTAGGCCCCGACCTTGTCCTCGCCGTCCACGGCGGCGACCGAATCCTCGCCGTCCATGATGGCGCTGAGCGCGGCCTCGACGAGGATGTCGGAGACGCCGGCATGGTCCATCCTGCCGATCGGGCTCGAGCGGTCGATCACGACCTGCACATGCAGGCCGTTGTGGCGGAAGAGGATGGCGGACGGAGAGCCGGGCTCGCCCTGCCAGCCGGCGAAACACGAGGCGTCGAAGAGCTTGGCGTCGCCCTGGCCGGTACGGATGACGAGTTCGCCGTCCTTCACCAGATAGGCGGCGGTCCGGGCATGGAAGCCGCCCGCGATCGGCGCCACCTTGTCGAGGAAATCACGCGCCCAGCCGATCACGCGCTTGGCCCGTTCCGGGTCGAGGCCGCCGGGGGCCGGCTTTCCCCGGATCGCGTCGGTGCCGTAGAGCGCGTCGTAGAGGCTGCCCCAGCGGGCATTGGCCGCGTTGAGCGCGTAGCGCGCATTGGTCACGGGGACCACGAGCTGCGGGCCGGCCACCTTCGCGATCTCGTCGTCGACATTGGCAGTGTCGATGGTGAAGGCGGGGCCTTCGGGGACGAGATAGCCGATCTCGGTCAGGAAGGCGCGGGTGCGGGCGGGATCACGCGGCTTGCCGCGGTTCTCGCGCTCGAAGGCGTCGATGCGAGCCTGCAATTCATCACGCTTCGCGAGCAGGGCCCGGTTGCGGGGAGTGAAGTCGCGGACGATCCCGGCAAGCCCCTTCCAGAAGGCGTCGGGGGAGATGCCCGTGCCGGGCAGGGCCTCGTTGGCGATGAAGGCCTCGAACAATGTGTCGAGCTGCAGGCCTTCTTTCGCGACGTATTGCGTCATGTCCCATCCCTTCGACCGCGTACGCAAGAAAATGCCGCGCCGGGAGACGCGGCCCGCTTTCTCAAGCGATTTTGCGTGCCCGCGTCAACACGGGCAGGTCTGGCCTGCCCTGCTCAGGGCGCAGCCTCGGCGGTCCGTCCGGCGAGCCGGGCCTGGATGATGACGACCACGAGGAGGAAGAGGCCCCGGATCACCGACTGCCAGTAGGCGGACAGGCTGATCCAGCCCATCCCGTTCTCGAAGTTGAGGATGTTGAAGATGAGGCCGAGCAGCATCACCCCGGCCAGCGTTGCGCCGACCGAACCGACGCCGCCGGTGAGCAGCGTGCCGCCCACTACCACCGAGGCGATGGCGAAAAGCTCCCAGCCCACCCCCTCGATCGGCTGTCCCGCGCCGAACTGCGACGCCAGGATCACGCCGGCGAGGCCCGACAGCCCGCCGCTCATCAGGTAGGTCGCCGCCTTCACACGGTCGGCGGACAGACCCATGAGCTTGGTGGCGTCCTCGTTGCCGCCGACGGCCAGCACCGTGCGCCCGAAGGCCGTGAAGTTCAGGATCACCGAGCCCACGACGTAGAGCGCGCCGGCGATCCAGGCCGGGATCGGGAAGCCGAGGAAGTCGCCCTGGCCGATTTCGGTGAAGCCGGACTCGTAGGACACCGAGACGGATTCGTTTCCGGCCAGCAGGAGCGCGCAGCCGCTCGCCGCCAGCATGGTGGCGAGCGTGGCGATGAAGGGCAGGATGCGCAGCACGGTGATGCTGAAGGCGTTGATCGCGCCGACGCACAGGCCCACGCCGACGCCGGCGGCCAGGCCCGCGGTGACGCCGTAGGGCGATGCGATGGCCGCCGCCACGCTGCCGAGCGCCGCAGCCGAGCCGACCGAGAGGTCGATGCCTCCCGTCATGATGACGAAGGCCATGCCGAGCGCGACCAGGGCGAACATGCTGTTGTAGCGCAGCACGGTGAGCACGTTGTACTCGCCGAGAAAGCCCTCGTAGCGCAGCGCGCCGAACAGGATCAGGGCGATCAGGGCAACGATGACGCCGTGCCTGCCGATGCCGCGCAGGAGGTTGGGACGGGCCGTGGTCATGGAGGGTCTCGGGATCAGGCTGCGTTGCCGCGGCGTTGCAGCCACACGGCGAGGACGATGATGGCCGCCTTGGCGACGAGGGCGGCGGCGTCGGGGACGCCGTTGGCGAGCAGCGAATAGCGCACGAGCTGGATGATCAGTGCCCCCCAGAGCGTGCCGATGATGCTGGCGCGCCCGCCCGTGAGCAGCGTTCCGCCCACCGCGACTGCCGCGATGGCGTCGAGCTCCATGCCGAGGCCGACGAGGTTGGCGTCGGCCGCCGAGTTCTGGGCGATGACGATGAAGCCCGCGATGCCTGCCAGGATCCCGCTGATGGCGTAGACCGTCCTGGTCACGCGCGACACCGGCACGCCCGCCAGCCGCGCCGCCCGCTCATTGCCGCCGATCACCAGGATCTGGCGGCCGAAGACGGTCTTGCGCATCACCCAGGCGGCCAGGATCACGATGATGACCATGAGGATGGCCTGGAACGGGATCCCGAAGAGCCGGCCGGTCCCGATGAAGCGGAACTCGGGCGTGGTGAAGACCTGCAGGTTGCCGTTCGTCACGACCTGCGCGATCCCGCGCCCGGCAATGAACAGGATCAGCGTCGCGATGATCGGCTGGATGCGGAAGCGCGTGATCAGCCAGCCATTGAACCAGCCCAGCGCCCCGGTCACGACGAGCGGCACGGTCAGCGCCAGGGCGATGGCGAGCCAGAGCGGCAGGCCCGGGATGATGTTGCCGAGGAAGATCAGCGGCGCCAGCGCCCCGGCGATCGCCATCATCGAGCCTACGCTGAGGTCGATTCCGCCCGTGGCGATGACGAGCGTCATCCCGACGCCGACGATGACGATCGTGCAGACCTGCGTCAGGTTCAGCGTCAGCGTCTGCAGCGTCAGGAAGTTCGGCGTCACCGCAGCGTTGAACAGGATCAGCAGGAGCAGTGCCAGCGGCGCGCCGTAGGACTGGAGCACGGCCTGCAGGTCGAGGCCACGCGAGGCCGCCCCCTGGGGACCGGCGGTCGCCGTGTCACGCATCGGCGCCTCCCCGGGCAATATGCTCGGCCAGCCCCGGACCGTGCGCCATCGCGGCCATGACCGAGTCCTCGCTCACGCTCTCCCCCTCGAGTTCGCTCACCGTCTTGCCGTCGCGCAGCACGAAGATGCGACTGGCTGCCTCCACCACCTCCTCGAGCTCGGAGGAGATCATCAGCACGCCGAGCCCGCGCGAGGCGAGTTCGCGCACCAGCGACAGGATCTCCGCCTTGGCCCCGACGTCGATGCCGCGCGTCGGCTCGTCCAGGATCAGGAGCTTGGGGTCCATGCACAGCCAGCGCGCCAGCAGCACCTTCTGCTGGTTGCCGCCCGAGAGCTCCCGGATCGGCTGCTCCGGCGAGGCGCAGCGCACGCCCAGGCGCTTGATGAACTCGTCGGCGATCGCCTTGCTGCGGGATTCGTCGATGATCCCGTTCTTCGACAGCTTTGGCATCAGTGCGAGGACCATGTTCTCGCGGACCGACAGGCCGGGGATGATCCCTTCCAGCTTGCGGTCTTCCGAGCAGTAGCCCATGCCCGCCTCGATCGCCTCGGCGGGGCCGGAGATGCCGGTGCGCCCGGCAAAGCGCACCTCGCCCTTCTCGGGCCTGTCGGCGCCGAAGACCATGCGCACGCTCTCGGTGCGCCCGGAGCCGAGCAGGCCGGCCAAGCCGACGATCTCGCCGGGCCTGACGTCGAAGGTGACGTCGCGCACCATGCGCCCGCGAGCAACATGCTCGACGGAAAGCAAGGCGGGCGTCGCGCCCGGCACGTCCGCCGACTGCTTGCCGGCATGCAGCGCCTGGCTCAGTTCCCGGCCCAGCATGGTGGTGACGAGGTCGAGCTTGGAGACCTTGTCCATCTCCGAGACCAGCACGGTGCGGCCGTCGCGCATGATCGTGACGCGATCGCACACGGCGTAGAGCTCGTCGAGCTTGTGGCTGACGAAGATCACGGAGACGCCCGACGCCTTCAGCTGGCGGATGACTTCGAAGAGGACCGCGACCTCCTGGTCGTCGAGCGAGGAGGTGGGCTCGTCCATGATGACGAGGCGCGCCGAGAAGCCGATGGCGCGCGCAATGGCCACCATCTGCTGCACCGCGGTCGGATAGTCCATGAGGGGCCGGCGCACGTCGATCCCGCGCATGTTGAAGCGCGACAGGAGTTCCTCGGCTTCCCGGTGCATGGCCCGCCAGTCGAGCAGGCCGAACACCTTCTTCTCGCGGCCAAGGCAAATGTTCTCGGTCACCGACCTGTACGGGACGAGGTTGATTTCCTGGTAGATCGTGCTGATGCCGGCCGATTGCGCCTCCTGCGGCGCGTTGAAGCTCACCGGCCGGCCGCCAAACTCGATCTCGCCCCCGTCGCGCTGGTAGTAGCCCGTGAGGATCTTGATCATGGTCGACTTGCCGGCCCCGTTCTGGCCGATCAGGGCATGCACCTCGCCCGGCTCGACCTCGAGGGAGGCCTGCCTCAACGCCGGTACGCCGCCGAACTGCTTGTCGATGCCCCGCATCGAGAGAAGGGGTGCCATGTAGTCGGTCTGCCCTCGCGTTTCGTCCCCGCGCGCATCATAGGCGACCAAACCTCCGAGGAAAGCGCTTTCGGAGGGTCTTGCAGGGAAACTCCCGGTTTTTGCCCCAGGAACGATCCCGCAGCCGGCTTCCGGCTCAGTGGGCCATGAAGACGGGAAGGGTGGCGCTGGCCAGCATGTGGCTGGTGGCGCCCCCGAAGATCATCTGGCGCAGCCGGCTCTGCGTGTAGGCGCCCTTCACCACGAGGTCCGCCCCGATCGCCGACGCGTGTTCGAGGAAGAGTTCCCCGCTCTGCCGGCCGGCGGGGGCGAGTGTCAGCGGCTCGGCCTCGATCTGGTTGGCCCGCAGCGACTTCGCCAGGTCCTCGCCCGATGGCCCGGGGACGGAGGCGCCCTCGACGCTGAGGACCACGACCTGCTTCGCCCTGGCGAGGACCGGCATCGCGAAGGCGACGGTGCGCGCCGTCTCGGTGCTGCCGTTCCAGGCCACGACGACGCGCTCGCCGATGGCCACAGGAGCGGGGCCGGGTGGCGCGATGAGGATGGGCCGGCCGCTCTCGAACAGGATGGCCTCGAGCAGCGACAGGCGCGGCCCGGTGGGGGAACTCGACGGCCGGCCGACGACGGTGACGTCATAGGCCCGCGCGAGGCTTGCAACGGCGCTGTCGCCCATCAGCGCCGGCTCCCTCCAGCCGAAGCGCAGCCCGTCCGGAGCGCGCTCGCGTGGCGGAATGCCCGCCTCCTCCATGGCGCGACGGAAGGACCCGGCGAGGTCCTGCGGGCTGTCGGCAGCACTTCGCTGCTGCGGAGGCCAGAGCGGCACCATTTCGCCGACGATGTAGTTGTCGACGATCGGCATGGAGGCAACCCCTTCGACGAGCGAGCCGAAGCGGCGCGCGAACGCCAGCGCCGTCCCCAGGATCGACGCCAGGGTCTCGTCCGATTCCAGCGGCACGAGAACCGTCTTCATCGTCATGGCGAGCCTCCCACTGTGACCGGCGACGGAGCCGCCGCCCGCATCACTCTACATCGCAGGCGACCGAGGCCAAGGCGTGACCGGCAAGGCGACCCGGAACGAGTCGACGGGCCGGCTGTTGGTGGGGCCGATGGCTATGCCCGACGAGGAGGCTCCCATGGTTCGCAGAAACACGTCGCGTTGCGCGCTGGCGCTCGCGATCCCGCTGTCCCTCGCCTGCGCCTCGTATGCGGGGGTCGCCTCGGCGCAGGACACCACCCAGGGCACGCCGCCTGTCCTGCCGCCGCGGCAGCCGGACGCGCGCTCCGTCCCCGAGAAGGTGGATCCTCCGCTCAACGGCAACGATCCCGCGGCCACCGGGACGACGCTCAGCGACCAGCTCAGAAGCAGCGAGGGGGTCATCAGGCCGCCCGGCGGCGTCGATCCCGAGATGCACGTCCCGGCGCCGCAGAACGGGTCCGGCGTCGTCATCCCGCCGCCCGGATCCAACCCCGACGACCCCGTCCAGCCGAAGTGAAGGGGTCGACCCGCAACCCGAACGCGCAAGGGCGGAACTTTGCGCCCATATCTTGAGGAGGCAGGCATGAGCGACACCGGCACGACCCGCGGGCCCGCACGGAAGGACCAGTTGCCCGTCGACGAGACGCAACGCCTGATCGCGTCCGACCGCGTCGAGGGCACCACCGTCTTCGACCGCGACGGCAAGTCCCTGGGCTCGGTCCGCAACTTCATGGTCGACAAGATGACGGGCAAGGTCGCCTATGCCGTCATGTCCTTCGGCGGCTTCCTCGGCATCGGCGAGCGCTATCATCCACTGCCCTGGAAGACGCTCGCCTACGACAGTCGGCTGGGCGGCTACGTCGTCGACCTCACCCGCGAGCAGCTCGAGAACGGCCCGAGCTACAGCGCAGCCGACACGCCCTGGGGCGACCCCGGATACGGTCGCGACATCTACGATTACTACAAGGTGCCCTGGTACATGTGAGGGCGAATACGGTCGCGGCCACACGCAGGGCGAGCAAGTTGCGGCCATTTCGCAGCAGGTTGCTCGAATTGCGTGCCCTTTGTTCAGAGCGCACTAACCATTGAGTGCCGTGGGCTGATTATCAAGCCCATTTCACTCAAATTGTAGCTTCCGGAGTCAGCGGAAGCATGGCGATGGCGCGGAAGGATCGACCCCGAAAGCAAGGGGCCGATCCATGCCATTCACCTTCCCCCGGCGGCGCGGCAGCCGCGTCGCCGTTCTCGCCGCGGGCCTCGCCCTCTGGGCCCTCGTACCGGCGCAGGCCTCCGACGCGAGCCTGCCTCCCGTGACGACTGGCGCCATCGTCTCGAGCGCCGCGCGCCCTCTCGCGGCCTGGGCCGACTTCTGCCGTCGCTTCCCCTCGGAGTGCCGGGTCGACCGCAGCCAGCCTGCGCAGATCACCATGACACCGCAGGTATGGGAGCTGATGAACGCGGTGAACAGGAAGGTGAACCACGCGATCGAGGCCGTGACCGACCAGGAGCACTGGGGCGTCGCCGACAAATGGGACTTCCCGACGGACGGCCAGGGGGACTGCGAGGACTTCCAGCTGCTCAAGCGCAAGCTTCTGGCCGAGGCCGGCCTGCCGCGCCGCGCCATGCTGATGACCGTGGTTCTCGACGACGCCGACGAAGGGCACGCCGTCCTGACCATCCGCACGGACCGTGGCGACTTCGTCCTCGACAACAAGCGCGACTCGGTTCTGCCGTGGAGCCAGACGGGCTACACCTACATCAAGCGCGAGAGCCAGGCCGCCACGGGCTGGGTGGCGATCGACGAGGGCGCCGCCGTCATGGCAACGGCCGCCCGCAAGTGAGGAGCCGGCATCGAGCCTGGGCCGCCCGGGGGCGGCCATCCGGGCTCAGTCCTTGGCGCGCTCCACATAGGAGCCGTCCGCGGTCATGATGACGACGCGGGTGCCGGCCGCGATGTGGGGCGGCACCATCGTGCGCGCCCCGTTCGACAGCTTGGCCGGCTTGTAGGAGGAGGAGGCCGTCTGGCCCTTCACCGTCGGCTCGGTGTCGACGATCTCCAGGACGACCCGGGCCGGCAGCTCGATGGCGACCGGCACCCCCTGGTGCATGCTGACCACGCAGGTCATGCCTTCCTGCAGCCAGATCGCCTGGTCGCCGATGACATCCTCCGGCACCGCCACCTGGTCGTAGGTCTCGGCGTTCATGAAATGCCAGCCCTCGCCGTCCTGGTAGAGGAAGTTGTAGTCGCGGTCCTCGACATAGGCGCGCTCCACCTGCTCGGTCGTCCGGTAGCGCTCGGAGATCTTCACGCCGTCGCTGATGCGGCGCATGTCGAGCTGCGTGACCGGCGTGCCCTTTCCGGGGTGGATGTTCTCGGCGCTCAGGATGACGTAGAGCTTGCCGTCCTTGTCGACGATGTTGCCCTTGCGGAGCGAGCTGGCGATGACCTTCACGGATGTCTCTCTCTGGCTGCGCGGCACCCGGACGGGAACCCGGCCGGCCGGCGCGGGAGCCGCGGCGTGATCACGCCGGCGGCAGCGCAGGCGCGGCGCTGACGATGGGGCAGCCTTTCAGCACGGATTTGCGCGGATGACCAGCCCCCCCGCCGCCTCGCCCTGGTGGAGCCCGTCCGTCCACGCCGACCGCAAGCCCTTCCTGGCCGCCCGCAACCGCATCCGCGACGCGCTGCGGCGCGACTTCGCAGCGCAGGGCTTCGTCGAGGTGGAGTCGGCGTCCTTGCAGGTGTCGCCGGGGAACGAGGCGCATCTGCATGCCTTCTCGACGGTGATGACCGCCCCGGACGGGACCGGACGGGCGATGCACCTGCACACCTCGCCGGAGTTCGGCTGCAAGAAGCTGCTGGCCGCCGGCGAGACGCGCATCGTCGATTTCGCCCGCGTCTTCCGCAACCGCGAGCGCGGGCCGCTGCATCATCCGGAGTTCACGCTGCTCGAATGGTACCGCGCAGGCGAGCCCTACGAGACGCTGATGGAGGACTGCGCGCGCATCCTGCGCCTGGCCTGCGCCGAGGCAGGGAGCACCGTCCTGTCCTGGCGCGGCAGCAGCTGCGACCCCGCTGCGAAGCCGGAGCGGCTGACCCTGGCCGAGGCGTTTGCGCGCGAGGGCGTCGACCTGCTGGCGACGGTGGACCCGGACGGCACGACGGACGGCCCTGCCCTCGCCGCCGCCGCCCGCACGGCGGGGATCCGGGTCGCGGAGGACGACACCTGGGCAGACATATTCAGCCGCGTCCTCGTCGAGAGGGTGGAGCCCGGCCTCGGCATGGGGCACCCCACGATCCTCTGCGAGTATCCCGTGAGCGAGGCCGCGCTGGCCCGGCCGAAGCCCGCCGACCCGCGGGTCGCTGAGCGGTTCGAGCTCTACGCCTGCGGCGTCGAGCTTGCCAATGCCTTCCGCGAGCTCACCGACCCCGTCGAGCAGCGACGCCGCTTCGAGGCGGAGATGGCGGAGATGCAGCGCGTCTACGGGACGCGCTACCCGATCGACGAGGAGTTCCTGGCCGCGCTCGCGGCGATGCCGGAGGCCAGCGGCATCGCGCTGGGCTTCGACCGGCTCGTCATGCTGGCCACCGGCGCCACGCGGATCGAGCAGGTGGTGTGGACTCCGATCGCCGCTCCGTGAGAGAGGAGCGCGCATGAGACGCCCCGCCTCCCGGATCCTGCCTCTTCCCGCGCCGGCCTCCCGCCATGCGCTCGGCGCCGGCGACCTCGTGCCGGCCGGGCTCGCCGCCGCGCACCGCGCCGGGGAAATCGCGGCAGTGGCGGAGCGCTACGCCGTCGCCGTCACGCCGGCGATGGCGGCGCTGGTCGATCCCGCCGATCCAGCCGATCCCATCGCGCGCCAGTTCGTTCCCGACATCCGTGAACTCGAGACGGTGCCGGGCGAGACCCCCGACCCGATCGGCGATGCCGCGCACAGCCCGGTCGAGGGCATCGTGCACCGCTATCCCGACCGGGTTCTGCTGAAGCCCGTCCATGTCTGCGCCGTCTACTGCCGCTTCTGCTTCCGGCGCGAGATGGTGGGTCCCGGCTCGGACGCCGCGCTCTCGCCTCCGGTCCTGGAAGCCGCGCTCGACTACATCCGCGCCCATCGGGAGGTGTGGGAGGTCGTCGTGACCGGCGGCGACCCGCTCGTGATGTCAGCGCGCCGTGTCGCAGGGCTTACCCTTGCCCTGCAGGGCATTCCGCATGTGGCGGTCATCCGCTGGCATACCCGTCTTCCCGTCGTGGCTCCCGAGCGCGTCGACGCCGCGCTCGTCGCCGCCCTCCGCGGCGGAATCGGCGCGGCGACCTGGGTCTCCATCCACGCCAACCATCCGCGCGAGCTCACGGCCGACGCCCGGGCTGCCTGCGCACGGCTGGCCGATGCCGGGATCCCCCTCGTCAGCCAGACCGTGCTGCTCAAGGGCGTCAATGATGACGTCGAGACGCTCGCCGCCCTGATGCGCGCCTTCGTGTCATGCCGCGTCAAGCCCTACTACCTGCACCAGGGCGACATGGCGCCGGGCACGTCCCACCTGCGCACGACGGTCGAGGAGGGCCGGTCGCTCGTGAAGGCGCTGCGCGGCCGCCTTTCAGGCCTCTGCCAGCCGACCTACGTGCTGGACATACCGGGCGGACATGGGAAGGCCCCGGTAGGGCCGGAGGCGTTGTCGGCCGACGGGCGAACGGTCGAGGACTGGCGCGGTGTCCGGCACGCCGTGCCGGAACCCTGAACGGACTGTTGACGCGGCCATTGATCCCGCGTTTACCACCGGTCACGATGCGCCGGAGGCCTTAACCGGGGCTGGGGGGCACCGGTCCTAGAGATGCGGCGCAGTCGCGGCGGCGGAAGCCTGCCGCCAACGTCCCGGAGTCTTCCATGCGCCGCCTCGCCGTCGTCCTCGGCTTCCTGCTGGCAGCACTGTTCGCCCCCCGCGCCGCCTGGGCGCTCGTCGACATCCGCGTCGACCTCACCTCCCAGACGATGACCGTCTCGTCCGAAAGCGGCACCTATGTCTGGCCGGTCTCCAGCGCACGCCGCGGCTATGTGACCCCGCGCGGCGTCTACAAGCCGTATCGGCTCGCGAAAATGCACTATTCGCGCAAATACGACATGGCCCCCATGCCGCACTCCATCTTCTTCCGTGGCGGCTATGCCATCCATGGCACCGGCGACGCCCGCAACCTCGGGCGCCCGGCCTCGCATGGCTGCATCCGTCTCTCCAAGGCGAACGCGGCGGCACTCTACGCCATGGTCCAGAAGGAGGGCGCGACGATCGCCATCGGCGGGACGCCGCGCCACACCATGGTCGCTTCGGCGGCGGGGAAGACGAGGGCGGCGAAGAAGGGGACCGGCACCGTCCTGGCAGGCACCCGCCAGCCCGCCCAGGCCACCGCGCTCGGCTACGCTCCGGCCCAGCCATCGCTCATCCCGGACTGGCCGCTGCGCTGACGCGGCGCCGCCGGCTGGACAGGAGCCGGCGGCCTCGGCGAGACTTCGGCGCGAAACGGAGCGCCGCCGATGCTGAAGACCCTGTCCGCCCTCGTCGATGCCCTCACCGGCCGGGCAGCAGCCCACCCTCCGGCCGATGAGCGCCAGCTGCTGGCGGCCAGCCTGATCGTCGACTGCGCCCTGGTTGACGGAACCCTCGCGGCGCCCGAGCGGGCCCTGTTGCGCGACCTCGTCCGGACCTATACCGGCCTGTCGGGATCCGAGGCCGACGATTTCCTGGGCCAGGCCGAGCAGCGTGCCGCCGAGGAAGGCGACTTCGCGGCCGTCGCAGCCGAACTGCGCCGCGGCCTGGACGCCGACCAGCGCCGCACCGTGGTCGAGCTCATGTGGAAGGTGGCGCTCGCCGACGGGACGATCCACGAGTTCGAGGAGGATCTCATCGCCCGCGCCGGTGCCCTGCTCGGCGTCAGCGAGGGCGAAGTTGCCGTGCTGAGGGCGACGGCGACGGTTGGTCAACCCTCGTAGCTCGGTTTCATTGACCGATTCGCGCGTGCGTGGCACGGTTCCTGCGTCGGGGCCTCGCCGCAACATCGACCGTCAAGCCTTGAACCAGCGCATCCTCATCGTTCTGCACCAGGAGCATTCGACCCCAGGTCGGGTTGGACGCCTGCTGCGGCAGCGTGGCTACGAGCTCGACATCAGGCGTCCGCCTTGTGGCTGCGCCCTTCCCGACCGTCTCGACGAGTATGGCGGAGCGGTCGTCTTCGGCGGCCCCATGAGCGCCAATGACGAGCACGAATGGCTGCGCCGCCAAACCGACTGGATCGGATGCGTGCTGGCGTCCGGTATCCCGTATCTCGGCCTGTGCCTCGGCGCGCAGATGCTCGCCCGCCAGCTCGGCGCCTGCGTGAAGCGTCATCCGGATGGGCAGGTCGAAGTGGGCTACTATCCCGTGAAACCGACGCAGGCGGGGGATCGGTTTGCCGCAGAACTCGGCGTGGCGTGGCCCGACCACGTCTATCACTGGCATTCCGAGGGCTTCGACCTTCCGCGCGGCGCGGTGGGTCTGGCCAGCGGAAACGTCTTCCCGCACCAGGCCTATCGTTTTGGCGACAGGGCCTTCGGCCTGCAGTTTCACCCCGAGGTGACCTATGCGATGATGTGCCGGTGGACGGTCCGCGGGCACGAGAGCATGGACAAGCCCGGCGCCCATCCCCGCGAGCGGCACCTCGCCGATTGGTACCTGCACGATCCCAAGATGCGCGCCTGGATCGACGCGTTCCTCGATGCCTGGCTGGCCACGGGACGGGCACGGCCCGCCGGTGCGCTCCCCTCGCGTGCGGCATAGCTGGATTTCCACCGATCCCGCCGAGAGGGCTTGCCGGCGCTCATCTGTCTGAGCATTGTGGCGCCGCGCCGGACCTCCGGCGAGAGGGAGACAGACCATGAGCAGCGCCGGCCGGATCGCGATCGTCACGGGTGCGGGGTCGGGCGTCGGACGCGCCGTCGCCATTGCCCTCGCGAGGGATGGCTGGTCCGTCGCCCTTGCCGGGCGCCGCGCCGACGCCTTGCAGGAGACCGCGGCCCGGGCCGGCGGCGGGGCCCTCCCGGTGCCCGCGGATGTCACGGACGAGGCGTCCGTGAAGGCCCTCTTCGACCGGACGGTCTCCGAGTTCGGCCGGGTCGACATGGTGTTCAACAATGCCGGTGCCGTCGCCCCCGGCGTGCCGCCGGACGAGCTCACGGTGGCGCAGTGGCAGGCCGTCGTCGACGTCAACCTGACGGGCTCGTTCCTGTGCGCGCGGGAAGCGTTCCGCGTCTTCAAGGCGCAGACACCCCGCGGTGGCCGCATCATCAACAACGGTTCAGTCTCGGCCTATGTGCCACGTCCGAACTCGTCGCCCTATACCGCGACGAAACACGCCATCTCCGGCCTGACACGCGCCCTCGCTCTCGACGGACGGCCCTTCGACATCGCCGTCGGCCAGATCGACATCGGCAATGCCGCCACCGACATGACCGACCGGATGCAGAGCGGCGTGATGCAGGCGAACGGAACGCTGGCGGCCGAGGCGCGCATGGACGTCAACCACGTCGCCAACGCCGTGTTGTACATGGCGGGCCTGCCGGTCGAGGCGAATGTGCTGTTCATGACCGTGATGGCCACCAAGATGCCCTTCGTCGGGCGCGGCTGACACGTCCCTGATCGGGAGCGTTGCGCTTGCGCAACGCCCTGTTCCGATGCGCGCGGGAAGAGGGATCGAGGCGCCCCGATCGCTCGATACCCCCGAATTCCGACGATCGGTGTCAGCTTAAATTCAGACTTGCCGGGCCATGATCCGCCCGTCCTTTTCCAGCCAGAGCCCGCCCGATGAGGCCCTACGAAACGATGCCTTTCCTGATCGTGGAAGACGGCGCAGCCATGCGCCGGTCCGTCCGCGACATACTGAGGAGCATCGGCGTGCGCTACATCGTGGAGGCCGCCGACGGGGCGGAGGCGCTGCAGCAGTGCCGCCTGCTTCCGCCGGATGTGATCGTTCTCGACTGGGTGCTGCCGGACTTCACGGGCGGCGAGTTCCTGCGCTTCCTGCGGACCTCGCCCGAGTCGCCGGCCCCCGAGGCGAACGTCATCGTCATGACGGCGCAGCCCAATGCCCGGATCCTGACGGAGGCGAACCGCTGGGGCGTTCACTCCATCATCCGCAAGCCGTTCACGCAGCGGATCATGGAGGAGCGGCTGGAGCTGATGACCGCCGCGCCGCGCCAGCCCGGCGCGGCCGCACCCGGCCTCCTCACCCTGCAGCCGACCGGCTGACGCGCCTCACTCGGCCGCGGAGGCAGGCGCCCGGACCTGCGCCCGCCTTTCACCCACGGCCACGGCGAGGGCCATGGCGAGGCTGAACGTCGCCGCCATGGCCCGGAACGCGCCGAAATCCGCCTCGACCACCTCCAGCCAGACGCGCGCATGCGGCGTCAGCGGGCTGAACACGCTGTCCGTGATGGCGATGACGGGGACGTGGGCCCGCGCGGCCTCCTGCGCGAGCTGGATCGTGATCGGGGTGTAGGGAGTGAAGCTGATCGCCACGAGCGCGTCCTTGGGACCCGCCGGCGCCAGCTGCTCCGGGCCGAGACTGCCGACATTGTCGATCAGCACGCAACGAATGCTCAGCTTG
>JAESFG010000601.1_pt1 | contig 14640 bp, 13 predicted proteins | sample 9269371 | NCBI WGS metagenome assembly JAESFG01 (sample SAMN14506227, study PRJNA617093) | algae metagenome | isolation source: Aetokthonos hydrillicola CCALA 1050 (B3-Florida) and co-occurring... | place: USA: South Carolina | collected 2013-01-01 | reverse complement strand
ATAGCATTCCTGCTGCCGGCCTCCCCAAAAAATGTAACGCATTTCACTACTTTTGCTGCCCATGTATTCAAAAACCAGGCTGGCACTCAAATACCTGCATTACCTGCTTACCGCATCTAACGGTAAGGGCCATGGCATGCACTCGCCCTTTGTGTTCAATTTTATTACAGATGTATTGAACGACAACCGCCATTTTTACGCTTACGACCAGGTAGAACAGCAACGCAAAAAACTGTTGCAAGACAACCGCGTACTGGATATTGAAGATTTTGGTGCCGGCTCACGTGTAATGAAACACCGTCAAAGGCTGGTAACCGATATTGCCCGTTCATCGCTCAAACCCAAAAAGTTTGCACAACTGCTGTTTCGCATGGCTGCTTATTACCAGCCGCAAACCCTGCTGGAACTGGGCACATCGCTGGGCATTACCACCGCCTACCTGGCTGCAGCCAACCCGCAAAGCCGTGTTATTACCATGGAAGGCAGCAAAGCTGTTGCCGGTGTGGCCAGCCAGGGTTTTAACCACCTGCAACTGCACAACATTACCCTGGTACAAGGCAATTTTGACGAAACCCTGCAACCTACCCTACAACAATTGCAGCAACCTGTTGGCCTGGCTTTTTTAGACGGCAACCACCGCTACGCCCCTACCATGGCCTATTTTAATGCCGTGCTGCAGCACACCAGCCAAGATTCTATCATTATACTGGACGATATTCACTGGAGCCGGGAGATGGAACAGGCCTGGCACGAAGTACAGCAACACCCCGCCGTACAGGCCACCATAGACCTTTTTTTTATTGGCATTGTATTGTTATGCAAGGATTTTAAAACAAAGCAACATTTCAGCATACGCTTTTAAACAAAAAGGTTTCAGGTTATATTTGTTGCCAAACAGCTAACCTTATGAAACATGTTTTTATTGCTGCCTTACTGGCATGCCTGGCCTATATGGCTACTGCACAGGATGGCGGCATTACCCCCGCAAACGGCCGCTTTATCAATACCGCCAAATTTGCTTTTAAACTTGAACCAGGCGATGTACTGGTGTACCAGGTAACCAACGGTAAAGAAACTTACGAGTACAAGGTTACCGTACAGCAATGCTGCGAAACCATACGCTACGATTATGAGGTAAGCACCAAAAACATCAAAGGCACGGCCAGCCTATTGTCTGATGTGGCGGCCAATGCCACTGCCTACTTTGCCGCTTATGCCAAACCCGATACCGCTTTGCCCGCCAACAACCTTACCTTTTGGCTAAGCAAGTTCAACTTTAAAGAGCTGGCAGATTCTACCGAAACCACCATGAACTTTGGCAATGGCAATATGGTGTATGCCAAAGGCGAAGCCAAACACATCAAATTCAAATACAAGGGCGAAGACAAGACCTTTACCGTATTTACCGCCGAAGCCCACGACGAAGAAGGCGAAGGCAAACCAGATAGCGAAGTAACCTTACTTAACAGCATTGCCAACCCGCTTATTTTTAAAGTGAATACCGGCAACGGATGGGTACTGGAACTGAAAGAAGTACGCTAATTTTTTTTGAGGTTATATTTTGCCGAATGGATTTTTCCTCTATTTTTGCCGTCCCAAAACGGAGGGCATAGCTCAGTTGGTTAGAGCGACAGTTTGTGGCACTGTAGGTCGTGGGTTCGAAACCCATTGCTCTCCCTCAAAAAACAAAAACCTTGTAGACTATCCAGCGTTTACAAGGTTTTTTTAATGTCATGTATCTATGAACTACACGTTACTGCTTATACCTTTTATCTCTGCTTTTATAGGCTGGTTCACCAACTGGATTGCCATCAAAATGCTGTTCCACCCGCGTGAGCCCAAAAAAATCCTCGGTATTACTTTCCAGGGCATCTTCCCCAAACGCCAGCAGCAGTTTGCCGAAAAACTGGGCAAGCTGGTAAGCAACGAACTGCTTTCGTTTAGCGAAATAGAACAAAAGATTACCAACCCCGAAAACGTAGAAAAGCTGATGCCCGTGGTAGAAGCCCACATTGATCATTTTTTGCGGGTAAAACTGGCCGAGTCCATGCCCATGATTACCATGTTTGTAGGCGATAAAACCATTGCACAGTTAAAGGAAGTCTTCCTCAACGAGCTCCGCAGCATATTCCCCCTACTCATGAAAAATTACATGAACAACCTGCAAACTGAACTGGACCTCGAAAAAATTGTTATCAGCAAGGTTGCAGGCTTTTCGTCAGACAAACTGGAGCAAATACTCAACGGCATCATGGCCAAAGAGTTCAGGTTTGTAGAAATCATTGGTGCGGTACTGGGTTTCATCATAGGCCTTATACAAATATTGCTTACACAATTGGCCTAAGCATTCAAATTCACCGTTTTGTTTACACCATTGAGCCCTTTGCAAATGGCTAATTGCCGTTTATACATTCCATTTGCCGTTAATGGCCGTGTATCAACCAAATTTGTAGTTGCTTTGCAGCAATTTTTAGCAACATTTTGCGGGGCGTGCCCCTGCGGCATTGCCTAAAAGCAAGCCTGCCTTGTGCAGCCGCAGGGCCGGGCTATCCGCTGCAAGTCCTCGCCACCTCCGCTACGCTGCGGTGTCTGTGGGCTTTCCGCTGCTATCCCTCACGCGGGGGTGCAACACACAAACAAACAACAAACAGGTACAACGTTAAAACAGATATAGTAAGATGATCAGACGAATTATCCTTTTCACGCTTCTTGGTGGTAGCGTATTGTGCACAGCAGCACAAACCGGTACCGGTGGCGGTATGGGCAGTGGCAGGGGCGGTGGCCGTATGGCACAGGCTAATGGCAGGTTTTATGGTAAAATTGTTGATGCCACTACCAATAAAGGCATTGAAGCAGCCTCCATCGTATTGTATGGCAACCGCTTTGATTCTGCCACAAAAAAAATGAAAGAAGCGGTACTCAAAACCGTTATCACCGCCGGCAACGGCGATTTTAGCCTGGAAGGCCTGCCCGTGTTCGGCACTTTTAAAATGAAAGTAACCGCCGTAGGCTACAAGGCACTGGACAAAACCCTCAAATTCGACCTCAAACGCCCCGAAGGCGGTGCAGAAGGCGGCGATGCATCCGATGCCATGACACGTATTGCCGGCATGACAGATGTAGACCTGGGCAATATTAAACTGGAAGCCGGTGCCGACGACCTGGGTAATGTTACCGTTACCACCAGCTCTAAGCAACTGTTTGAAATGGGCGTGGACCGCAAAATTTTTAACGTAGACAAAAACATTGTAAGTACCGGCCAAACCGCTACGGAGATCATGAAAAACATTCCTTCGCTGAATGTTGACATTGACGGTAACGTAACGCTACGCAATGCAGAACCCCAATTGTTTGTGGATGGCAGGCCCACTACCCTTACGCTGGACCAGATTCCGGCAGACATCATAGACAAGGTGGAGCTTATTACCAACCCCTCCGCCAAGTTCGACGCCAGCGGCGGCAACGCAGGCATCCTCAACATCGTACTAAAGAAAAACAAAAAAACAGGTTACAACGGCAACGTACGTACAGGTGTAGACAGCCGCGGCCGTGTTAACATTGGTGGCGACATTAACCTGAGGCAGGACAAACTCAACTTCTTCCTCAGCGGTACGCTTAACCAGCGTAAAAGCAAAAGCACCACCGAAACCAACCGCAACAACTTTTACAACCCGCCCAGTTACATACACCAGTACGGCAAAAGTGTAAACGATGGTTATTTTGGTTTCCTCAGGGGCGGTTTTGATTACCTGATAGATAATAGGAATACCCTCACCGTTTCGGGCAGTTACAACAAAGGCCAGTTCAAAGCCGATAACAACCAGCAGGTAGATTCTACCGTAAACGGTGTTTACACCAGCTACGACAGCATCCTCAGCAACAGCAAAAATGTTTTTACCAACTTTGGTTCGCAAATCAGCTTCAAGCACAACTTTGCCAAAAACGGCCACAACATTTCTGCAGATGCCAACTACAACAGCAGCAGCAGCGATAACACCGCCTACCTTACCAATATGACCAGGCTGGCCGGCAGCGGTTCCCTTAAATACGATCCCCTGCTGCAGCAAACCATTGGCGAGGGCACCAACAAATTTGTAACCCTGCAGGCAGATTACGAAAACCCCATCACTGCCGATCAGAAACTGGAAGCGGGTTTACGTTCAGCCATCCGCAATTACCAAAACAACAACAACCAATACCGTTACAACTATGCCACCGGCAAGTACGACATCGTATCTGCCGCCAGCAGCCGTTATAAGTTTAACGATCAGGTGCACGCTGCCTACGCCACGTACAGCTTTAAAGTAAAAAAATGGAGTTACCTGCTGGGCCTGCGTGTAGAAAGCTCTAACTATACAGGTACTTTGCTGGGCTCAAGCGGTAAAGACTCTGCCAAGTTTAAGGTAGACTATCCGCTCAGCCTTTTCCCCAGTGCGTTTGTTACCTACAAACTCAGCGATAAGGAAGATTTCCAACTCAACTACTCCCGCAGGGTAAACAGGCCCAACTTTTTCCAGTTGATGCCTTTTGCCGATTATACCGACCCGCAGAACATCAGTATTGGTAATGCCGGCCTTAAGCCAGAGTTTACCAACTCGTTCGAGTTGTCTTACAACAACGCATATACCAAAGGTGCCAACTTTTTAGCCACCGTTTTTTACAAACGCTCCGAAGATTTGATTACCCGTTACACGTATAAAGACGTGAACCAACTAACCGGCGACAGTGCCTATTTCTATACCTACCTCAACGCCAACAGCAGTTATTCCTACGGCCTTGAACTAACCAATAAAATTGGCGTAACCAAATGGTGGGACCTCACCGTGAACGTAAACCTGTTCAACTCCAAAATCAACGCCAATATACCCGGCAGCGAAATCAGCAACGATTTGGTAAGCTGGTTTGGCAAAATGAACAACAGCTTCAAGCTGCCCAAGGGCTGGAGCGTGCAGTTAAGCGGCGATTACCAAGCCAAAACCGTATTACCGCAAAACAGTGGCAGCGGTGGTGGCGGCGGCCGTCGTGGTGGCGGTGGCATGTTTGGCGGCGGTACTTTTGGTGGTGTACAACCCACTGCACAAGGTTATATACTGCCCCGTTATGCCGTAGACCTGGCCATCCGCAAAGACTGGACCTGGAAAAACGGCCAAAGCGGTTCACTCACCCTCAGCGTAAACGACCTGTTCCGCACGCAGTTGTACAAAACCTATTCAGAAAGCCAGTACTTTACACAAGACACCTGGCGTAGAAGAGACCCCCAACTGGTACGCCTCAACTTCAGCTACCGTTTTGGCAAGTTTGACGTAAACCTCTTCAAACGCAAAAACAACAAAGCTTCCGACAGCGGAGCCGGCGATATGGGCGGTATGGGTACCAATTAATCCCTACACCCCCTTTCCTAAAAAAAGCACCTTTCATACGCAAGGTGCTTTTTTTATATCACCCGTTAGCAAATACCATTTTTTCTTTGGGAGACCAACTGTGGGAATACTATTGAACTATGGTTGCGTCGCACACTTGTACGGCAGGAATTCTATTCAACCGATAAGCTATTAAGATGTCAGGGCTACGCCCCTTTATTACGCTCTTCAATATTTGCTATCAAGATGTCAGGGCTAACGCCCCTGTAAACCCTCGTTTGCTTTTCAGCTGCTATTAAAATCTCAGGGCTACGCCCCTTTATAACGCTCTTCCTCATTTGCTATCAAGATGTCAGGGCTAACGCCCCTAAAAACACAATGCACAATGATAGTTTTTCACAACAAAAAAATTTAACTTCCATCTATAACCAGCGGAAACGTAAAATACAGCTTGGTACAATCCCAATAATCAACACAAACCATAAACCCATCAGGGGCATAGCCCTGGCATCTTAATAGATAACAAAAACAATCAACACATCAGGGTCGTAGCCCTGGCATTTTAATTTCCCACAACAAACATCCATGGCAAATACCTATACACAACTATATATACAATTTGTTTTTGCGGTGCGGGGGCGGCAGTGCCTCATCAAAGAAAGGTTTAGAGAAGAACTGGAAAAATTAATTTGTGGCATTGTGCATAGCCACAATTGCAAACCATTGGCCATTTATTGCAATGCAGACCATACACACCTGTTTGTAGGAATGCACCCCAACCTGGCACCTTCAAAACTCATGGAGCAAGTGAAGTCGGGTTCATCTAAATGGCTCAACACCAAACACTACCTACCCCTACAATTTTCATGGCAAGAGGGATATGGAGCTTTTACCTATGCCAAATCTCAAACTGGCCTTGTGGTAAAATACATTCTCAATCAGCCGGAGCACCATAAAAAGCAATCGTTCAAAGAAGAATACCTGCTTTTATTGAAAAAGTTTGACATCGCATTCGAAGAAAAATACCTGTTTGAATATTACGCTTAGAAAAACATACAACGCACCACAGTTTCAATGCATTCTCCTTGTTATCCATTTACGTATCACGGCTATGCACCTTTCTTTTAGGGATGAGCTGTAGGAAACCCGTTGAGCAAAGGCTGCAATGATAGTTTGTTACACTTATATGGTAAAGGGGGAAATGCTACTATACAACAGGCATTCTAATCTTTTTAAATACTTATGCAACGGCATTGTGTTTTCAGGGGCGTAGCCCCGGCATCTTAATAGAAATATAAAATACAAGTTGATAAGGGGCGTAGCCCTGACATATTTACACTGATTGATGAACCTTTTTTATTGCCTTCATGGTTGAATATAGTTGCTACCGCCGAAGTGTGCGACGCAAGGGACGCCCAATGTTCTTCCTACTGCTCGTTCCCCAAAAGAACTGCTGCGTAAATGGCGGGCTTACAAAAACCGTAGTCAAAATCTTGTAGTCAAAAAACTGACTACAAAAAATTGACTACAAAAAAATTACTGCACCGGGAATGTAAATGTTTCTGTAATGGATTTGCCTTTGGTTTTGTCGTAAAGGCTTTGCACGCGTATGGTGATAGTTTTTGTCTCTCCGGTAGGATCTTCCAGCCTTACCAGAAAAGTGTTTTTATCAAAAAAACTGATGGACGTGTGTTTACCAATAATATATACAGACCTGTTGGCATAAGGCACAACGGCATTTTCAATAATAAGGGTATCAATTTTTACCAAGCGGTTAAAATAATTACGGCCAGTTTTAAAGGCCAGTTCTGTTTTAGGTATGGTTGAAGGGTTAATGTAAGAGGCATAAATACAGTCGCCATTAAGGGTATACGCTTTCTCCTGCACAAAACGGCCATGCTTGTATTGCTGCAGCGACAGTGAACCTTCGCCCGAAACAATTTTAAACCCATCCAGCTTACGGCCCAGGTAGGTTTCCAACGAATCTAAGGCAGGATATTGCGTAAAAGCATTCCTCCCAACCGTATCCGGCCGTGTGGTAATATGCTCGGCCACACTATCGCCAAAATAATATTTCACTACATGCTTTGCAGCCGTTTTTTGTTGAGCCATGCCCGGCACAAAGGCCCAACAGCAGGCAACAGCCAACCCATACTTCATCCACCATTGGCAGCAAAAAATTCGTTTCATACAACTAAGATAAGTTAACAGGCTACCCCGGCCTTTGAAAAAGAACACGGGTGTATTTTTTTCTTTGGGGACGGGCTGCAGGAAAACCATGAGGCTGCCGTTGCGTCGCACACTTGTACGGCAGGAATTCTATTCAGCCACAAAGGCACGAAGGCACAAAGCATGTTTTGCGGGAGGCAAGATGGAAGTTTACCTTCTTCGAATGCCATATAACGTATTAATACGTTACCAGATTTATTGCATTTGCATTATTTTTCCGTACAAACCATGTAAAACACAGGCATAGCAAGTATTACTTTACGTACCTGAACAATAAAAGAGCACATTAAAACATACTTTAGCCTGCAAAAAAAGTAGAACACCCCATAAAAGACCCATGGCAAAACAAAAAACAACTACAGAAGAACCTTTAGAGAAACAACTATGGAAGGCGGCCGACAAACTGCGAAAGAACATTGATGCTGCCGAATACAAACACATTGTACTAGGCCTGATTTTTTTGAAATACATTTCTGATGCTTTTGAAGAACTGTATGGCAAACTGGAAGCGGACGAACACAATGGTGCTGACCCCGAAGACAAAGACGAATACAAGGCTGAAAATGTATTTTTTGTTCCGCAAAAAGCCAGGTGGGGCCACTTGCAGGGAAAAGCCAAACTACCCGAAATTGGCAAACTGGTAGATGAAGCCATGGATGCCATTGAAAAAGAGAATACCGAACTAAAAGGCGTATTGCCCAAAGTTTTTGCAAGGCAAAACCTGGACCCTACCAGCCTGGGTGAACTGATTGACCTGGTAAGCAATATTGCATTGGGTGATGCAAAAGCCCGGAGTGCAGATGTATTGGGCCATGTGTTTGAATATTTTTTGGGCGAATTTGCTTTGGCAGAAGGTAAAAAAGGCGGACAATTCTATACACCACGCAGTGTTGTAGAATTATTGGTAGAAATGTTAGAGCCCTACAAAGGCCGTGTGTTTGACCCTTGCTGCGGCAGCGGTGGCATGTTTGTACAGAGTTTAAAATTTGTTGATAGCCACTCAGGCCGTGTAAACGATATTTCTGTATATGGGCAGGAAAGCAACCAAACCACCTGGCGACTGGCTAAAATGAATTTGGCCATACGGGGTATTGACAGCAGCCAGGTAAAATGGAACAACGAAGGCTCTTTTTTGAACGATGCACACAAAGACCTGAAAGCAGATTACATTATTGCGAACCCACCTTTTAACGTGAGTGATTGGGGCGGCGATCTGATGCGTAAAGATGGGCGTTGGCAATACGGCGTACCACCCACCGGCAACGCCAACTTTGCCTGGATGCAACATTTTATTTACCACTTAGCCCCCAGCGGGCAGGCAGGTGTGGTTTTGGCAAAAGGGGCTTTAACGTCTAAAACATCTGGCGAAGGGGAGATTAGGAAAGCTTTGGTTGAAAATGGTTTGATTGACTGCATTGTAAACCTGCCCGCCAAATTGTTTTTGAATACACAAATACCTGCTGCTTTATGGTTTATGAGCCGCAACCGCAAAAACGGAAAATTCAGAGACCGCAGCAAAGAGATATTGTTTATTGACGCCCGCAACATGGGGCACCTTATTAACCGAAGAACGCGGGAATTATCACAGGAAGACATTGATAAAATTGCCGGCACGTACCACAACTGGCGAAACCCCAACGGCAACTACCAGGATATTGCCGGTTTTTGTGCAGCAGCCCCCGTTAGTAAAGTAAAAGAACTGGATTATGTATTAACGCCCGGCCGTTATGTGGGCTTACCTGATGAGGAAGATGATTTCAATTTTGCAGAACGGTTTGCCGCTTTAAAAGCGGAATTGGAGGAGCAGTTGAAGGAGGAGGAAAAACTGAATAAAATGATTGTTGCTAACCTTCGAAAAATTAAGATCAATGAGTAATCACAATATAGCCTTGAGTTCTCCAGTAGTAATGAAACTTCAACCGGAATGGTTTCAAAATGGGTATTACGTTTATGTAGTGGTAATCAACCATCGTGAGAAACGCTATTACTATATTGGTATGACAGGCGACAGAAAACATCTTGTAGCTCGGTCACCATTTTACAGAATGAGTGGACACTTTATGTTGAGTAAAAGCACTCAAAATCAAATTATAAAAGGTATAAAAAACATTTTAGGAATTGACATAAAAGTAAATACCGACATGTTGTGCGAAATGAATATAGCTTATTACGCATGGTTAATTAAACCTTTTATTAAGCAACCTTCTGAATCTGACCATCATACTAATAGAGAAATAGGCGAAAAAATAGAAAGTGCCCTCATAAAAAAATGCCAAAAGGTATTTAGGGAAGAAAATGTTTTCAATAAGAATTTAAGCCAAAAAAAATTTGAAGAATATCAAGTGTATGCAGAAGAAATTTTTCAACAGTTAAAGGATCATATTAATGAATAAATGGCGTAAAACAAATCTCTATCAGATTATTGAATTGATAGGAGGAGGAACTCCCAAGACAAGTATTACTGAATATTGGAATGGCAACATTCCTTGGCTTTCCATTGCAGATTTTAACAATGGAAGAAAGTATGTTTATACTACAGAAAAAACTATTACTAATGCAGGCTTAAATAACAGCAGTACCAAGCTGTTAGAAAAAGGTGATCTAATAATTTCTGCGAGGGGTACTGTGGGGATAATAGCTGTATTAAGAAGAGAAATGGCGTTTAATCAATCTTGTTATGGTATAAGGGCAAAAAAGGATTTATCAACTAGTGACTATGTTTATTATTTATTTAAACATGCTGTATCGAACCTCCATCAAGTTTCACATGGAGGCGTATTCGACACGATTACAAAAGATACTTTTAAAGAAATAGAAATAGATCTCCCAAATCTCCCCGAACAAACCGCCATCGCCTCTATCCTCAGCAGTTTAGACGATAAAATAGACCTGCTGCACCGCCAAAACGCCACCTTAGAAAAAATGGCCGAAACACTTTTTAGGCAATGGTTTGTGGAGGAAGCGAAGGAGGAGTGGGAAATGGGAAAATTGAGTGATTTAATCGTTGTTAAGTATGGCAAAGACCATAAAAAACTTTTGACTGGAAACATTCCGGTGTTTGGATCAGGAGGTTTAATGAGATACGCAGATAAAGCTTTGTATGATAAGGAATCGGTTCTTATTCCAAGAAAAGGTACATTGAACAACATAATATATCAGCATGAACCCTTTTGGACAGTCGATACGATGTTTTATACAGAGATGAAAGTGGCAGGGATCGCAAAATTCGTCTATCATTTCATGAAACAACAGGATTTAGCTTCAATGAACGTAGGGTCTGCCGTGCCAAGTATGACAACAGAAATCTTAAACAATATTCATTTAGATATTCCCACTAAAGAAACTTTTGAACAGTTTGAAAACGCAGTTTCTCCAATATATAAAAAAATAAACTTAAATCAAACCCAAATCAGAACCCTCACAGCATTACGCGACAGCCTATTACCCAAGCTAATGTGTGGGGAGGTAAGGGTATTTTTTTAAATTGCTTAAAAATAAAAGCGATGACAGTAGAATTCAACATAGCGAACGACAACTTAATTAGCCTCTCTGTAGTTAAGAAAGACAATTCGGAAACGAAGTATCAACTTGTAGATTCTAATAAATCCATTTGGATGGAATTAGAATTGGTAGGCTCTAATCTTAATATCTTACTTAAAGACAACCGTATTATAGACGATGTTGAAATAATTGAAAATAAATTAGACAATGTTCTGTATGAAATAATTGCAATTGAGAAGTCAGGTGCGGATACATTTAATGAGTCAGATGCGACTGATATTAATCCTTACGACCCAGATAAAATTAAAGTTAGGTCGGATAAAATTGCAGTATCAATTCTTAGTAAAATGATTGATAATGAAAGTATAGATCTTAATCCAGATTTTCAGAGAAATTTAGTTTGGAATAGCTTTCAAAAATCAAGACTCATCGAATCTATTCTTTTAAGAATACCTTTGCCAATGTTCTATTTTGCCGAAGACAACGAGGGAAATCTATCTGTTGTTGATGGTTTGCAACGAATTTCAACTATCAAAGAATTTATGGATAATAAATTCCAATTGCGAGATTTACAATACTTGAATGATTCTTGCGAAGGAAGATACTATGAAACTAAGGGAAACAAAAAAGGACTTGACATTAAATATCTTAAATGGTTTGACTTGACTTCAATTTCAGCAAATATAATAGACCCATCATCACCACCAAAAGTAAAATATGACATCTTCCGAAGAATTAACACAGGTGGCAGACCATTAAACAATCAGGAGATTAGAAATTGTTTGATGGGAAAAGGATTAAGAGAGGCATTAAAAGGAATAGCTGCTTTGGAAGAATTTAAAACTGCAACTGATAAAAGTATCAAGAGCACACGAATGGAAGACCAAGAAGTAGCATTAAGATTCTTGTATTTTTACCAACTTTATGAGAAAACTAGAAATATTGATGAATACAGTGGTTATATGGAACTGGTTTTAGATGAATATACTGACAACAATATTAAAAGTTCAGCACAATACTTCAATAAGTACATTCAGAAATTTTCAAACTCAATGAAAAATGCTGAATATCTGATAGGGAGAAAATACGCATTCAGAAAAATCCAAACAAAAGATATTCAACCTAATTCATATAAACAACTAATAAATAAAGCCCTGTTTGTTTGCTGCTCAGTATTATTGGCAGATTACGATAACGAAATCGTAGTAAAGAGAAATGAAGAAAATTCATTAACTAGTTTGATTGCAAAAAAAATAGAAAATGACAGCCAATTAGTTTATTACCTGTCATACGGAACGAATGGTAAAGCAAACTTGCTTTACACATTTAATGTTTTTAATGAATTATTTAAAACTAACATTGCTTATCAAAAATGATTACATTAAGTATAAAAAACTTCAAATGCTTTTACGACATTGAAGTCCCGATAAATGAATTAACTGTTTTTGCTGGTGGTAATGGCAATGGCAAAAGTACTGCCATTCAAGCATTACTGTTGTTACGAAGAACCATTGAGCATTGTAGCGAATGGAAAAACGACCATTTTGAATATAATTTGACAAATAATTTAAATGTAGAGCTAAATGAAGTTTACTGCTTAGGGTTAGGCAATAGCCTGAATATTTTGCCCTCTCAATTCAAAAAAACTGAAATCGAACTTGGTTTAAGCGAATTGGGAAAAGGTATACTGATAAAATACTCAACAAACAACTTGAATGAGTTATGGATTACACCTAACGAACTTTTAATGAACGATTTTACATATCCAGATAATCCCCTCATGTTTCAAGAATTCTATTATCTAAATGCAGAAAGAATAGGACCACGTATAACTCAGGGAATAAAATTCTACGATTATCCGAATGTTGGCCTTCAAGGAGAGTTTACAGCACAAATAATTGCCGATTTAGATACATTAGAAACCGAGAGTAAATTTCATATTGAAGGTAGCCGGGTTTTATCCGACCCAAAGTTTCTAAAGGGAAGCAAATTTCAACACCATGTTAATGCTTGGTTAAGCTATATCATTGATGGTGTTACAATAGTCCCTGTTAAGGATGGTGAAACTCATACGGCAAAAATAGTAGTTGAAAATTCATTTTCAAAAGGGAAACCTATTTTTCCAACTAATACAGGATTTGGCATAAGCTACTCTTTACCTATAATTGTGTCTTGCCTTCTAGCTCGCAACGACACTTTTTTAATAGTTGAAAATCCCGAAGCTCACCTGCATCCTTCGGCACAATCCAAAATGGGATTCTTTCTTGGAGTAATGGCAAGTTCAGGAATCAAAATTGTTGTAGAGACACATAGTGATCATATTATAAATGGGATTCAAATAGCAGTAGCAGAAAAGAAGTTAAACAATGAAATAGTTACAATTAATTTTTTCAGTCATTCGGATGATAGCACACAACCAGAAGTGCAATCAATAAAATTAAAAGAGAAGGGAGAATTGACAGACTGGCCAAAAGGGTTTTTCGATCAGACACAACTTGATTATTCACACCTAATACGATTGAGAAAAAATGTTTAATTATTACATATTTAATCCTAGCTATGTAAATGTTGCGTCTGATGTTTTAGAAGCCAATCTACAAACATTGCAGACTTTATTTTCCGAGCGAGACGACAAAGAAACGTTCCTAAAAAACGATTTAATTTGGGATATTGCCGTTGCTGAGGGCACATTTGCAGAAGTTGTTTTTTCAAAATTACAAGACCAGCAATTCTCTATTCAAGTTCTCCCCCATTTATTACAGCAAATTACTTCTGTCGAACCACCAATCAACACTATTGATGAGTTCAATGAGAGATATAGAATTTACAATGCTTTTTATGGAATAAACTTTCAAGGTATTCAGTCCAGTTGTTGTATTAGCGACATAGCATCTTATAATATTTTTATTGAAAACAGCAATTGGGAACTTACTCCTAACATACTTTGGGAAAGACGCGAAGAACTTTTTTCTAGAGTAGTTTTATGTGCAAATGTTGAAGCCCAAATACAAAGTCTTGGTGGCACGTACCTCAATCAGATAATTGATAAAATTAGAGAACTTAACAATTATGTCGTAAGCTATTGGAATGAAGGAGCTTTCAATTATAGAAATGCGAATAATTATGCAGCATTGAACATTTCCCCCGAATCAAACTCCACAATGCAACAAAAAGAACTTTTTAACATGAGAGTATTTAGTTTGCCAGATGGAAGGCGGGAATGCTTTGAGTTACATATTAAAACTGGGAATTTGAGATTTCATTTTTACCCTGAAGACTTTAAAATTTACATTGGTTACATCGGTAATCATTTAAAAACTTCTCGATTTTAATGACACGCCTAACCGAAAACACCGTAGAAAACTTTACCATCACCTTGTTGCAACAACTGGGTTACGAATACTTGTATGGGCTTGATATTGCAACCGATAAATAAACACTATTACCAATAGGCTACAATGTTTTATTTTTATAAGAACAACGCATACAAAGCATGAATTACGACATCAAAATAGTAGGAGACAATGAAGACAATGGGCAGATAGAGTTT
>JAESFG010000600.1_pt1 | contig 14666 bp, 14 predicted proteins | sample 9269371 | NCBI WGS metagenome assembly JAESFG01 (sample SAMN14506227, study PRJNA617093) | algae metagenome | isolation source: Aetokthonos hydrillicola CCALA 1050 (B3-Florida) and co-occurring... | place: USA: South Carolina | collected 2013-01-01 | reverse complement strand
ACGTGAAGCCCAGATCCACTTCTACGGTCAAGTCGTAGCTGCTCGAAGAGCGCAAGGTCCAACCTGCTGCTGTCGTGTTGCGCCCTGCCAGTCCGACCGCATGGCTATTCTGGGGTCACGCCCGCTCCGACGAGAGGCCGTCCGCTGGCAAGAACGTCCTTCGAAGAGAGTCGGGACCGGCTCTAACTAGAGACGTGGATTCGGTCAGACAGAGACTCTGGATAACTGCCGACCCAGATGCTGTGAAGCCGAAATGACGCGAAGTTTCGCTCTGCAAAACTCATTCTTTTCTGGCATCCTCCCATGGCGCATCCCTCCATTCAGGTGAGAAGAGTGCACAATCAAACCCTGGGACCAAACATCTAGGGGCCGGCGAGCGTCGAACGTGGCCGGTGGCGCACGCAGGACGGAGCTCAAGGCGAACTCCTGACCCGAATCCGGCTTGCAATCGCGTGTCACCGCAGGACATGGCGGCCGGGAGCATGTAGCTCCCGTCGAGAAAGTCATCTACGACTTTGTCGTAGAAACCGATCTGCGTTTCACATCGTAAAGCCGCCAGCCCGCTATGCATTGCTGATTTGCCTTTTTCGAGACGACAACAAGAAGTTGTCCGTCAAAATTCTCGAAATGAACCGGAATTTCAATGAAGTACTGTCGTCCTCCATCTGATAAGTTGATCCGGGACAAGGATGCCGCGCTGTAGGATATGGGCTTCCCGATTTGCACCACCATTGTTCTCATCGCTTCCTCGGTTGCTCCTTTCGCATTCGGGATACCAGCACAAAACGTACTTTCAGAGTAATTAGCTTCAATCAGATTTCTTGAGAAAGTCTCTGCGTAGTGAATAGGTGCAGACGACTGCATGTACGCGATGAGAAGGGAGCCAGCAAGGGCTAATACCCCCAAGAGGAATAGACCTCCGATAACCTTCAGACATTTGCCCATGGCGCGCTCACCACATTATTCAGGTGGAATGACCGATGGTGCCACCGTGAATTAGACAGTCGATACGCGCTGTGACCTTGCTCACAGCGGGTGCCAATGCTGCGGCAGAGGTCGGTGAGGTAATTTTGCATCTCGACCTCGCCCAAGCGCGTGGCCGACGACGCGAGGTGACAAGGCTCCGAAAGCGAGGCCAGTCGAAGAGCCCCGCCGCTTAGGAATGGGCTCCTGATTTTTCAGGTCACGTGCTCGGCCGACAGAGTCTTCCACCAGGCGCGGCCATGTTTCGGCCCAGGGGCGCGCCTGATCGAAGGCGCGACATACCCGCAGGATCCTTCCGGATTGGCTTCCTCCACCGTGCAACCGAGGTCCGTCTCGAAGGCCTTCATGGCCCCGGCCGCGACGCGCCTCCTGGTCCACGGCCGCATGGCGGACGCGCAACCCTCGGATCACACCCTCCGTGGCCAGCCGAAGTCGGCCTTGGGCAGGGGATTTCGGTTACTCCGCCAGAGCCCGCGCGGGAAGGCTGCGGCCGCTTCGTCGTCGTTGTGCCCGAAAACGTGCGCGAGTCGGCGGGTGGTCGTCCGCGAGCGAGAGAGTCTTGCCCGTTGTCAAACCGGGTGGTGATCGGCGGCGCCGATCTGCTCCAAGGTTGGCCGCCCACACTGACCGATCAGCGAAGCCGGTTCGAGGCCTGCAGGGTACTCGCTGCCGATCCACTTTTCCGTGCGGGGCTACCCGGGGTTCGCGACGCGGCAGCGCTGATCCACAGTGCCCGGATCATCCTCTCCGGGCGGTTCGACAGGCTGAAGCCAGCCGTGGTAGCGCATGATCCTGCCCAGCAAGGGTAGGCTCGCCTCAACGTCGAAGGTGTACCGGCCGTCCTCGTCGAGCCAGCTGCCCCCGCGCGCGCGGGGCGCCAGCCATGACGGGAGGCGGACTGGCCCGATGCGGACGCACTCCGAGACGAGGTCAAACCCCGAACTCCTGCGCCAAGCGGCCATCTCAATGCCGAACGGCCCGACCTGTTCGCGAATGACTCCCGGCGAGCCGGACGGCTTCAGCAAGGAGCAGAAGCAGCCGGTGGAGAACGCGCGGCTCCAGCGTTCACCGCCCTGGACCGGGGTAATCTCGACGGTGACGGGCAGGTCGCGGCCGGGGCTCGGCAGACCGATCCGCCGAGCAAGCCAGCGTATCGGTCGCCACGAGCTACCCTCGACGCTGCCGATGCCGCGGAGGACCGCGAAGTTCCCCTTGTGGACCTGGCGAAGGAGTGGCGGCAAGGCCAGAAACTCCCCGCCCAGCGCCTGCTCAAGAAGACCCCCCCGCGGCGGAGCAGGCGCGATCCGGAGGGTCCGTCGTCGGGTCACGATCGGCCTGCCCTTGAACTCGCGCTCATAGGCGTGCAGCGGCAGGACGCCGATGGCAGCCCTGGCACCGGGCGGCACCGGCGCTCCTGCCAGGAGAAGCCGCGCAACGGCCGCGGCCGGCACAGCGGGGATCTCCGGTCCGGATCCGTCGACTGCCTCCAAGGCCCAGCTGGCTTCCACGGCAATGCCGTCCCTGTCACGTCCGCGCGCGATGACGATCATGCCGCCGCGATCGCCGCCGAGGGGCTCCAGCCAGCGTGCGATCTCGATCAGCACGCGTGCCAGCGGCCGTAGGCTCTTCACCAGGCCGAAGCGAACAGGGAGCGACAGCACCCACAGGCCGAGGTGCAGCACGCTGAGTTCCAGCCCGGCGCGGAAGAGGGCGGTCGTCGCCGACGGGAAGCGACGGGGCAGTATGTCGAGGTCGGGCGTCTCACAGAGGGAAACCCAGCGTCGACCCAAGCCAGGCAAGTGGACGCGGCCCAGGAGTCCCCACCCTCGCCGCGCCTGCCAGGACCCTCCAAGCCAGACCATGGTGGGGTGCCCTGCATAGGACAGGATCGCCTTCACGACCGCGAGCCCGCGTGGAGCCCTGTTGCCGGGCGTGATCGCTACCTCCACGTGATCGACCGCTTGCCACCCTGATGTAATTGCATCGAGCGCCGCATTCGACAGCGCCGGGGTGGAACTGAGCCCGGTCAGGGCCACCACGCCCATCCGGCGTGCCTCGCGGTCAAGTCCGCTGTACCGTTCGACGAAGTCGCGGGCGTCGGCGAGGTCGAGGGTGGCGATGCCTGCCGAAATGGCTGCACGAGCAAGGTGCGGCTCCTCGGCCTGGAAGGGACCTGCCGCGTCGATCACGAGGGCAACCTCCAGTGCGAGAAGAGCGCTCGCGTCGACCGCGCGGCGGTCGAGCACCGCGGTCGCGACCTCGGCCGCCGGAAAGCGCGATCGAAGGTCCCGCGCCGCGTCGGCAAGGGCAGCGGCGCGCCGTCCCGCCAGGACGACCCGGCAGAACCCTCCGCGAACGAGCGCCTCGGCCAGGCGGCTGCCGAAAACCCCGGTCGCTCCGACCACCAGGACGCCCGGCAGGCTCATGCCTCCAGTCTCGGAAGGTTGTCCGCCTCCACGATGAATCGGCTCCGAACGTCGGGGGTCGGCATGAGGCAGCTCTCCTTCCGGCCGAACAGGGCATAGCGGTTGCGGGCCACGCGGTCGTAGAGCCAATCCCGCAGGGGTCGTGGCAGTGCTTTGAGAATGCGCGTCCACCGCCAGCCCGGCAGGCATGCCAGAACTGCAAGCGCCGCGTCCGATTTGAAACACGCCGTGCCGCTGCTCAGCACGATGTTGCTCTCGGGGTGATCGATGTCGATCCCGCAGGCGGCCATCAAGCGGTGACCCGCATCAGACTGCGCGGGCACGAACCGAAACACCTGGTCGCGATCCCGCCGAATGACGAAGCCGACCCAGAAGGAGCAGAGGTTGCACACGCCGTCGAACAGGATGAGAGGCGGGGCATCCCGTCGGACCGGCACCGGCCGAGGATGCCAGCCTGCGCGGGATTTCTGGAGCATTCTTTCCTCGTCAGGTTCAACGCAGGGAACAGGTGTAGCCGCGAGCACGCCGGCAGGTTGTGACCTCGTTCACGCACGCGGCACTTTGGGGATGGCTGAGGGAAAATGTGACGTCAACGTAGCGGCTGACTGGCCTCGCGCCGAAATGGTTGGATGTGACGGGAGGCCGACGTGAGCACCTCGCGCGTTGATCCCTCTGGCACGGGCTCCGAAGGCGGAAGCCCTGTGTCCCACATTCCACATCCGAAGTTCGTCGGCGACCCGCCTGGGCTCAAACCGCCCGCTTATTGCCGCGCTCCTGCTTGCTGCCTTCATAGCCTCGTTCCGGCGGACCTCTCCCACAGGCCGCCCCCCGGATGACGTGTCTCGGTCCTAGTTCCGGCCGCAGTGCCGCGCGGTGAAGGCCACCCGAAGCGCGTGTCATTCAGCGGTTTGTATCGTAGGCAGGGCGCTTTCCGGAGCGCCAGCAGCGGTAGAATGACACCGCGAAGGTCAGCAGCGTCAGGAACAGCGCGATGAATGCAAGCGCGCGGTTCATCGCAGCCGACTGGAAGTCGACTTGGTAGATCCTGTCCGGCGCGATGATGGCGGAGACCGCCATGCAATCGGGGAAGGCGAGCAACGGCCGCCGGTAGGTCTCGATCTGGAGCTCCTGGCCCCTGTACTTGAAGATGCCGGGAGCCTGTGCCTGCTCGAGGCCGAAGCACGAGCTGCCGACGGTGAGAAGCACGAGCGGCGTCGGCGGGTTCCGGCTGGAACTGACATACTCGATCCGTTCGAGCGTACCTGCGATCCGCGATGGTGCGCCGTCTGAGTCCCACCAGCGGGCGGCGAAGAGCACAGTGAGGCAGAGGAGGACTGCGCCTACTCTCAAGAGGATCCTGGGATGGATGAGGTCGGTCATGTCATGCCACCGTCGGTGATGGGTCGCACGTTCACGCCGCGCGTCCGCCAGACGGGCGGCGCCGGACCATGACCAGGGCCATCAACAGCAGCGCCACCGGCGCGAGAGCAACCGCGAGTGTCGCCGGCAAGGTCGACAGGAACGTCCGCTCGATGCTGGGAACGGCTTCTGCGCTGAGATCGAGGCACCGGGGGAGATCTGCCTTGGTCTCAGGCCGCTCGATGCAGCGCTGGACCTCGCTTCGGTACGCGTCGGCGAACGATGTTTTCGCGCCGCTCCAGCTGAAATTCATGGCCAGCGACGCCCAGAGGACACAGGCGACGATGGCCAAGATCGTCATCCGATCAGGCATGCGGGAGGCAGGTTCCGACATGGCATGGCATCCTCTGGTCGACTCGCGTGCTGGCTGCTTCCTGTCTTCCCGAGGAGAGGTCTCGTTCGTCAGGCGCATACGCAGGACTATGCTTCGGCAAGTGCAGGCAGGCTGTGAGGTCTTTCACACTTATCGGCAAGCATGGATCAGGCTGCACGGCGTCGTCCCAGGGCCTGCTCCGTGTTAAGGCGGCGGCCAGCTCTTCAGAAGACGTAACGAGCCACGACCGCCACCAGGCCTGATATGGTCATGACCACATAGAGCGCGAAGATCCACCAGAAGACAGCCGGCTTGGACTCCCTCTCATAGTAACTGCGCCTGAAGATGATCCGTCCGTTCCAGAGGGAACTGGTTAAGACCCAAGCTCCATAGAGGACGAGGGGAAACGCGAGAAAGTTCATTGCAGCACCCACGATAGATTGTGCTCATCGCGAGCAAGTTCACGCTGGCCTGTGCCATTGCCAAAGATCGCCTGACTATCCCCTATGCCGCTGTGGTCAGCGTCACAGTGAGGTCGAGCGGGCCACCGCCAAGGCGTATCTCGGCTTTTGGAAGATCACTGTTTATGGGCGGCGGCGATGACGCTGGAGCGTGCCGTTGACGGCCAACTTCGCTCACCCAGACACCATTGGGATTTCTTGCCCAGCAACGACAGGCCGGGTGATCGATTCACCACGTGCAAGGTACCTGCCGTTCCTGTGTGGCAAGAATCGCCGGCGTGCTGCGTCCGGTGCTGGGGATCTTTTAAACACCTACGTCGGGCAGAAAAGGTTACACGAAGCAGAGGGTCATGGTGTTTCTTTCGCGGCGGGCGCTGCAATCCCGACCTCGCAAGGAACGGAGCACTCATCGTCAGCGGTTCAGCTCAGCTTCCCAAGCTGTATGTCGACGGTCCGATTCTTCGCCCGCCCCCATCGCAGTCTCCCGCATCGCGGAATTGTTCTGCGGGGCATGGGCGAGCCTATGGCTCATATCACAGTCCGCTCCGTCGCGGCCTGTTGGTTCGCTTGCTTCCCGTCCGTTCCGCATCGTCGCGGCTACGCAGATTGCCCTGACAGGCTCGACGGTATGCCGGCTCTGGCTCGCGGGGTGGGCGCGACCTGGGCCGAGGGCAGCGACGCGGATCCCGTGGCAAGCCTGTGAGGGGTTTCACAGCGCAATGAGCCGGGGCAAGCCAGGTTTCGAGCAGATCGGCCCTGCCGATCGCCGCTTCGGCTTGACCTACCTGCTCAGAAAGCATCGCCATGACCGACCTGCTTGTGAACGCTCCCCTCCGGAAGCAGGGCCTCGCCTTGCAATCCACCTTCGCCGCCCTGTTTCGCGCCGTACGCCGGGATTTCGGGTTGCTCATGCTGGCGAGCCTGTGTTCAGAGGCAGCCCGTCAGATGATGGAACTCGCGGCTGGAGGTGGTTCGCCGGGCCCGTCTGTCCTGACGATGGCGGTATGCCTTGAACTGGTCGCGCTCGTCGCCGGTTGGGTGGTCACCTTCATCATCGCCCGACGCGGGCTTGGGCTCACCACCACAGCCGAGGAAGCCGCTTCGGCCCTCTTGCGCCGGTTGCCTGCTCTCATCGCGCTGACGATGCTTTGCGGGATCGCTGTTCTTCTGGGTTCCATCGCCCTCGTCATCCCTGGCATCCTGATTGCGCTGAACCTTACCGTGGCAGCGCCGGTCTGCATGCTGGAGGAGTGTAGCGCCCTCAAAAGCATGTCGCGCAGCACCGCTATGGTGTCCGGGTCTCGGTGGACGATCTTGGGCATCATCGTCACTATCGGCATGGCGCTCCTGATCCCGATGGCGCTCGAGATAACAACCGCAAACAGCCTCTCGGGCCTCTCTCATGCACTCGTCCTCTCGACGAGGGCTCTCTTCCACGTGCCCCTGATAGCGCTGGCCGGCGTTGTTTATGCAGAGTTGCGAGCTTCTGAGCTTGCCTCGACACCGCGCTAGTTCTCGCGTCCGATACGGGGCAGTCTCTTCTTTGTTCGGGAAAAAACGAGGTAGGCGCCTTACTGGCCCAATTGCTGCGCGGGGCTCGTCAAGCGGACTTCCGGCACGTCCGCTTTGGCCTCGACCTAACCTCATGCTCCGCGGGGTCGCGCGCCCGTTCGCCGCTCACTCTCGGGCCAGCATGGCGCGGAGGGCGGCGGGGTTCACCACACGGATCGTGCGGTAGGACAGGTCGACGGACCCGGCCGCCTCCAGGTCCCGCAGGATCGCTCCCGCCGTCGTGCGCGCCACATTCGCCATGTGGGCGATCTCCTCCTGGTTGACGTGGACCTCGACAGGAGCGTCGGAAGGGGGTGGCGCGAGGCGGCACCCGGCGAGCCGTAGGAGGATGGCGACGAAGCGGCGGACGTGATCGCGGATCATCAGGTCGTCGGCCGCGCCCATTGCCGTGTCGAGGTGAAGGGCGGTGAGCAGCGCCACCCAGCGCCAAGCGGCGGGATCGTCCGCTGCTATCGCCAGGAATTCGCGCATCGGAAGATGAAGAAGGTCGCAGGATCGCGTCGCGATCAGGCCGACCTGGCGCGGCCGGCCGGTGACGAGGCAGCCCTCGCCGACCCAGGTCCCGGGGCGCGCGAAATGGGCGAGGTAGGGGCCGCGCTCCGCCGGTGCGATGGAGACGCCAAGGCTGCCCGCGACCAGCCCGTACATCCCGCCCGGAGGGTCGCCGATATTGTAGACGGGCTTGCCGGCGGCCACGTGCTGCAGCTGGCACCGTCCGAGGACCGCATCCCGAAACGCCGGCGGGGTGAAGCTGAGCCAGCCGTGGCTGCCCGCGATCCGTGCGGCCTCGATTAAATCCACCCCAGCCTCCCGGATTGATCGTGGGCGGATGATGTTGGCCAGCTTGACCTGTTACTCAAGCGTTAACTCGACGTCTTTCCGGCGCGCACGTGCTTCTTTCCGCGCGGAGCCGGCGAAGACCCGCGACCAGATTGGTCGGAGAAGTGGGGGCGAAGCCGTGGTGAAGCGCTGGACGGGATACGAAAGTGCGGCAAGGGCGACGCCTTTGGCGCTTCTGATGACTGTGACGATCCTGTCCTCCTCCGCCTGGGCGTCGCCTTCGGGCGGAACGCCTGCGACGGTCCCCTCGACTTTGCTTCGCCTCGCGCAGGCGGACACGGCGGCTCCGGGCGATGTCGTGGCCGCGCAGGACGCCTTCACGCGCGCCGAGATCGAGGCGCTCGTCGCTCCCTACGCGCTCTATCCCGACGCGCTGCTCGCCCAGGTGCTGCCGGCCAGCGCCTATCCTGTCGAGATCGTCCAGGCCTCGCGCTGGCTGTCCAAGAACCAGGCCGCCGCCGCCAAGGGCGATTTTTCCGCGCTCGACGCCCAGTCCTTCGATCCCTCGGTGAAGTCGCTCGCGCGCTTCCCGACCGTGCTCGACAAGCTCAATGCCGATCTCGGCGCCACCACCGACCTCGGCGACGCCTTCGTCAACCAGCCCGACGACGTGGCTTCCGTCATCCAGGACCTGCGCGTGCGCGCACAGAAGGCGGGAACCTTGCAGTCCACGCCGCAGCAGCGCGTGACCGTCCAGACGCAGAACGACGTGCAGTACGTCGTGATCGAGCCGACCGACCCGCAGGTGCTGTATGTGCCGGCCTACGATCCCGGCCTGGTCTACAACCCGGCGGGCGCCGTGACGGCCGGCCTGATCGGGTTCGGCGTCGGCGTGGCCGTCGGCGTCGCCATCGACAATCCCTGGGACTGGGGCCGCGGCTGGGTCTATCCCCCGCGCTGGGGCGGCTACCCCGGCTACCGCCCGGGCTATGGCGGGGGCAACAACATCAATGTCGGCAACAACAACAACATCAACATCGGCAACGGCAACACGAGGCCGTGGCGGCCCGACGGCGACCGGTACCGGCCTGGGCAGGGCAGCAAGCCGAATATCGGGAACGGGAACCGGCCGGCCCGGGGCGGCGGCAACACCGTCAACATCGACAAGTCGACCACCAATGTCGGCAACAAGGCCAATATCGGCAACAAGACCAACGTCTCCGGCGGCGATCGCACCGCCATCGGCAATGGCGACCGGACCACTGTCGGCGGCGGCGACAAGACGAAGATCGGCGGCGACCGCACCAAGGTCGACGCCTCCGTCGGCAACAAGGTCAGCGCGGGCAACAAGGCGAACGCCGGCAACAAGGTGAGTGCCGCCAACAAGTCGGCGGCGGCGGGCAAGGTCGGCGGCGGCGGCAACAAGGCGGCCGTCGAGAAGCGGCCCGCCCCGGCCCAGGCGCGGCCGCAGGTCCAGCCACGCGATTCCGCCTTCGGCGATGCCCGCATGGGCGGCGCGTCCAACGCCATGGCCCAGCGCGGCGCAGCAAGCCGCCAGTCCGTCCCGCGTCCGAGCGGCGGCAATGTCGGACGGGGCGGCGGCGGAGGCGGGGGCGGTGGAGCCATGCGCGGCGGCGGCGGCGGTCGGGGCGGCGGCGGCGGCCATGGCGGCGGCGGCCCGCGCAGGCATTGAGGAGGAGGCGTCATGATCATTCTTCGCAGACTCGCCGCGGGCGCGGCCCTCGCCTGCCTGCTCCTCGCTCATCCTCCGGGCGCGTCCGCCCAGGAGAGCTTCCCGACACCCGAGGCCGCCGCCCAGGCGCTGGTCGACGCAGCGGGCCATCCCGAGAAGGGCATGCTCGACCGCATCTTCGGACCGGGCGGAGCAGCGCTTCTCTCCTCCGGAGATCCGGATACGGACAAGCAGCGGCTCGGGGACTTTCTGGCGCTGGCCGGGAAGGGCAGCACCGTCGCCGACGACAAGGAGGGCCGCAAGGCGCTCGTCTTCGGGGCGGACGGCTGGCGCTTCCCCATTCCGCTCCACGCCGTCAACGGGTCCTGGGCCTTCGACCTCGCGGCCGGAAGGCAGGAGATGACCGACCGGCTCGTCGGGCGAAACGAGCTCGCGGCCATCGGCGCCTGCGCCGACTATGTCGCCGCGCAGAACGAGTACCGGGCGAGCCTGCACGACGACGAACCCGTGCAGCAATTCGCCTCGCGCCTGATCAGCACGCCGGGCCGGCATGACGGCCTGTACTGGGAACCGGCCGACGCCACCGACCGCAGCCCGCTGGGGGACCGCATCATCGGCCAGGTCAGCGCCGGCGGGGAGGGGCAGCCCCGCTCCTACCACGGCTACGTCTTCCGCATCCTCACCGCGCAGGGGCCGGACGCACCGGGCGGGGCCTACGACTACATGGTCAAGGGCCGCCTGCTCGCTGGCTTCGCCCTGCTGGCCCATCCGCTCCGCTGGGGCGAGACGGGCGTCATGACCTTCCTGTGCGACCAGCGCGGGCAGGTGTGGGAGCGCAATTTCGGCAAGCGCACCGCCGAGATCGCGGCGACGATCCGCGCCTTCGATCCGGGCGAGGGCTGGGCGCCGCTCGCGGCCCAGAACTGACGCGGGTTGAGGCGCGACCGGCGAAGCGGCTCGAGACTGCATTTGCGGACTTGCGGAAGCGGCGCTCAGGGGAACGACATGGCTTTCACGCTCCAGGGGTTCGGGCCGTTCCTGCACTGGCTCACTCTCGGCATTCTCGCCCTTTCGCCCGTCCTGGCGGCCGTCGTGATCTACAAGCTCGGCAGCCTGCCAGGCGCGATTGCCCGTGCCAGGGCGCATCCCCAGGCCGAGGCCATCGCCGTGTGCGGCTGGATGGGCATCGTCACGATCGTGCTCTGGCCGGTCGCAATGGTCTGGGCGCACCTCGCGCCCGCCCGTCCGCTGCAGGGTGAGACCGGCGGCTCCGCCTCGACGCTAAAGAAGCTTCAGCAGGCCACACGGCGACTGTCGGACATCGAGGCCAGGCTGGCGAAGCCCGCGGGCGAGGGAGCCTAGCCATGCTGTGGGCCCTCGTGAGTTCCGCCTACGTCATCTACCTCTATCGCAAGCTCAAGGCCGGGGCCGAGCTGCCTCCCGCCGGCGGGGCAGGCGTGCCGGCAACGACGGACGCCGCGCTCGATTCGCTGGAGCGGCGTCTTTCGGCGATCGAGGCACGCCTGGCCGTGCCCTCCGTCAGGGATGCCGTCCGATGATGGCGGCCATCTTCATCACCTACATGGCCATCGTCTGGCTCGTCTTCGACAGGCTGCGCCTCGTCCGGCTGAGCCTGCCGCTGGCGCTCGTGCTTGCGGCGGTCGGGCCGCTCTTCGCGTTCTACCTGATCGTGTCGATGAACAACTTTCACCCCTCCTCGGCCGATGCGCGGGTGTTCCAGCGCGTCGTCCAGGTCGTGCCGCACATCACGGCGCCGGGGCGCGTGCAGGAGGTCGTGGCGCAGCCCAACGCGCCGGTGCGCAAGGGAGACGTGCTGTTCACCGTCGATCCGCAGCAGTTCCAGTTCGACGTCAATCGCCTGGAGGCGGCGCTGGCGGCGGCCGAGCAGGCGGTCCCGCAGCTGAAGTCCTCCGTCGACCAGGCCACGGCCTCGGCCGATAAGGCCAGGACCCAGCTCGACCTGGCGCAGGCCGACTATGTGCGACAGACCGAGCTGTTCGAGAAGCAGGTGATTGCCCAGGCCATGCTCGACAAGGCCGAGCGCAATCGCGACACGGCGCAGCAGGCGCTCGCCGGGGCGCAGGCGGCGGAGGAGCGCGCCCGGCTCGCCTACCAGTCCAACATCGGCAGCGAGAACACGGCGGTCGCGCAGGCCAGGCAGCAGCTTGCGCTCGCCCAGTACAATGTCGCGGAATCCACCGTCCGGGCGCCGTGCGACGGCTACGCCACCAACATCCAGCTCGTTCCCGGGGCGGTGGTCAGCGCGGCGGCCTCGGTGCTGCCCTTCGTCTGCGACCGTGACGAGACCAACACCGGCGTCGTCGTCGCGTCCTTCATGCAGGGCCCGTATCTGAAGATCAGCCCCGGCGACTACGCCGAGGTCATCTTCCCGATGTATCCGGGCGAGGTTTTCCCGGGCAAGGTCCTCTCGACCATCGACATCGCCAGCGAGGGACAGCTCAGCGCCAGCGGGCTGTTCCCGGGGACGAACGCGCCGGGCACGGCGCGCTTCGCCGTGCGCATCCGGCTCGACGATGCCGAAAAGCTGCGGCTTCCCGCGGGGATGCAGGGAGGCGCCGCCGTCTACACCGGCAACGTGCAGATCGCCGGCGTGATCCGGATGGCTCTGATGCGGCTGACGAGCTGGTCGAACTACCTCTTCTTCAGCGCCTAGCGGCTTCGGCGTTCGCTTGCCGGTACGGACACGAAGGACAATCAGGATGGGGGCGGAGCTGATGACATCGATCCGGAACGCCCGCCACGCCGCCATCGCGGCGCTCGGCCTGCTCGGCGTCGCATGCGGTATGGCGCCTTTGCATGCGGCCGAGGGCGGCCACGGCGTCTACCTTCTCGGCCTCAAGGGGCCGGGCGCCGGCATCACCCCGCCGCCGGGCCTGTTCTTCGCCAACACCGTCTACTGGTACCAGGGTTCAAACAACGCCAACCGCGCCTTCCCGGTGGTGGGCGGCCAGACGGTCGCGAACATCAGGGCCACCGTCTGGCTCGATCTGCCCTCCATTGCCTTCGTGACGCCGCTGGAGATCCTGGGCGGGAACCTGGGCTTCAGCGCCCTCGTTCCGCTCGGCGGGCCGAGCGTCGACGCCAACGCCACGCTGACCTCGCCACTCTTGCCGGGGTCGCCAGCGCGCGCCCTGCACGACTCGGTCAGCACTTACGGCGACCCCGCCGTCACGACTTTCCTGGGCTGGCACGCCGGCAATTTCCACTGGACGGCGGGCGTGACCGGGTTCTTCCCCATCGGCGACTACCAGAAGGGCGCGCTGGCCAACGTCGCCAACCATCGCGGCGCGGCCGACTTCAACGGCGCGATCACCTGGCTCGATCCCGCGATCGGCCTCGACGTCTCGGTGGCCGCCGGCATCACGACCAGCTTGGAGAACACCGCCACGAACTACCGGACGGGCAACGAGCTGCATGTCGAGGGCGCGATCACGCAGAACTTCAACCCGCAATTCTCGCTGGGCGTCGTCGGTTACTATTACGACCAGCTCTCCGGAGACACCGGGACTGGCGCGACGCTCGGCGCCTTCAAGGGCCGCGTGGCGGCGCTGGGCGGCTCCGTCGGCTATAACTTCAAACTCGGCGAGCTGCCGGTCTCCACGCGGGTGAAGGTCTATCGCGAGTTCGACGTGAAGAACCGCCTGGAAGGCACGGCGGGCTACTTCACCATCTCCATGCCGCTCTACGTGTTCCCGAAAAGCCAGTCCGCGACGCAGGACGTCGTCGTCGCGAAGGACTGATCCCGGCCACCTGCCCAGGAGAACGCGCTCATGCACCCGAACAGGTCTCTCCCGAAGCCGGGCCGCACCGCGCTCGTTCTTCTCGCCGCGCTGGCCTTGTTGCAGCTCTCGCAGCGCCCCGGCCGCGCGCAGGACGCCTCGTCGCCGGATCCCGGCTCGGTCGACGTGAAGGGCGCCTTCGACCCGGACGACCTCGTCATCGACGAGGCGAAGCCGGCGGCCGCGCCGGGCAAGGGAGCGGCCTATTCAGCCTATGCCGGCCGCTCCTACCCCATGCGGCCCTTCTTCGGCGACACGCATCACCACACGGCGAACTCGGGCGACGCCTTCATGGGCGGCAACCGGCTGACCCCGGAGCAATCCTACCGCTTCGCCCGCGGCGAGGAGGTGGTGTCCTCCAGCGGCGTGCCGGCCAAGCTCGCCCGCCCGCTCGACTTCCTCGTCATCTCCGACCATGCCGAGGGTCTCGGCGTGATGGCTCAGGTCTACGAGGGCAACCCGGCCTTCGCCGCCGACCCCACGCTGGAGCGCTGGGGCAAGGCGATGAAGGCGGGCGGCGAGGAGGCGTCGCTGACCATGCGCGAACTGACTTCCGCACAAGCCCAGGGCACCCTTCCGCCCATCGTCAAGGACCCCAAGGTCGTCGTGCCCATCATGAAGTCGGTCTGGCAGCAATACACGGCCACCGCCGAGACGTTCAACGATCCCGGCAAGTTCACGGCCCTGATCGGTTTTGAGTGGACGTCGGTGCCCGGCGGCAACAACCTCCACCGCAACGTCATCTTCCGCGACGGCAAGGACAAGGCGGACCAGATCCTGCCCTTCTCGGCCTGGCAGAGCGAGGATCCCGAGAAGCTCTGGGACTGGATGGACAAGTACGAGGCCAGGACCGGCGGCCACCTGCTGGCCATCCCGCACAATGGCAACCTCTCCAACGGACGCATGTTCGAGCTGATCGACTTCGCGGGCAAGCCGCTGTCCAAGGACTATGCCGAGCGCCGCGCCCGGTGGGAGGTGCTGCAGGAGGTGATGCAGACGAAGGGCAGCAGCGAGACGCACCCGACGCTGTCGCCCAACGACGAGTTCGCCGATTTCGGCATCCAGGGCTGGGACTACGGCAACCTGACGCTGGAAGGCAGCCCCGAGACGCCGGAGATGCGGCCCTATATGTATCTGCGCGGCGGCCTGCTGCAGGGCCTCGCGCAGGAGCAGAAGCTCGGCGTCAACCCCTTCAAG